>Ga0335072_10003290_pt1 | contig 24404 bp, 20 predicted proteins | sample Lox_Sample_21_FD_206725 | JGI IMG/M metagenome (GOLD analysis project Ga0335072, IMG submission 206725) | Soil microbial communities from Loxahatchee National Wildlife Refuge, Florida, United States - Lox_Sample_2.1 | ecosystem: Environmental > Terrestrial > Soil > Wetlands | place: USA... | reverse complement strand
CCTCGCGGTCGAAGTGCCGCCCCTTGAACAGATCTTCCAAGCCCAAGAACCTGGCCACCGCGCCGCCCCAAAAAGCCAACGAACAGTCCGCACGATAACGGACCCACCCATTTGCACCAGAGCCAGTTGGACCAGGCGGAGCGTCCGCCCGGTCTTGGCCATGCCAAAGGCACCAGCGGATGTGTTCGACGGCATCGGCGAAGCGCGCACCGTCCCGGCTGTCGCGGACCGTGGCGTTCGGCCAGCCGCTGGCGCATTGAGCGACGTGCTGAATGCGCATCGAGAGATGAAACCAATCCAGTACGTGATGGGTTGGGCCGACGCTCGCCGCTTCTCCCAAGGACCGCGGCCCGTCGGCGCCGTCGCTCAGGATGGTGACCGGCGTGCGCGATGTCGCGCCCAGGCCATGCAATACGCTGCGCAACTGCTGTGCCTGCTGATCGGCCTCGGCCGGCATGCTGCTGAATACGACCTGCTTGCCATCGTCGTTGCCGCCCTGAGCGACAAAAACCTCGAAGGACCGTCCCTGGTAGCCGCGAACCGCTTTCACATGCCGGCCGTCGATGGCGAGCGCGATCGATCGCGCTTGGGCCGGCGCAGCCGAGGCTGACCGCGTCATCGCTCCTCTCTCGAGCCTCGCGCCGACTTTCAGAGTCCGCTGGCGGATCGTCTCCACCTCCGGGGCGTCGCCGAGCGGGAAGAACTCGTCGAGCGGCGCGCGGGCGCGGCGGTATGGCAGCAAGCTGCCCATCTTGGCGAGGGTGCGTTCATACGCCGGCGTACAGCGGTCGGACATGATTCCCGCGACCGGGGTGATGGGCCGACGCGAGGCCACGCCGCATCGGCAGGGATCGAACCGCGGTGCACGAACCTCCACGACACCAAACAAAGACACCAGTCGCCTGCGCCCGAAGGCCTTGAGCGGACGTTGTGCGCCACAACGATCACAGCGGCGTCGACTCCGGCAATGCTCCTCCGCCTGCGCCTGGACCAAGTAGCGTTGCAGCCCAGTCAGGATCGTTTTCCTTTCCGCTACCGACAGCCCCAAGGTTTCCGCTGCGCACTCAGCCGTCGCGGACCCACCGGCAATGACCTCATACAACTGTTTGGTTCCCTCAACCCCGTCCAGTTCGACCATGATCCGCCACTTCCTCCCGCGCTCCCGGTTCAGCGCCGCCAGGTCGATCCATACACCGCTGGTCGAACCGGCCGTGGGACCCTTTCACCGTGCGTATGCCGCAGCCGTGCGTTGAGGCCGGTATTCGTTTCGACGAGCGGCGTAACCACCCCCAGGTTCTGGACGGTCTCCTCGAGGTCAAGATCGGTGCAAAGGATGCCTGCGGCTCACGCTGGCCGGACGGATCCCGGACCAACACCCAGCGGATTGCAGCCGGAGGCATGCCGTTGTGATACCAAACGGCTGTTCCAGAGACATATTCCAGATTGCGGGTCTGACCGCCGTACCAATCTGTTAGCGTGACGGATGTCCATACCGTTTTCGGATTGGCGAGCACAGCGTTGAGTTTGGGCCGACGTTTGCCTTTCAGTGCAGGCCGTCCCATTTGACCCTTGCGGCATCTTGGTGCCGGCTCGAACAAACTGGCGTCGAGGCGCAGCCTGGTGATGAAGCAGACGTAGCGACGCACTGCCCCGATGAGTTCCAATGCCGAGAAACCGCTGTCGGCGACGACCGCCACACGACGATGCGGCAGCCGGCATTTAGCTTGCAAGATCGCTTGCTTTGCCCAGTAGGTCAGCGCCTTGTGCGGCTTCCCTTGCGCCTCGCTCCAGCGCGCTGACGGCGCCAGCACCGTCAAAAACGGCAATGCGCAGCGCCGGCCGGCGAAGGGGACTGGCAACATCACCGCCAGCGACAACCAACGTAGACCGCTGGTCTTGACGAAGTGGCCGTGCGACGATCGCACCGCGTCCCGATAGATGCCGCGCGCCTTAATCTTCCCGCCCCAGCGTCGCTCGATGGTGTCATCGATGCCGATCACCACCTCGCCGCTGGGCGACAGTGTGGCCAGAAGATGGAGCAACAAACGGCGCGCCACGTCACGGGCGTCCCAGCGCGCCCGGTTGAGCACTTCGTGGTACCGGCCAAAACCGGGTTTATCCGCCAATCCCATGACGCGCAGCGTCCGGGTGACGGTACGCTTGCCCGGTGCCAGGACCGCGCCGCTGACCAGCACCAGGATATGGTTCCCAACCGACGCGGTGAAGCACGGCCGGAAAACCGCCAGCCAGGATAGCAGGATTGTCGGCACCGCGGGCTGGGTAGTCGCGGATTCGATGCGCTTGTGTGTCATCGAATCGTAGAATCGAGTCGCCCCCATCGCGCAAGAGTCCTCGGGCGCGAGCGAACTCACGGGGCTCCATCGCCTATGACACTATCCTCTGGGTTATGAGCTGATGGCCAGGCTCCGGAAAATTGCGGAAAGTCGAGCTTAGAGCGAAACCGGGCGTGCAGTGCAAAGGCAAAACTGGCGGATTTCCACGTCGCCCAGTGCAGTCGCTGAGGCAGTACGACAGACACTGTCGATCTCCTTTTGAGGATGGCGCAATAATTCCGTAGTGCCGCAAGTGCTAGTCGTCACAATCTGAATCCCTCCCAAGGGGCACGCCATGACTGCTCGCTGCCGCTATACCCTCGCCCTCACGGCCGCCGTCCTGGCGGCCGTCTGCTCGCTCACGCATCCGGCCGCCGCGACTGTGCTGTTTTCAGACAGTCTTGAGGGCACGCTCTCCCAATGGACGAACCCGGCCTCGGCAGGGGAGATCGTCGCTGCGCCCGACGGCGGCAATGCCCTGACATTCGATTTGCGCCAAGGGGGCAGTAGCCTTCTGACGACCAACTCCAGCTTCACGTCGTCGACCGGAAGCTTCACGCTGACGTTCGAGATTTACACCAATTGCGGGCACACCAGCGGTTGTGGTGCCTTTTTCGCAAGTGACGGAGGCGGCCAGTGGTTCCTGTCGGACACAAGTTTCGGCTCCGACGCCTTGTTCCCCGACGCATCCCGATGGGAGACGATCAGCTACACGTTCGCGGGCACCAGCATCGGCAAGCTGGCGATAGAAGACTGGAACGGCTCACCGCATTCGCAGGCTTATCCAAATGCCGGGGCGATCTACATCCGTGACCTGACATTGACCGATGACCCGACGAGCATCGCGGACGGCACGCTCACTGCTTCGACGACCTCTGTACCCGAGCCAGCTTCCATGACCCTCCTGGGTATCAGTCTGTTCGGCCTCGCCGCGATCCGCCGCAAGCACGCCTAACACCGACTATCGTTCGAGGAACTGCCGGTCTACACCGCCAGCAAGGAGCGGATCTTCGCCCTGGTCCACCTGCCTTGGGTCAGCGAGGAAGTCAGCATCGATCTGCGCGACATGGTCGGCCGGCGCCTGACCTTCGAGCAGGCGCTGGGTTCACTGTGCCACTTCCCCAACGAGAAAGGATGCAGTTCGTGCCAACCCGCGCCGTGTGGGTAATGTCATGCCGGCGTAGCATCAGGTCGCGATGCAGGGATCGCCTAACCTGGATAACATGTTTGGACGGACGCCGGCAGGCGCCAGCTCCTATTCTCCGCGCCACGCTAACCTCAGGCGAGTCCAAAGACCAAGCGCACGTCGGGCTGCCATAGCTTCCACCAATCGACGCAACTGCGCCGATGTAGCTTCACGCGTAATTTGCTCAGCCCGCTCCTCGGCGACACGCGTTTCCTTCTCCCTCCGCAACGCCTCCGCCATCTCCATGGCCTGCTCGGCCTTGCGCTGCGCGTCGCTGAGCGCACGTTCCGCCGCCTTTCGGCCCTGACGCTCCTCGTCCCGCTCAAACTCTACACGGATACGGGCAGACTGTGCCGTCGCAATTTCGGTCCGTAGTCGGATGAGTTCCCCCTGCAATGCGTCGACGATCACGACTCGTCCGTCGCATTCGATCGTCGTCTCCGAGCCCGGTTGCACCAATGCGGCTGGAGTTGCCGCGATGCTCGATACGCGGCCCTCCGCCCAGCGCCGTGGGACAAGAACCCGAGTCCCACCGTCGTCGCCCGGCTGCCGCTTCCAGCGGCGCTGACGAATGAGCCGATCAGCCGAGCCAACGCTGATGCTGCGCGCTGCGGCCAATTCTGCTTTTGTCATCCACACACCGTCGGTCATACAGGTACAGCCGCTCTCAAGCTTGCTATTGCTGACATACGTATTTTCCGTGAGGCTTTGCTTGCACATCCGGCGCGATTCGCGGCAGCGATGTTGGAGCCCCGCATCATCACTTGCCCGTGTGTGTATGATCAATAGGGCGTTCCATGACCGGAATGGCGGCTGCGATCACCTCGGTTTCGATCCGTTATAAATCTGCACATTCGTTTTGCTGGGATCGTACCGCAACAGAGCCTCCAGCGAAAAGGTGGGGCGTCCGGATCATCGGGTGTGCGGCGCGGCGCAGCTTTTGTTCGCATTGGCACATGCCGCACATCGGTGGTCGTGACCGCTCCCCAATGCAGTTCGCTCGCTGCCGGTCGACAGCGTCTGATAGCGGCACGACATATCGGACGTGGCAAGTGTCCCACCCGATACGTCCGCGGCCGGGGCTCAGGGCAAGCCGCAACGGCCCGGATACGGCATCAGCCGCACGGAGGGATTCACAGACGACGATCGGGCAGCGTAGGGTCAACGGCATGCCGATGGTTCGCTTCATATGGAGCCCAATATTGGTCGAGGTGCGCCGCGAGTCGTGTCCGCGTGCCCGATGGGATCGGGCGCGACTGGCCTGGACGATGACGCCGGCGGAGGTCGATCTGTTCGTGCACGCCAGTCACAGACGGCTGGCGTTCGCCCGCGACAGGGGTGAGATCCTGGTGGACGCGGTGCGCTGGCTGGTCGGCGACGCACGCGGCGCGCCATGCACTGTGGACGGAACAAATACGGGGTGGTCGCCGGCAACATCTTGATTTCTGGTCCGTTTCCGGCGGTTATTTAACATAAGATATCTTCTGCGACACAGACAGAAACAGAGCAGTAAACCGGGACCCGCAGGCAGTCGCTTACATGCAAATCCGGGAAACAGTCTGACCTGCCGCGCTACTGTGCCCGCACTCGAACGAAATGTGCTGCAGGCCGCTCGAGCCATTGGGTTAGCAGCATGACGCGCGGGAACCCGATCAGCGGACCCGCAGCAAGGTTGGTCAGCATCGACGTGGTAAAGCCAGGCAATTCAGATGCTACCTGTCCCCACGTCAGCCCGCGCGCTTGGCGCTGAGCGTTCAGGGCGGCGTGTAACGCTCGCGTGTCGAAGCGAAGGACGCGGCCCGGCCCGGATTCCGGCAGGGGCGTCTCGGATAGTGCCGGAGGGCCGGCCAGGAAGCCCTCCGGCGTCCGTCCTAGTGGTCTGACACACTCGAACGATTCACAAGGGGCGGGGGGCGTGCGAATCTGGCCACATGGCCCAGACAGTATGCATCATCCTCAGCGCTTCTGACCGCCGGCAGCTGGAAGCGATCGTCTCCGACCGCAACCGTCAGCGCAAACACATTGAGCGAGCGCATGTGATCCTGGGATCGACCGAGCGCGGGCCGGTGCAGCAAATCGCCGCCCGGGTGGGTATCAGCCGGCCGATGGTCTGGCGCTGGCAGCAGCGCTTCGCCGAGCAAGGCGTCGACGGCCTGCTGCGCGACAAGACGCGCAAGCCCGGCACCCCGCCGCTTCCGGCAGAGACGGTATCGCGAGTGGTGGCGCTGACCTGTGGCAAGCCGCCAGGCGAAGCCACGCATTGGACCGGACGCGCCATGGCCGCAGTGGCGGGAATCTCACTGCGCTCGGTGCAGCGCATCTGGGAGGCACATCGGCTTCAGCCGCATCGCGTCCGCACGTTCAAGCGGTCGCGTGATCCGAAGTTCACCGAGAAACTGGTCGATGTCGTCGGTCTTTATCTCAATCCGCCGGCGCAGGCTGTCGTGCTGTCGATCGACGAGAAGAGTCAGATCCAGGCGCTCGACCGTACCCAGCCCGGCCTGCCTCTGAAGCCCGGCCGCTGCGGGACAATGACGCACGATTACAAGCGCCACGGCACGACCACGCTGTTTGCCGCCCTGAGCGTGCTCGAAGGCAAGATGATCGGGCGCTGCATGCAGCGGCACCGGCATGAGGAGTTCATCCGCTTCCTCAACGCCGTTGACCGCGAGGTGCCCGCCGACAAGAAGATCGAAGCCATCGTCGATAACTACGCCACACACAAGCATCCCAAGGTGCAGGCCTGGCTGCAGCGGCATCCGCGTTGGACATTCCACTTCACTCCCACCTCGGCATCGTGGCTGAACGCGGTGGAGAACTTCTTCTCCACCTTGACGCGTCAGCGCATCCGCCGCGGCAGCTTCCATTCGGTCGTCGATCTCCAGGCCGCAATCAACCGATATCTGGCCGAACACGATGCCAGCCCCAAACCCTTCGTTTGGACCGCATCAGCCGCATCCATCCTGGCCAAGCTCGATCGCCTGCCTGTAGCGTCCGTGTGAGTCAGAGCACTAGCGACAGCATTGAGACAGCTTGGACTGTCCGAGGTAGCTTGACCGCAAACCGAAAGTGGCCAAATCCGCAGCCAAGGTTGGCGAGTCAGGCTCTAAGTGAGTGCAAAATACGCGGAAGGGTTCACTCATCCGTCACCTCAACTCAACGTTCAGGAAAACGGCAGGCAACGACTTTACCCCCGGGTTTACGATGGGGGCCGGCGTTGTTGTGCAGCTTTGGCGTTGCAACAAGGACCGGTTTCCGATCCCCGTCGCGTTCAACGGCTTGAACTGCACCGATTTCCTCACGATGCCATGAACGCCACCGGAATCGCTCAATCCGGCATACAATACGTTGGTAGAATGGCTTGCATAGCAGAGACCTCGAACCGTAGTGCTCATCGATCCGAAGCGGTACTGCACGTCACCAGGCCCAGGCTCAAGGCCAAGGCCTTGACATGAATGTAACCGCTTACTAGAAGCGAGACAATCGGGTCTCAGGCATGCAAAAAATCTACGATTACATCGTTGTGGGAGGCGGGTCCGCAGGCTCCATTCTCGCCAGTCGGCTGTCAGCCCGCGGCGGCAACCAGGTCCTGTTATGCGAGGCCGGCGAGGATACGCCCGACGGGCGCGTCCCCGAGGCGATCCTCGACAGCCGTTCAGGATTTGCTTCGCGCGATCCCCGCTTTTTATGGGCACAGTTGCGCGTCACGACCGAGGCAACACCGCACAACGACCCCGACGCGGTACGTCCGCGTCTGGTGCGCTATGAGCAAGCGCGCGTCCTGGGTGGCGGATCCTCGATCAACGGCCAACTCGCCAACCGTGGTGCACCACGCGATTACGATGAATGGGAGCAACGCGGGGCCAGTGGTTGGCGCTGGGAAACCGTGCTCCCCTATTTCAAGAAGCTCGAGCACGACGTCGACTTCAATGGGCCACTGCACGGCACGGAAGGCCGCATTCCGGTCCGGCGTGTCTTTCCAGATAACTGGTCTGACTATGCCAGGGCGGTGGCAGAGGCGTTCAAACTCGCCGGCTACCGTTACGTGCCGGACCAGAACGGGGAATTCCAGGATGGCTATTACCCGCTGGCGATGTCCAATCTTTATGACAGAAGAGTGTCAGCCGCTGTCGGCTATCTCGGTGCCACAGTCAGGCAACGTGACAACCTTCATGTCCTCACCCACGCAGAGGTCAGCGAGCTGCTGTTCGAGGCCACCTGCTGCGTCGGCATTCGTGCGGTGGTCGACGATACCGTGCAGGAACTTCGCGGCCGCGAAGTGATTATCTGCTGCGGCGCGATCCATTCACCCGCGATGTTGCTGCGTGCAGGCATCGGACCGGTCGGGCATTTGCGCGAGCTCGGCATTGCCGTGCGGGCCGCGCGCGCCGGGGTCGGACAACGGCTGATGGACCATCCGTCGATATCGGTAGCGTCGTACATCAAGCCTGGTTCACGCAAGAATCCCTTCAGCAAGCGGTCCTTGCATCTTGGGATGCGCTTCTCCTCCGGCGCCGAGGGGGCTCCGGCGGGCGACATGGCACTTACAGTCTCGAACAAGTCTGCCTGGCATGCCATCGGTGACCGAATCGGGGTAATAACCCTCTGGGTCAACAAGACCTTCTCGGAAACTGGGCAGGTCCGGCTGGCGTCATCGGATTGGCGAGACGAGCCGAAGGTCGATTTCAATCTGCTGTCCGATCATCGCGACCTGATACGACTGGCGAAGGGATTCCAACAGATTGCCGCGCTGCATGATCTGCCGCCACTGCGGGCGGTGACCTCCGACGTGTTCCCAGCCAGCTTCACCGACAAGATCCGCAAGGTTGGCACTTACAACACCAGGAACCGTATCCTGACCAGGATCGGGGCAACCATGATGGACGGCCCGGCTGCTCTACGCCAGGCGTTCATGCGCGGATTCGTCATGGAGTCAGCCAGCCTGGTCCAGGCACTGCGGAACGACGAAGCGTTGCAGGCCTACATCAAGCGCGCAACGGTCGGCGTCTGGCATTGTTCATGTTCCTGCCGGATGGGGGATGCCGCCGACCCGATGGCAGTGACCGATTCGCAGGGGCGGGTGTACGGCGTGGACGGCCTGCGGGTGGTGGATGCTTCGATCTTTCCTGTGGTTCCCTGCGCCAACACCAATTTCCCGACCATGATGGTCGCCGAGAAGATCGCTGATGACATTCTACGGACTCCGGGATCGGCACAGCGATTACATCAGGTCGCAGAAGCTTGAGGCCTATGGCGCGATCATACGGAATCCGCAAATGACGTTGCATGGGTAGTAAGACGGTGCTTCCCTTCCCGGCCCGCCCGATAGACTGCGACGTGCATCTGGCCGTGCCGGACACACGCGCCTTGCTGCCGCATCTCGATCCGTATTGGCGAGAGCATGTCATTCGTCGCGGCATCGATGGTGATAACCTCGAACTCAGCGCCTATCCCCCCAATGTTCCGCTGAATTGCCGCCCCGACTGGCGTCCGAAACAGGGACTGCCCGGCTCACGGTTCGAACTGCTGCGCGAGCACGTGCTGGAGCCCTACCAGCCGAAATTCGTCATCTGTAACGTGTTGCACGGATCACAGATCATGCTCAGCGAGGATCTTTCGGGCGCACTGTGCCGCGCAATCAACAATTGGATTGCCGCTGAATGGCTCGATCATGATGCTCGATTGCGTGCCTCGATCGTGGTGCCGGTACACAGTCCGGAACTGGCGGCGGCAGAGATCGAGCATCGTGCTGGTGACCGCCGCTTCGTGCAGGTGTTGATGCTGGCCATGACCGAGCTGCCTCTGGGCAGGCGCCAGCACTGGCCAATTTATGCGGCCGCCGAACGGCACGATCTTCCTATCGGCATTCACGCCGGCAGCAGCTTTCGTCATCCGCCAAGCGCGCTGGGCTGGTCATCGTACTACATCGAGGATTACGTGTCGCAGGCGCCGGGGTTCTCCGGCGTACTCAACAGCCTGTTGACTGAGGGAGTATTCAACAAGTTCCCACGCCTGAAAGTCGTTCTGATCGAGTCAGGCGTGACATGGCTGCCTGCGCATCTGTGGAGATTCAACAAGACCTGGCGCGGCGTGCGATCGGAAACACCTTGGCTGAACCGGCTGCCATCCGAGATCATCCGCGAGCATGTGCGGCTGACCGTTCAGCCGTTCGACGATCCACCGACGCAAAACCAGGTGCAGACCATCATGGAGGAGATCGGTTCAGACGAAATGCTGCTTTTCTCCACGGACTATCCCCATTGGCATTTCGACGACACCGACGCCATCCCCGCGGGGATGCCGGGCAGATCCCTGTCGAAGCTGTTGGTGGAAAATGCGCTGGCGACCTATCCGCGGCTGACCTGACGCGCGGACCGGACATGGAGGTCTCAACATGAATACGGCGGTGCTTCAGCGGAGAGCCGAGGCGGCCAATCAGAGCTATCGGGGCTTTATCGATTGCGACGTGCATCCCTTCTACAAGTCGCCGGCCGAGTTCGACGACTTCCTGGCGCAACGCTGGCGCGACCATCGCCGGACGACCGGGGGCCGCATACGCCAGGGTTTGGCCAAGGCTTCAAACTATCCTCGGATGTCGCCCGGCAACGGGCAACGCATGGATGCGTGGCCGCCGGATGGCACTCACCCCGGTTCCGACCTGCCGTTCATGCAGGAGCAATTGCTCGATTTGTTCGATGTTGCCTATGGCTTGTTGGCGCCACTGGTTGGCGGTGCAGCGGGCGAGCGCAACGTCGAATTCGGCGCCGCGATGGCCACTGCGGTCAATGAGTGGCAGCTTGCGCGATGGTGCGTTCCGGATCCGCGGTTGAAGGCGGCCGTGCAAGTGAATATCGAGCATGAGAAGTCGGCGATTGCCGAGATCGAGCGACGTGCCGGGGATCGACGCTTTGCTCAGGTGCAGATTCCGCCGCGCGGCCTGGAGCCCCTCGGGCGGCGGCGCTATTGGCCGATATTGGAAGCCTGCGCCGCCAATGGCTTGCCGATCTCGCTGCACCTCGGCGGCAGCAGCGGGCATGCATCCACCGGCGGCGGCTGGCCGTCGTTCTATCACGAGGAGCATCCATCCTACGTGCAGTCCATGCAGGCGCTGGTCACGAGTCTGGTCTGCGAAGGTGTGTTCGAGCATATTCCCGATCTCAAGATCGTACTCGTGGAAGGCGGCTTCGCCTGGCTGCCAGCATTGTGCTGGCGGCTGGACAAGGTATGGAAACGGCTGCATGCCGAAGTGCCGTTCCTGCGCCAGAAGCCTTCGGAGTACGTCCGGCAGAGCATTTGGGTGACGACGCAGCCGATCGAGGAGCCGGAGCGCCCGGGTGACATGCTGTCGACGCTCGAGTGGATCGGCGTGGATCGTGTGATGTTCTCCACCGACTACCCGCACTGGGACCAGGACGATCCGCGCTTCGCCTTCAAGGTCGCCTTGCCCGAGGCGTGGAAGCGAAAGATCTACCACGAAAATGCCCGCGCCCTGTACGGCTTCGATTGATCATGAGCCGCCATATCGTCGCCGCAGTGAACGAAATCGCGCCCGGCACCTGCAAGATCGTCACGGTGAAGGGACGAGAAATCGGCGTCTTCCACGTCAATGGCGAGTTCTTTGCGCTGATCAATCGCTGTCCGCACCAAGGCGCGCCGCTCTGTAAGGGGGCCTTGCTGAGCAAATTGGAGTCGGCCGGCCCCGGAGACTACAGTCTCTCACACCATGGAGAGATGCTGCGTTGTCCGTGGCACTGCTGGGAATTCGACATTCGTACCGGTCAATCCTGGTGCGATCCCGGCAGCGTGCAGGCGCGCACCTACGGCGTTACGGTGGAACCTGGCGCCATCCTGACCAAGGGGCCGTTCGAGGCCGAGACGGTCTCGGTCAGCGTTCAGCAGGATTACGTAGTGATCAACGTCTGACGCTTCGGACAAGAGCGACCTTGGCCGATCAGTGGATTTGAATGACTTGCTGCCAGTTCTTGCGGTTCATAGGATCATCACCGCGCTCGGTTGGTGGTGAGAGGAGAATGGAGCCGGACCGCTCGGGCGTCCGCAGTGGGTATGACGGAGGGACCGATCCGCTATGGTAAATCAACTTGCATGCGACGGGGCGAGCACCTGAATGTCCGCGGTCTCCGTCTCGGGCGTCTGCAAATCCTTTGGGCCTTTGAAAGCGCTGCAGGAAATCAATCTGCCGATCGAAGCAGGCGAATTCACGGTACTTCTCGGGCCGTCAGGCTGCGGCAAATCAACCCTGTTGAATGCTATCGCCGGGCTCGTCGGTATCGACAAAGGCGTGATTGCAATCGACGGCGAGGATGTCACGGATCGCGAACCGAGCCAACGCGGGATCGCGATGGTGTTCCAGTCCTATGCCCTGTATCCGACCATGTCCGTGCGCAAGAACCTGTCGTTCGGCCTGCGTGTCAGGTCCGTGCCCAAGGCTGAAGTGGCGCGCCGGGTGGAGTGGGTGACGAAGCTGCTGCAGATCGACGGCTTGCTTGATCGCAGGCCCTCGCAACTGTCCGGCGGACAGCGGCAGCGGGTGGCGATCGGGCGGGCCCTCGTGCAGAAAGCCAAGGTGTTCCTGTTCGACGAGCCGTTGTCGAATTTGGACGCTAAGCTTCGCACCGAAATGCGGGTCGAACTGAAGCGGCTGCATCAGGAGCTCAACGCGACTGTCGTCTATGTGACCCATGACCAGATCGAGGCGATGACGCTTGCCACTCGGATCGCTGTCATGCGCGCGGGCCGGATCGAGCAATATGCCACACCCGACGAACTCTATGAGCAACCCGCCACGCTGTTCGTTGCCGGTTTCGTCGGTTCGCCCGCCATGAACTTTATGCCCGGCCGGCTGGTTGCCGAAAGGGCCCCAGCCGTCCAGATCGGGGCGGATAGGTTTGCGATTCCCCGCTATCCATTCCGCGCAACACTGGCGCCAGGACAGGAGGTGGTTGTTGGACTGCGTCCGGAGCATATTGGATTGGCGCAGGATCCCGCGGATGCGCACACGGTTCTTGCCGATACGCTCTTCATGGAGCCAATGGGCGCAGATACCCTTGGCTGGTTCCAGTTCGCCGGCAACCGTGTTTCGGCCCGCCTGACTCCGCAGACCGCTCGGCGTGTCGGCGGGCAGGTCCCGCTCTCATTGCTGACGGAGCATGTATCGCTGTTCGACCCGTCCAGCGGCGCAAGGCTGTAATAAACCAGGCAATTCCGCTTGCCCCCGACGACAAGGGCCGGGGTCAGCCTTTGACCGCACCGGATGTTATGCCCCGCACGAAATAGCGGCCGGATAGGAAGTAGAGCACCAATGGCGGCAGGGCGGTCAGCAGTGCGCCGGCCGTCGATATGTTGTACTCGACGACGCCGGTGGACGTGGTTGCGAGCTCCATAAGTTTCACCGTCATTGGCGTATTCGAATAGCCGGCGAAGATAAGTCCCAACAGGTAATCGTTCCAAATCCCGGTGGTTTGCAGGATGGCCGCAACGATTACCATGTTGGCTGCGAGTGGCAACATCACTTCGCCGAAGATTCGCCAGAACCCCGCGCCGTCGATACGTGCCGCCTTGACCAGATCATCCGGCACGCTCGCATAGAAATTCCGGAACAACAGTGTCATTACCGGCAGACCGAACAATACGTGGACGCAGATGATGCAGCCCAGGGAGCCATAAATCCCGACGGTGCTGAAAATCCGCACCAGCGGGTAGAGGATGACCTGGTACGGCACGAACGCGCCGAGCAGCAGCGCGAGCATGATCACATTGGCACGCGGCAGCTCCCATTGCGCCAATGCATAGCCGTTCACCGCGCCGGCAAGCACCGAGATGATCACGCTCGGTACGGCGATGCGTACCGAGTTGAAGAACGAACCATGCAATCCACCGCACTGGGTGCCGGTGCAGGCGCTGTACCAGGCTTTCCACCAGGCGGCCAGATGGAAGGCCGACGGTAGCTCGAAAATCGAGAAAGTACGGATCTCTGCCAGGGACTTTAGTGACGTCGAGATGACGATGAACAGCGGTAGGGCAAAGAACAGACATGTGGTGACCAGGAAAGCGTAAAGCCCGATCCGCCCAATATGGCGTTGCCTTGATCGCCGGCGCATCAGCGTTTGCGACCTAGTTCGCGGTACAGATAGGGTCCCATCATGAAGATGACCGATATGAGCATGATCATCGCGGCGGCCGACGCCTCGCCAATGTTCGCACGCTCGAACTCGTAATCGACTACGAACTTCGCAGGCACATCTGAGGAGAACCCAGGGCCTCCGCCGGTCATGGCAATTACCAAGTCGTAGCTCTTGACGACAGCGACCACGATAAGCACCAAGCAGGTTACCACCAGCGGCCGCAGCATCGGTATTATAATGCTGACATAGGTGCGCCAGACGGGAATTCCCTCGACCCGGGCGGCGTGCCAGATTTCCTGATCGACGCCGCGGAGCCCCGCCAGCATGATGACCATGACGAAGCCGGATTGGTGCCAAATACCGGCGAAAACCAGTGTGTAGATCGCCCGGTCCGGCCTGGTGATCCAATCGAACATGAACCCCGAAAACCCGAGGCCTCGCACGAAGTGCTGGAAGCCGATCGTGGGGTCTAGGATCCACTGCCATGCCAATCCGGTGACGATCAGCGACAGAGCGAAGGGATACAGCAGGATCGTCCGGAACGTACTTTCGAACCGCACATTGCGGTCGATGGCGATGGCCAGCAGGATGCCGAAGCCCAGCGTGCCCAGCAGGTCCAGCCCGCCAAAGACGAACATGTTGCGGAACGCGGTCTGCCAGGGTAGCGCGTTGAACAATCGGTGGTACTGCAGCAGTCCCGCAAATCGATAGTTGGGCAGCAGGGAGGAGCGAGTCAGCGAGATATACCCGGTCCAGACCACGCTGCCGTAATAGCAGACGATGAACACCAGCACGGTCGGCGCCAGCGCGGCCCACGGCGCCGTCCCGTGGTGGCTTCGTGTCAGGCGGCGCAGCAGACGATGTCCCGGCGGACGTTGCGCCGCGGCATGCACCTGCGCCACCTGCGTCCGGCCAACCGTGCCGTCGTTGGCCGGCGAAGCGGCGTAAGCCTCATCATCATTGCTCCTTGCCGGCCGCGACTCCACGTCGTTCAGTCCGCCCCGCCAATGATCTGGCCAAAGCGCCGTGTCGCGGCGGCAGCCGACATCGACGGGGTGGTCCAATACTCGGCCAGGAGATCCGAAATCTGACCGAGCTCGTTCGGTGTGAATACCAGGAAGAAGTGAGGCAGTTGATGTGAGGCCCCTTCGCTCAGCACCTTGTGGCCGAGTTGGGCGCACGGGTCGATCCCGTTGAGTCCGGCATTCACCAGCGCCGGCAGCGAACCTTTGTAGATGTTGAAGGCGTTTTGCACCTCCGGGTTCATCAGCACGGTCGCGAGTTTCTGCTGGGTCGCGATCTGCTGCTTGTTACTCGACTTCGGGAAGGCAAAGGCATCGGCGACCATGATGTACTCGCCTTGGGTCCCCGGCGCGAGTTCACAACCGAAGTCCTTGCCGTATTGCAGCTTGTTGGCGGCGAAGTCGCCTGAAGCCCAGTCGCCGACGATCATGAACGCCGCCTTGTTGGTTTCGACAAGATCGAGGGTGTCGTTCCATTTGCGGTTCGGGCTCCCGGCATCGACGTACTGGCGCAGCTTGCCGTAGGCGTCGAAGACACGCTTGACCGCGTCGCTTCCGGCCACTTTGGCATTGTGGTCCACGGCAACCTGGCGATAGACATCGGCGCCGCCGACACCCGCCAACAATGCCATGAACAACCAGTTCTCCTGTTGCGCGTTGGCTCCGAACGCAAGCGGGATGATGCCTGCCGCCTTGATCTTCGGTGCCGCGGCGAAGAACTGGTCCCAGGTTGCCGGCGGGTGCATGCCAAGCTTTTGGAACACCGCTGTACTATAGTACATGTAGTTGGCGCCGCCGATGTCGACGGGCGCGCCATATACATGCCCATCGAACGTGATGCCCTTCATCACCATCGGCGGCAGGTGCTGATCCCAGTGCGCGGACTTCGCCAGCGCATCGACGTTGTTGAGCAGGCCTTGATCGGCCAGCTGGCGCAACGGCACTCCGACGGACCACTGCATTGCGGTTGGCGGATCGCCGCCGGTGATCCGGCTGAGCACCAGCGCCTGTTCCGCCTGCGGACCGATCGCGGGGACGTCGACCCACTTGCCGCCTGTCTTGTCATAGGCCTTTGCCAGCACGGCGACCGCTCGGGATTCGCCACCGCTGGTCCAGAAATTTACGACAGTCGCTTCCTGCGCGGCAGCCGGCGTCGCTGTGGCCGCAGCCAGCGCAATGGCGGCCATCCACCTCTTCAGAGCCATCACGTCCTCTCCCCCCAACCGATCGGCTTGCAATCGGATTTTTTGAGATCGCTTACATAAGCGTCGCACCGGCAGTTCCGCGGAGTCAACCCCGACGGCCAATGAGGACCCATTCAGGCGAGACGAAGCGACGTGCCTGCAGCGATTGAAACGTTACCAACCGGCCAAATACGCCTGTAAGCGCTTGTGCCCAGCTGGTTTTCATGGATGCCAGCTAGTACCTCTGCACGGTGATTATGACTCGTTGCCGGGCCTGGGATAGACGCGAGCCAGCTTGTCGCGGGCGCGAGCGGTGGTGAACATCCACTTGATCCGGGCGCCGGCAGCGTTGCGTTGCCGTTGCCAGGCGTCGATTTCAGCGACCAGCGTCTGTCGTTCGCCGATCCGGCGGTTCAGGCACTGCCCACGCAGCACGCCGATCTCGATCTCCACCATGTTGAGCCAACTGGCGTGTTTGGGCGTGTGGTGGAATTCCAACCGCCGCAGCAGGCGGTGCGCCTCGGGCGCGGGGAAGGTCTCATACAAGGCGCCCGCGGTGTGGGTTGAGAGATTGTCCAGCACCACCCGGATGCGTTTGGCGTCGGCATAGTGGATGTCCGCCAGGTCGCGCATGCAATGGGCGAAATCGGTGGCGGTCCTGCGGTCGGTGACCTTGACCTCGCGCCAGGGACGATGGGCATCGACGAAGACGAACAGGTTGGCCGTGCCATTGCGGCGGTATTCGCAGTCGTAGCGCTCCGGCTTGCCAGGTTCAGCCGGGATCGGCTGGCGCGTCTCACCGGTCAGTTGCGTGGGGCTCTCGTCGAAGCAAATGACAGGATGGTTCGGGTCGGGTTCCTCGGCATAGAGGTCGAGCACATCCTCCATGCGCGCCACATAGGTGCCATCCACTTCCGGGATGCACCACATATCGCGCCGCCAGGGTTTGAGGTGGTTCTCCGCCAGGCAGCGGCGCACGGTCTCGCGCGACAGATCCTCATGGTCGGTCAGTCTGACCATCGCGTCCGCCAGCAGTTCGAGTGTCCAGCGTTTGCGGCCGGCTGGCGGGTTGGAGCATGCCGTGGCCACCAGCAGTGCCTGCTGCTTGCCTGACAGCTTGCGCTCGGCGCCGGGGCGCGGCGCCTCGGTCAGCGCCGCTTCCAGGTTGCCCAGCACGAAGCAACGCTTGGTGCGAGACACGGTCGAAAGCCCGACGGAGACGTTGGCGGCAATGGCCTCATCGGTCTCGCAGGCGTCGGCGGCCAGCAGGATCTGTGCCCGCTTCAGCTTGCGCGCGGCGTGCTTGCCGCCTGCCAGGATGGCGTTCAGTTGGTCGCGCTCCTCCTGGTTCAGGTCCACTCGGTAGCGTACGTTCATGGCTGTCCCCCCAGCATTGAGGACAGCGACAAGAATCCGATGTCAGACGATTCGCGACCCGGCTTCACCGCACGGCAGGGGCAGTATCTGGCATTCATCCATGCCTACACGCTGGTGAATGGTCGGGCTCCCGCCGAGGCCGATATGCAGCGGTTCTTTCGGCTCAGCGGTCCGGCGGTGCACCAGATGATTGTGGCCCTCGAAAGGGCCGGGCTGGTCAGCCGCCAACCCGGTGTCCCGCGAAGCGTCAGGTTGTTGGTTGAACCGGCCGCGCTTCCCGAGCTACAGCCGAGCGACCGCCAACCCGTCAAAACCTCTGTGCAGAGGTACTAGTGCCGCTCCACCTTGCTGCGGCGGTCGAGCCGAAGCGCAGCGGCTTTTGGCGGCTGAGCCGGCGGCGGTGCCGTTGAGCCGCGAATCAGCAGCTCCGCCTTCAGTGGGGGGGGCAGGGTCGCCGTCCCCTTCTCCAACGTGTCCAAAATGAAGCGTGCGGTAGCCTGCCCCATCTCACGCGCCGGCACGCTGACAGTGGTCAAGGGCGGGTCCATTTGCCCAGCTAATTCCACGTCGTCGAACCCGGTGATACTGATGTCGGCCGGGACCGAGAGCCCCGCCGCCTTTGCCTCGATCAACGCGCCGGCGGCGAGATAGTCGTTGGCACAGATCACCGCGGTGGGTATCGGCGGCTGCGACAGCAATTGCTGCATGCCGCTGCGACCCGAGCCGATCAACCAATGTGAGACTTCCACGAAATGCTGCGGCCGAATGGCGATCCCCTCCTGGGCGAGCGTTCGATGCACTGCCTCGATCCGCTGGCGGATGCGATCGTTGTTCTGAAACCCGCGGGTGATCAGCCCGAAGGTACGATGCCCTAATGACAACAGGTACTCCGTGACCCTCACCATCTCGGCGAAATTGTCGAAGCCGATGCAGTTGGACCGGCCGTAACGGCCGCTCGTATACACCGTGACGTGGAAGATCTTGCGTAACTCGAGCAACTTCAGTAGCTCCGGCGGTTGGTCTTCTCCCATCAGGATCAGGCATTCGGTGCCGCGTTCGATCATGTTCGAGGCTTGCGGCAGTGTCATCTCCAAAGTCGGGTCCGCCCAACCGATCAGCAGCGTGTAGTTCGCCATCGCGAGTTCACGCTGCAGTGCCTCGATCATGGTGGCGATCTTCTGATGGCCGAAGGTCGGCAGCAACACGCCGATCGTGTGGGTCCGCAAGGAGGCGAGTGCCTTGGCGGCGCCATGCGGGATCCAGTTCAGTGCCCGCGCCGCCTCCTCGACACGCTCTCGCGCAAGGGGGGAAACCAGGTGGGGTGTGTTGATAGCCCGCGATGCCGTTGCCGTGGACACGCCGGCGTGGCGCGCGACGTCCGTCAATTTCACCGTGTTGCTGAAAGGCTTTCGCAACCGCCGTTGCCGGACGTCAGTCTGCGCTATGGTTCCAGCTTTCCTTGCCTTTGCCGGCATCCGCTTGCATTCCTGCTCTGCCCCCGAACGCAGCATACAGGACTTCTCGATCAGCAGGCACGGTCGTTCGCGCAAGGACGGTGGAGCGGCGGAAGGAGACGGCCCTGCGTGCGTGTCGCAGGCGATATGCACTCAACCCAATCTTCCGTGCGCACGAGACTTCAGAGCTGGAAGTCTGGCGGGAGAACCTTATGGCGCACCGCGATCGCCGCACTCATCTCACCGCCCCCATAGTAAGGCCGCGAACAATGTATTTCTGCACCATCAGGCTTAGCACCAACTGCGGCAAGGCGGAGACGATCGTCGCCGCAGCCATCTGTCCCCACAGCACTTGGTCATAGGAGATGAACTGGATCGCACCGACCGTTACGGGGAATGTTTGCCGCCCCGCGAGCATCAGCGGGAAGTCAAAGGCGTTCCAGCAGAACATGAACCCCAGGATGACCGTGACCGCGATACCCGGCATGCTCAACGGCAGGATCACCCGCAACAGGGTACCTAGCCACGAACAACCATCGATCTGTGCGGCTTCCTGGATTTCCAGCGGCACTTCCGAGAAGAAGCTGCGCAGCATCCAGATGGAGAACGGCAACGTTATGAGCTGGTAAGCGAGGATCAATCCGATGCGCGTGTTGTACAATCCCGTCCGAAGGTACAGCAGATAGAGTGGGATCACGAAAACCAGGAACGGTACAAACCGGAATCCCATAAAAATGTATCCAAGAGAGTTCTTAAACCGAAAATTGAAGCGGGCAAGCGCATACGCGGCGGGGATGCTGGTCACCAGCGACAGTGCGACGGCTCCAGTGGAGATAATGATCGTGTTCAGGTAAAATGACGGGAAGTCTGGATGGGTGGAAGCGTTACCGGCTGCGTGGTCTCCGATGGCGAGCGCCAGGTAGTTTTCCAACGTTGGCTGGAAGATGAACTTTGGCGGCGCAGAAATGATGTCCGGTGGCCGCTTCAGCGACGTCAGAAAGATCCACAGGAATGGAAACACTGTCCAGACGACCAGCGCCGCCGCAGCGGTCACGACCGCGACGTTCCGCAGGTAGTGCCAGCGGAATAGCTGCGCTGCGCCAGCGGATCGACGCGTTGCGCGGTGCGCAACGTAACGCTGGCGGCGCATTGACAAGACCGTCATCAGGCCAGGCTCTCCGCGCTGCGATGCCACATTCTCAGGAGCACATAGCTGGCGACCACGACCATTGCGAGCAACACAATGGATTCTGTCACGCCCATGCCTATCTGGTACCACTCGAACGCATCCCGGAACGACATGATAGAGAGGTTCGTGGTCTCGTCGGCGGGCCCGCCCATCGTCGTTGCATAGATCACATCGAAAATGCGCAGCGAGTCCATCACTCGGAAGGTGGCTGCCAGGAGGATGAAAGGGCGCAGCAACGGCAGCGTGATGTAGCGCAGCATGGCGGCAGCGCCAGCACCGTCAACCCGGGCCGCCTCATAAGGCTCGGTCGGCAGGGCCTGAAGGCCGCCGAGGAGTATCAGTGAGACGAACGGCAGATTGACCCACGTGTCGATGATGAAGATTGAGACGACCGCCTCATGTGGCGAACCGAGCCAGTTCACCGGATCAATTCCAATAAACGATAAGAGGAAGTTCAGGATACCAGCCCGCGTCGAGTCCATCATGATCTTCCACATCAGCGCGCTGATCACCGGAGGAATCATCAGCGGGATCAAAACCAGAGTGCGGATCGCTTTCCGCCCGGGGATGCGCCCGTGGAGGAATAGCGCGACAGCAAGGCCCAGGGCAATTTGCACCGTAACCGCTGCGACTGCGTAGCCAACCGTGAAGGTAGCCGCGCGGGCAAACAGGGAACGACCAAACAGATGAGTATAGTTTTGGAACCAAAAGAAGTGGAACCGCTTAGGGAACTGTAACCAATAATCAGTGAGGCTGTAATAGAAGCCGGCGCAGAACGGATACACCATTCCGGTGAGGAGGACGAGCGCCGGCGCAAGCAACAGGTACGGCAGCACGCGCCCGCGCCGGGACCGCCGTCGAACGGCCTGGATTTCCATTGTGCTATTGCGCCGTGACACCCGCCTCCTTGAACACTCGGTCGATGTGCAAGGAAGCCTCTTTCAGTGCAACGGACGCCGACGCGTGCCGGAAGTAGATATCCTGCAGCGAGCGTGCCCAAATGTTGCCAAGGCGCGGAAGCAGGGGTTCGGGCACCCAGGCGACCTTGGCCGTCTCGAGATTCTTCTCGACGGTCGTCACATAGCTGCCGCCGCCCCAAGGTCCGATGGTCTTCTGGACCATCGGATCCATTCTGATCGACTGGCGCGTCGGATTGTAATTGCGATAGCTGACAGTGGCCTTCAGAAGCGTACGGCGCGAGGTTGCCCACAGCACGAAAAGCCAAGCTGCTTCCTTGCTCTTGGCGGCCTTGTTGATGCCCAGTGCCCAGGTCCACAGGCCTGAATATGTCTTGCCGTCCGAACCCGGCGGCAGCATCGCATAACCGACCTTGCCGGCCACCTTCGACTTGCTGGGATCTTCGTACAGGGCGGCGAAGAAGTCGCAATCGGCAATCATTCCAGCCTGACCGGCGGCGAACGCATCCATCGCATCGTACCACTGCATATCCGACCAGTTCGACGGTCCGCTCTCGCGAATCATATCGATCCACATTTCAGTATATTTTGCCACGCGCGGGTCGTCCAAATCCGCCTGCAGCTTGGCGTTCAATTCCTTCCACTGATCATTGGTGTACGACTTCAGGCCGCTCATGTAGCCGGTGCCCAGGGTCGGAAGGGCGGCCGTCCCTCGAGCCACGATACCGGAAATCCCCGCGTTTTTCTTTACCTGTCGGGCGGCTTCCGCCATGCCCTCGTAGGTCGTCGGCACCTCGATATGATAGCGGTCAAAGATGTCCTTGCGATAGGCGATGATGTAGCTCTCCTCCATCACCGGGATGGAATAAAGCGGCCCTTTGCCGACACCGCTCCCCATCTCCCCGCTCCACCGGTTGGCCGAGATCAGCCCCGGATAGAAGTCCTCGAGTTTATACCAGCCGGAGTCGGTCAATTTCGGATTGGCGAGGAAGCCGTCGAGCGGCAGGATCCAGTCGCCGGCTACATAACCCCAGTTTCGCATCGGGCCGGTCATGAATACCGAGAACTGCCCTTGGCCCGACGAAAGATCAGCCGGTAGTCTGGTGTTGTACTGATCCTCGGGCAGGATCAGATAATTCACCTCGATGCCGGTCAGGCGCTTGAACTCGGGAAGCAGTGGCAGCAAGGACGCGGAGTACGGATGCTTGTCCATCGCGATCCCGATCGACTGCCCGGCGGCTTGCCGCCAGTCGATCTTCGCTTCACCGTAATACTTGAGCGCCTCGTCAGCTTCAGCCGAGGCGCTTTGCACGCCTGTGGTTACAAAGGGCATGGCAAGCAGCATGCTGGTGACCGACCGACGATGTAAGCGCATGTCTTCCCTCCACTTGCAGCCGCGTCTCGCCCGGCCCTGCCGAGGCGTCGTGCTGTCTGTTGCCGGCTGTTGCCGGAATTTTGATAAAGGCCCAGATCAGTGACCCACTGAGCGTAAGCGCTTCCGGAAGAACCAGCAAGTGACGCATTGCTGCGTCGCAGCATCGCTGATTGCGGCGGGGCGGCTCACCATGGATTTCGACCCGTCAGCGATACCCGTGTGTGCAATACGATCACCACCGCTTGCGGCATTCTGCGGCTTTGTCGCGGCGCCATAATGATGGATGGTTCCAATTCAACGCTTTCACCTGACGAAGAAAGCAAACCCCGTCGCATAGCCCGAATGATGATACCCGCTAGCGAAGTGTATGGCGTTCCCGGCGACGACAACGTGGTTATCTTCGGCGACATCTATCTGTCGCACGGGTTTGTTCGTGGCTATACACTGCAATTTGCGCGCGGCGTTGGGCCAGTCGCGGTAGCGGTCGATAGTGTAGCGGCCGGCCGCCTGCCATGGGGCAAAGAGCACCATCGGATTTGTCGTCAACTGCTCGATCACCGGCTGCGCATTGGTGTCGCCTGCGAGGATATGCCAGAGAAGTGCAGCCGCGTCACGCTCGATCCGGGGCTGAGGGACAGCCATGGCATCCCTACGCCGCGGATCGATTATCGAAGCAGCGAGAATGCGCGCCGGATGATGGAACACGGCATTGCTCGGACGGAAGAAATCCTTGCAGCGGCGGGGGCTAACCGAATTCATGCATCGCGAGCGGTACTAGAGGTCATAGCGTCGGTTGTCAGATAAACAACGCTAAGAGAGAACAATCCCGGAACTACCTCCCGTCCCATGAAGGGGGTGGCTATTTGTGGACGGTCGGCAATTGGTGGACGCATTCTGTGGACGAAAATCGGCAAGCCGCCGCCGCATGGCGGCCGCGTCCATAGAGCGAACGGTTTGGGGACAACGATGCTGCTAACAGCGTCGCTCGCTTTCGTTCTGGCTTAGCGATGTTTATCTGACAACCGACGCTATGACCTCTATTCGAGTACCTGCGGTTTGCCCCAGACCGGCCAGCGTACCTCTGAGAGACCCCGCCCGGCCAGCCAGTCGTCCTTTGGCAGGCAGGCATGCGCCAGACAGCGTGCCGTGGACACGGTGGAAGCGCCGTGCAGCGAGATCGCGAAGCCGAGCACGACGCGGCTGTAGAGATCCAGCGCGAACGTTACCGTCGGCCTGCCGATCACCGTGCGGTCAAGCTCGCGGACCAGACACAGATCACACGGCGTGCTGTCGATCTGCACGCGGGCCCACGGCGCGGCTGCACCCGGGTGGGCGCCGGTCAGCAGACGCATCGACCTGGCCTTGCCACTGCCCTCGCGCCGGCGCGCCAGCCATTGCCGGTTGCACTGCTGCACGCGAAGCTGCACCGCGTTGTAGGATGGCGGGGTCAGGCCGCCGGCCGCGCACCGGAGGTCCACCTCGCGCGAGAGACTGAGCAGGCTTGGCCGTGAAGGTTGGGCATAGTGTTGCTCAATGGCCTGGGCAATCACCGCCTCCACCTCCGGCGAGATGCACTTCGCCCTCGGCTGGTGCCGCGCCGGCAGGAAGGCCGCGATGTCCGGGCCGCGCGTCTGCACCAGACGCAGCAGCTCCCAGACACGGCGCCGCTTGAGGCCCAGTTCCGCCGCGACCGCGTCGACTTCGGCCGACCCGCGCTCCCGCTGCCGCACCAGCCGCAGCAGGATGTCCCGGCGGCGCACCGCCTCAGCCCAGACCGTTTCCGTGCACTGCGCCGGGTCGGGAGGGCGCAGGGTGGCGCTGGTCTCCGCCGGATCATCGGGAAACGTCACCTGGGCCGGGTGCGCCACCGCCGGCGGCCCGCTCTCGCCCTGTAGCAGAACCGCGTCGGCGCCCAACGCCCGGTCTACCCGCCAGCGCCGGCCGGCGTGCTCCACCACGGTTCCCGGGACAAATCGGTGTTCCACAACCTGTTCATCCGATGGCGCCGCCGAGTCCGGCAACGCCGAAATGCGGACCTGACACCGAATTCTGGCGGATTCGGTCCACACTGTGCGGCGGCAAAGGCGAAATTATCCGAACTAGACCACATGTTCGCCTGAGATAGGGGGCGACCCGTCTCACAGTATGCAGGTTTCGAGGGTTGTGTCGGATGGTCCGGCACCGAGCCTCATGCATAGGGAGACGGGTCATGGGCAAGACTACAG
>Ga0335072_10003289_pt1 | contig 24407 bp, 24 predicted proteins | sample Lox_Sample_21_FD_206725 | JGI IMG/M metagenome (GOLD analysis project Ga0335072, IMG submission 206725) | Soil microbial communities from Loxahatchee National Wildlife Refuge, Florida, United States - Lox_Sample_2.1 | ecosystem: Environmental > Terrestrial > Soil > Wetlands | place: USA... | reverse complement strand
CGCGCTGGACCTGGTGCTGACCCAGGCCGAGTTGGCCCAGCTCGACGAGGTCAACGACCTTCCGCCCGAGTACTCGGGGTGGGCGGTCGAGCTGATGGGTCGCACACGCCGTCCGGTGATGGGCGGCTCCATTCCAGACCTCGCCAACCGGCTCGGGAGCGTAGCCCGTCCCGTCTGAGGGAACGCGGCTGGGGCGGGCGGAGGTGTCAGCGGGGTGGTGCGTATGCCTGCCGGGCGAAGGCCTGCAGGTCGCTGAGGAGTAGGTCGGGTCGTTCGAGGGCGGCGAAGTGGCCGCCACTTGGCATCTCGGTCCAGCGCACTAGGTTGAAGTACCGCTCGACCCAGCTGCGTGGGGGTGTCGAGGCGATGTACTCGTAGGGGAAGCGAGCGACTGCTGTCGGGGTCTTGCACCGGATCCCGTCGGAGAAGACCGCCCGCTCCTCGGCGTTGCCGCGGTAGGCCCACAAGCTCGTGGCGATGTGGCCGGTCACGAGATAGATCATCACGTTGGTGAGCAGGGTGTCGCGCGAGTACACCTGGTCGATCGTTCGGTCGGTCAGGTCGGTCCAGTCGTGGAACCGGTCGAGGATCCACGCGGCCGCGCCTACCGGAGAGTCGTGGAGTGCCAGCCCCAGTGTCTGGGGGTGGGCTGCCTGCTGGACGGCGTAGGCGAGGCGGGGGCGCTCGGCGGTCATCGCCTTCCTGATCGACTGCTCCTCGCCGAGGTCACCGGCGCCGGTGTCTTCTGGCGTGGGGCGCCAGCCGATCATGTTGAGGTGCAGTGCCGCGCAGTGCTCGATATAGTCGCAGCCCATCCAGGCACCAACCACCGCGCCCCAGTCGCCGCCTTGCACCATGTAGGTCTCGAATCCGAGGACGTCGACCATCAGGCGGTTCATGAGGTGCGCTGCCGTCCTGGGACCGACGGGCCGGGATGGTGACCCGGAGAAGCCGTAGCCGGGGAGCGAGGGGAGGACGATGTCGAACGCGTCGCCGCTTGTACCGCCGTGTCTGGACGGAAAAGTCAGCCGATCGACGAGGTCCCAGAACTCATAGTGTGATCCGGGCCATCCGTGGAGCAGGAGGAGGGGCCGCGAGCCACCGGACTCGCCGTACACCTTCACGAAGTGGAGGTCTACGCCGTCGAGGTCGACCAGGTACTGGGGGTAGCGGTTCAGCCGGGCCTCGGCCGCCCGCCAGTCGTAGCCGCCTGTCCAGTACTCGCACAGGCCCCGGAGCCACGCCGAGTTCACACCGTAGGACCAGGCGTCACCTTCATCAATCGGTGAGGGTGGGAACTGGTATTGCCTGACGCGCCCGATGATCCGGTCGATGGTGGCGTCGGGTACCGATACGCGGAACTCCCGCAGCCGCGCTGGGTTATCGGTCATTCGCACGTCCCTCGTCTGATTGCCACACCGTCGCCGGGTCCTCCGGAGGGTGGTGCCACGGACTGTAGCGACTGCCCCGTCAAGGTCATGGGCCGCTGTTCCGACGAACAGAATGCCGAGATGCATCGGGCGCGTCCGAACCGGAGGATGTCCGAAGCGGAGCCGGCCAACGACCGCAGAACAGAATCCCAAAATGGAGAAACGACAATGCGATTGCTCATCGCGGGGAGCGGGGCCAACGGGCGTTCCCGGCTCCTTACGACTGCATCGGAGGGGGATTTGGCGGGCCTCTTGCACCCGTCCGGCTCGGTAGCAGCCATGCTATTCGAGACCACCGAGAGCCCACCTCCCGCCGGATCTGCGGGATGCGCTCTGGCGCTCGACCTCAGTCCCGCGCCGGGGTGTGCGCGGTGGTTCCGGGTCACGTTCCCAGCGTGCGCAGCGTCGCCGGTTCACCGCACCGACACCATCGACCTCGGGACTATCGTGTCAGGTAGCATCGACATCGTCCTCGACGACGGTAGCCATCGTCTTGAGGCGGGAGACTCCATTGCGATCCGCGGCGCCCCCCACGGGTGGAACGCCGGTCCGAATGGATGCACGATGTCCGTGGTCATGCTGGGCACGCTGTCGCCGGATCGTGCCGGAGAGCAATCGTGAGCAGCGACATGGCTAACCTGGGCGGCAGCGACGCCGGTACCGTCGTACTCGTACACGGAGCGTTCCACGGCCGATGGTGCTGGGACAGGGTCACGTCCCTCCTCGGCGCCGCGGGCGTGTGTACCGTGGCGGTCGAACTGAGTTCACCTCGTTTAAGGACGATGTCAACTGTGTGCGAACCGCCATTGCCCAGGTAGGAACACCCGTCGTCCTCTGCGGCCACAGCTATGGCGGTGCGGTGATCACAGAAGCGGGAAACGAGCCAATGGTCGGCCAGCTGGTCTACCTCTGTGCCTTTGCCGTTGCTGAGGGGTACAGCACGGCACACCCGGCCGATCAACCGCTGCCACGCACCGGGCTGCCAGTCGGGCTCCATGTTGCCGAAGACGGGATCGCCACCTTCGACGTCATCCTGGCCCGCGACACGTTCTACGGCGACTGCGAACCAGCCGACGTCGAGTTGGCCCGCAGGCGCCTGCGCCCCAGAGCGGCCGACGGGCTCACCGCGCCAGTCACCCAGGCGGCCTGGCGGAACGTGCCGCTCTACGCAGTTTGTACGAATCCAGCCGACCGTCGTTGCCGACCTACTAGTCACTCTCACTACAAGGTTGTGCTCATGATCTCGACGAGGTTTCCGTCGGGGTCCCTGAAGTAGATGGAGTGGCTCGGGTCGCCGGACGCCGTTGTCCGTGCCACCGGACCGAGCTCGACCGCGACGCCCTGACGCGTAATGCGGTTAACCGTCTCGGACAGCGGCGCATCGCTCAGGAAGCACACGTCGAGGCCCCCAGGCTCCGAGCGGGCGGCGCGCGGGTGGAGCTCTGTCCCGGCGGGGTGGACGTTGATGAAGTGGGTGTCGTCTAGCGGCAGCTGGAAAGTCGGACGCTCGCCGCGCCGCCAGGCCGCCTCGCCCCTGGGTTCCAAGCCGACAACGTCACGATAGAAGGCCATTGTGGCCTCCGACTGGCCGGAGTACAGGACTACGTGATCGATCCGGAGCATGGACCCATTATCGGTGGCGCGTGGCCGGCTCGTGCCGCACTCGTTCTGGGGGACGGAACGGGTCCGCGGCGGGTTGTTCCGCTTGCTGGAACGGGCACTAGCGACGACGACACCCGCGGCTCAGCATCACACCCTCCAGACATGAAAGGAACGAGTCATGCCCCGAGCGGTGATGGTTGTCTTCACGCATCCGGCCAGTCCCGATGTTGAGGACCAGTACAACGACTGGTACGACAATGTCCACCTCAAGGACCTACTGGCAGTACCAGGGGTAGTGGCGGCAACGAGGTACCGGCTAAGCGCGAACCAGCCGGCAGTCGGCAGGGCCGGCCCGTCCTCTGCGCCTTATCTCGCCATCTACGAGATCGAGGCCGACGACCCGAACGTGACATTGAGTGAGATCGGCAAGCGAGCAGGGACCGAGAAAATGCGCATGTCGAAAGCCCTGGGGCACGTCGGAGACACTGCGCCACGGGCAATCGTCTACGACCGCATCGACCAATAGCGTGTAGAAACGGCGCTTTCCCCCAATCGGAGGGACCTCGGGACGCGGTTCCGGCAGACGGGACGACGGAAGATCCGCCGGGCACGGGAGAACGAAGATGGCGACATGGCACCTGCATCTACAAACGAGCCCGAGGTCCTCATCGTGGGTGCCGGTCCCGTCGGTTTGGTCTTGGCTATCGACCTGGCGCAGCGTGGCATCACGGTGCAGGTGGTCGAGCGCAACGACCGCACGCGCCAGTTGCCGAAGATGGAACGCTGCAACGCGCGAACCATGGAGATCTTCCGCCGTCTCGGTATCGCCGAGCAGGTCAGGGCGGCCAGCAAGTTCCGCGACGTCCCCATGGACGTGTTCGTCATCACCAGCATGGCGGAGCCGCCTCTCGCTCATCTCGCGTACCCGTCAGTCGTTGCGGCCCAGGAGGAAACCCGCCGCTCGGCGGACTGCGGCCTGCCGCTCGAGCCGTATCAGCTGATCTCCCAGTACACACTGGAACCACTGCTGAAATCCGTCCTGGAAACCCTTCCGAACGCGAGCGTCCGGTTCTCCAGGAGGCTGGTGTCGTTCGCTCAACACCGCGACCATGTGGTGGCGGAGATCGAGGGCCCCGACGGACTGGAAACAGTCAGTGCCTCCTACCTCGTCGGTTGCGACGGCGGGGCCAGCACGGTCCGCAAGCAGCTCGGGATCAAGCTGGAAGGGGAGGGGCCGCTCAAGCACGTCCACCAGATCTTCTTCCGGTCCGAGCAGTTGTTCGAGAAGATCGCGATAGGCAAAGGACGCCACTACTACTCCCCCAACGGCGCCATGATCGTCCAGGATGACCTGAAGCACTTCATGCTGAATGTCTACGAGATTCAGGAGGGCACGGATCCGGCCGATATAGTGCTCGACTTCCTGCGCATCCCCGTCGACGTGGAAGTCCTCCACACCAGCGAGTGGAACTTCAACCTGCTCGTGGCCGAGCGCTATGGGGAGGGTCGAGTCCACCTGGCGGGGGACGCGGCGCACCTCGTGATCCCAGTCGGCGGGCTAGGGATGAACACGGGCATAGGCGACGCCATTGACCTCGGGTGGAAGCTGGCGGCGACCCTGGGTGGCTGGGGCGGTCCGGAGTTGCTCCGTTCCTACGAGACCGAGCGCCGTCCCGTCGGACAGCGCAACATTCGCGCCTCTCGAGAGGCCGCGGGCGGGATGCTGGCCTGGCAGAGACTTTGCACTGTCGATCTGCGTGACGATACCCCCGAGTCGCGCGCCATTCGTCGCCAGGTGGCGCAGGTGGCGTCCAAGACGCACCGTATCGGGTACGAGATGACCGGCATCGAGCGTGGCTATCGTTATGTGGGCTCACCGCTCGTGATTGACGACGGGGCCGACGCGCCGGACCCGGACTCCATGGCCTTTGTCCCGACCTCGGCTCCTGGTACCCGGATCCCCCATGCCTGGCTAGCGGACGGCCGCGCCCTGCAGGACGCCCTCGGACAAGACTTCACGCTGTTGAAGGTGGGGAGCCGCGCCATCAACACGTCGCGGATCAAGCAGGCCTTCGAAGAGCTCGGTGTGCCCATCGACGTCGTGGAGATCCCCGATGAGCACTTGGCGTCGCTCCTCGAGCGCCGGCTCTTCATCCTGCGGCCCGATCTCCACGTGGCATGGCGGGGGAATGAGCCGCCGGGCGATCCCGGCCGGCTGGCAGCCACGGCAGTCGGCCTAACCGGGCGGTTACCAGCCCGCGAGAGGGGCGCGAGAACCGCGTCCGAGCGAAAGGGGAGACATGGGTGACGACGAAGCGGCCAAGGTGGAGATCAAGGAGATTCTCCACCGGTACTGCCGGGCGGTTGACCGCGCGGACCGGGAGCTCTTCAGGAGCATCTACCATCCCGATGCCATCGAGCACCACGGGAACTTCGAAGGCCTCGGCCTCGACTTCGTGGACGTGGCGCTCGGCCGAGCGGGCGGGGTGGAGCTGTGGCAGCACCACCTGACGACCATCAACATAGACGTGGACGGTGATGTGGCCTACAGCGAGGCCTACTACATCTCCTCTTCGGTGTTCCTGCCCGACGCCGACGGCAATCGTGAGATGTGGGACCTGTTCGGCCGCTACGTCGATCGCTTTGAGCGACGTCAGGGTAAGTGGAAGATCGCCGAGCGGCTCTGCGTGCGGGACTTCCGCCACGACCGGGTGATCGGACCACCGCTGTCCAAGGAGAAGCACATCCAGGGCAGCAAGGATTCGAATGACCCCTCCTACTGGCCCGGGTTCTCCAGGAACCCAGTGACTGCCGCCACCTCCGCCGGACGGCAAGGAGTGATTCATGAGTGATGATCTGATCCTCTGGGACATCGAGGACGGCGTGGGAATCGCCACTTTCAACCGTCCAGAGCGCCACAATGCGCAGAACCAGGCGTTCGAGCGTCGGTACATGGAGATCCTGGCCGAAGCCGACCAAAACCCCGACGTCCGCGTCGTCCTGGTTACCGGGGCTGGCCGAGCCTTCTGCGTGGGCGGAGACTTCGACACCCTCGACGAGATCGCGGCAGCGGGCGGCCTGTTCGACGAGCAGTTGCCCCGGGTGCTCACCCGGTTCAACGCCTCCGTTCGCAAGCCCGTGATCGCCGCGGTCAACGGCGCCGCCGCCGGCAGCGGCATGGTGTATGCCCTCAGCGCCGACGTGCGGTTCGCCTCCACTCAGGCCAAGTTCGCCACCGGGTTCGCGCGACTGGGACTGGCGGCCGAACGCGGAGTGTCGTGGTACCTGACCCAGATCGTGGGGCTCGGCACCGCGCTCGACCTGCTTCTCTCTGGCCGGGTCGTCCTGGCCGACGAGGCCGAGCGGCTCGGCCTGGTCAGCCGCGTGGTGGCGCCGGAGCACCTCCTCGACACGGCCCTGTCGTGGGCCCACGAGGTCATCGGGAAATGCTCGCCGAACGCCATGGCCGTGATCAAGGCGCAGTGCTACCGGGACACCTCCCTGCACCTGCTACAAGGCATCGCCGAGTCGGCCGACATCACCTTCCGCCTGCTTCGCGGCCCCGACCTGGAGGAGGGAGTGAACGCGTTCCGGGAGAAGCGACCGGCGAAGTTCGCGCCGCTCGATCCCCCGTCGCTGACCGCCGGCACTCCAACGAACCCACGATGACAAGATGAACGGAGCGCGTCCTGACTCCCCGGCCCCACGGCTCCGGCCTCTCGTGGACCGGACCGTCGTGGCGGTCCTCGAAGAGGCGGTCGCAGCCGGCCCAGGCCGCATCGCCATCCGGGACCCCTCAGGTGCCTTTACCTACGAAGAGATCTGGACTAGAGGCGCCCGGTTCGCCGGCGGGCTCCGGTCGATCGGCGTCGGGCCGGCCGATCCCGTCCTGCTGATGCTGGGCAACCATGTCGACTTCGTGACGGCCTACCTCGGCGTGACCTTCACTGGCGCCATCGAGGTGCCCGTCAACACCGCCTACCAGGGCGCCATGCTTGCCCACGTCGTCAACGACTCGTGCGCCAAGATACTGCTCATTGAGGATTCGTACCTCCCGAAGATCGAGGCGATCGCCGACCAGCTGGCGTCGCTCATGACGGTGGTCATCCGTTCCTCGCAGCCTGCTGGAGCGGGGCGTCAGTCCGAAACCGAGTCTTCGCAGGAGCGATGGCAGACCGTGTCATTCGCCCAGCTGGCGGCGCACGACGGCGTCGAGCCAGTGCGCCCCCGGCCATCCGACGTCCTGGCCATCATGTACACCTCCGGGACGACAGGTCCTTCGAAAGGAGTCCTGCTGCCGCACGCCCACGCGTACACGGTCGGGGCCTCCCGTCCATTCGGTGGCGGATGGCTCGATACTGACCGCGACGACGTGAACTACGTCTTCCTCCCGCTTTATCACCAGGCGGGGCAGTGGGGCGGGGTGCTCAACGCCTTCATCGCCGGCGCCAGCGCCTATCTGGCGCCGAAGTTCAGCGCCTCGACCTTCTGGGACGACGTTCGCCGAGTCGGGGCGACGACGGCCGGTTTCGTCGGGAGCGCGGGCGCCATGCTGCTGGCGCAACCGCCGCAAGATGACGACTCCGACAACCCTATGCGTGAGATCTCCATGGCGCCCCTGGTCCGGGAAGTCGCGGAATTCGAGCGTCGCTTCGCCGTCAAGGTCACCACCAGCTTCGGCAGCACCGAGATCGGGTGCGTCCTGGTGGATGACGATCCGGCGCTCCGCCGCGGAACCTACCGGCCACGCAGCGGCTACGCGGTCCGGATCGTGGACGACCAGGACATCGAGGTTCCCGCCGGTGAGGCCGGCGAGCTCATCATCCGTCCGCCGGAGCCTTGGACCTCGCTCATCGGCTACCACAACCAGCCGGAAAAGTCCCTGAACATGTGGCGCAATGGCTGGCTGCACACGGGCGACGCGCTGCGGGCGGTCGGGGACGGTTCCTTTGAGTTCGTCGACCGGATCAAGGACTGCATTCGCCGCCGCGGGGAGAACATCTCGTCGCTCGAAGTCGAGGCCGAGGTTCTCGCGCACCCCCAGGTGCGCGAGTGCGCCGCCTATCCCGTCCCGAGCGAGCTGGGCGAGGACGAGGTGATGGTGGCGGTGATCGTTGAACCGCCGCTGGAGGCCGAGGCGCTCGGCGCGTACCTGGACGAGCGGATGCCCAAATTCATGCAGCCCCGGTTCATACGGATCGTCGAGGACTTGCCGAAGACCCCGACGGCGAAGGTGCGGAAGGCGGAGCTCAAGCGACAGGGACGCCACGGGGCGTGGGACCGGAATGCCGCTGCCGCCCTCGGCAGCCATCTCAGCAGCAAGGAGCAGTCTGATGAGTCCAGCTGACTTCGGCAGCTTCGACGGGAGGGACCGCCGGCGTGAAGTGCGCATGTCGCCGGAGGAGATCGAGGCGTTCCTGCGTACCTGCACGAACCAGATGGTGCTGGTGACGGCGAATCCCGACGGTTCGTTTCACGCCGTGCCGATGGGCTACGGCTACGTGGACGGACAGATTCACATGAAGTCGAAGTCCCGCGCGCAGAAAGTCGTAAACCTCAAGCGAGATCCCCGGGCCACCTGCATGGTGAGCGCGGGCACGCAGTACGACGAGCTGCGCGGTGTTCAGGCCGTGGGCCGGATGGAAGTCGTGGAGGACCGTGACATCGTCCGGGCCGTCACCTTCGACACCATGCGCCGGCAGGATCCGGAATTCGTGCTCGACGACCGCGGGCAGGATCTGGTCGCACGCCTGTCCGCCAACTACGTTGCCCTCCGACTGCATCCCAGCCGCATGCTCGGCTGGGACCACCGCAAGCTGGCCGCGACTTGAGCGCGGAGATCGAGGGGGCCGGCGAGACGGTAGCCGTGGTGACGGACGGCCACGCGGCCACCGTCACCTTGCGGCGACCCGGTCGCCTGAACGCACTGACCCCGCCGATGCTGGGGGAGCTACGCGCGGTTCTCGAATCCATTTCCGGCAACAGGGAAATCCGCGCGGTCGTCCTCACTGGCGCCGGCCGGGCATTCTGCGCCGGCGGCGATGTCGGCGCAATGGCGACCACGACCATGTCGGCTGACTTCGTTCGGGAGACCGTGGCCGTCACCGAGGTCTTCTATGAGCTCCCGCAGGTGACGATCGCCGCCGTCAACGGCCCTTGCGCCGGGGGCGGCATGGCCCTGGCGTGCGCGGCAGACCTCCGGGTCGCCGCATCTTCGGCCTTCTTCGTCACGGCGTTCCTTGGCGTCGGCACCTCGGGCGACATGGGGCTGCCATGGCACCTGGTCCGGCTGGTGGGCCTTGGCGCAGCCAAGGAGCTGAGCCTGCTCGGCGACCGGATCAGCGCCGACCGGGCGGCCTCGCTCGGCTTGGTTAGCCGGGTCGTTCCCGACGCGGATCTTGGCCGGGCCGCCGGTGAGATGGCGGCAAGGATCGCCGCCTACGCGCCTGGAGCGGTCGCCAGGATGAACGCCAACCTCGACGACGCCCTCGGGCTGGACCTCTCGGCTTTCCTGGACGTCGAGAGCCGTCGCTATGCCGAGAACGCACGGTCGGCGGACGCCCAGGAGGCAGTCCGGGCGTGGCTTGAGCACCGGCTGCCGATGTTCACGGGCGATGAGGAGGTAAGGACTTGAGCGAAGACACGCCTCGACGAGACCGTCCGGCACCCTTCGGGCTGGAGGGCGTGCCACCAGAGGTAATCGAGGCCTATCGCCTCGACCGTCTTCCCCTCGACCGGCCGGGCCGCGGCATGACGGACCTGCTGCGCCTCGACGGCAAGGTCGCCCTCGTCACCGGCAGCGGCGGCCACGGCCTGGGAAACGCCATCGCCCACCGCTTGGCCGAAGCCGGCGCGTCCGTCGCCGTCCTCGACGTTGACGCCCAAGCGGCGTCGGTCGCCGCCGACGAGTTGTCGGGTACCTGGGGAGTAGAGGCGCGGCCCTTCGTGGCCAACGTCGGCGACTGGGCCCAGGCCCATCAGGCTGTCCAAGCCGTCGTGGACCAGTGGGGCACCGTCGACGTGCTGGTGAACAACGCTGGGGGCTCGGGTTCGGTGGGCACGGACGGCCGGACGCTGCAGGGAGGCGGCTCGTTTGCGTCGCTCTCCAGGGAAGACATCGACCTCACGGTCACGGTCAACCTGACGGGGGTCATGTATATGACTAGAGCGGTCCTCGGCCCGATGCTGTCGCGACGCTCGGGCAGGATCATCAACATTTCCTCCGAAGGCGGCAAGATCGGGCTGGCCGGGGGCGTCCCCTACAACAGCTGCAAGGCGGCGCTTATCGGATTCACCCGCAACCTGGCCCATGAGGTCGGCTCCGAGGGAATCTCGGTGGTAGCGGTGTGTCCTGGCGTCATGGTGACTGAACGGCTGGTCCGCCGCGGCGCCTTCCCGGCGTCATCCGACGGTTCGTTCGCCGCGCTGCTAGGGCGAACGACCCTGGGGCGGTTCTCAATTCCCGACGAGGTGGCGAGCGCAGTGGCTTTCCTGGCGTCGGAGGCCGGCTCGTACATCCATGGCACCGCACTGAGCGTTGGCGGCGGTCTGGCCGACTGACTCTTACCGACGCAGTTCATCCGCATGTATCGCCTCCGCGACCAGGCTGGCCGCTAGGCTGCGCGCTTCATCGGCGGTCAGCATGGTGACCCGGTACCGGCCGCCCTCGTGATACGAGAGCTCAATCACGGGCGGCTGCGGCCGCTGTTCTGACTCCTCCGGGAGGTACTGCGCGGTCCTGACGTCGATCCACTCGGGGACATCTGCCTTGCGGAGCCCAGATACCTCGATGACGGTGGGCAGGCTCTCGTGCAGGACCGTGACCGGTTGTTCGCTCCGCTCATGGTCGAAGACACACCAGGCCGGGCACCCGTCGCCCATACCTCACCCCTCCTTGCACGCATTCGGTCGCCTCCCGCAGGAGGGCTGCCTGGCCCGGTGACGCCGCGGTGTTCGCAATCCAACCGGGACGAACCTCTGGTCATCAGGATGCCCGTCGCGGTGCGGGGGCACGACCGAACGTTCCGGCTGACGGGACCGGTTCCAGGGTTGCCCGAAGTGTGACGGCGCCCACAAAAAGACTCTTGCCCAACGCCCCTTATCGTGTCATCCTGTCGTCAGGAGCCTTGTAAGGCGACAGAAATTAGCCGAACGTTTTTGTAAGCTGCCAAACTGGCAGTCTGTAGGGAGCGCGGTGGCAATGGTGCCTGTAGCAGATCCGGTTGAGTATGACGAGTCGGACAAGCTGTCATCGATCGCGAAGGCCGTCCGCGTGCTGCGGGCGCTCGCCACCGTCGGGGACGGCGAGGCCGGGGTAACTGACCTGGCCGAACAGGCCGAACTGCCGAAGAGCACGACCCATCGGGTTCTCTCGGCCCTCATTGGCGAGGGTCTAGTGGGGCGCAGCGGGCAGCGATATCGTCTCGGTCCCGGCTGGTTCATGCTGCAGTCGGCGTTGAGCTCATCGGAATGGGCTCAGCTGGTCGATCAATCGAGCAAGCCGCTCGCGGACCTGTTCGAGCGTACGGGGGCCACCGTGCACCTCGGCGTGCTCGACGGGCAGGACGTCCTCTACCTCGAGAAACTGACGGCAAGAGGGGGGACCTCGGTGCCTACCCGGGTAGGGGCGAGGATGCCGGCCACCTGCACCGCGCTAGGCAAGTGCCTGCTCGCGTTCGCCGATGACGACGTTGTCCGATCTGTCGTCTCGAACCCCCTGCCGATGGCCTCTCAGCGTTCGATCGGCCTGCCTCGTCTGCTCCTTCACCAGTTCGATGAGATCCAGCGAACCGGGCTGGCGTTCGATGTCGAGGAATCACAGCCCGGGGTGCTCTGCGTCGCCGCCCCCATCTTCCAAGGCGGTCAGGCGGTCGCGGCAATATCGGTGACCCGCGTAGCTGTTCGCGGGCTGTCGCCCACCGATGGCCAAGACGTCGAGCGTACTGCGCGACAGGTTGCGGGCTGGCTTACCGGCGCCTACTACGCAGGGCCGGCGCGCGTAGCGGGCGCACTGGGGGCCGCCTTCAGGTCAGGAGATTTGTCCCGGCCTTCTCCCGGTTCCATAAGCGGTCGCTGGCAGAGGTCCAGGGCGTCGTGACGGGCGCGGCTTCTAGCAGGGCTAGCCGCAAGGCCGGTAAGTTACGGCTCGGTGCCCTCTGTCAAGGGGGAGCGGGTATGGCGAAGTCGATGGCGGCCTTGTGGGTGGTGCGGTCGGTCTTGCCGCGCGCTTTGTACTTGGATATGGCCCGCTTGACCACGCGGAAGCTGGTCCGGAGGCGTCGCGGGGGCATGAGGTCGGCCAGGACGATTCGGCCGATGGTCCCGGCCAGGTCGGCGGCGGCGTCGGCGTCGGCGATGGCGGTGGGCAGGACGCGGCCGCCGAGGACGTCGATCACCTCGGACCGGGACGCCGCCGAAGCGCGACAGCCAGTAGCCGTCGTGGAGCCGGGGCAGGACGGGGAGCTTCGCGGCCCCGCGCCGGGAACACCTGACACCCAGCCGAGCCGGCTAGCTTCCGCCTTGGGGCTAGCCCCGCTATGCCACTGCCTTCGCACCCGACCTGCACCCGGTAAGCCGGCTAGTGGCTACTGGAAGTGGGCGAAGACCTTATTAGAGTTAAACACCTCGGTCTCTACGAACTCGCTCCGCCTGAGCTCTAGCCCCAGCTCGGACATCGCGCCAACTAGGCAGAACCAGTTGAGCATCTCGTGCTGTCCGGCCTGGACGATCTCTCGGGTGGTGGTCTTGGTCCAGGTGGCATAGTCGCCCGCCACCATGGCCTCGTACAGTCGCCTGTCCGCCTCGGTATCAGGGCGCAGATGCCAGTCTTTGTCGTTCAGGAACGCGTGCGACCAGCTTGAGGACGCGACCAGCGCGACCCGCTTGGTGCTGGCCTTCACGGCCCGCCCGACGGCCGCTCCGAGCTCCATGCAGCGCGCTGGCGACGGCCCTGGCGGGTCCAGGTGCTCGCCGACCTCGATGTCAGCGAACTTGGCGATGCCCCCGTGACGCGCGATGACATGTTCGCCGTAGCAGTTCACCGCGATAGGCACGACTGGGTAGGGAAACTTCTGCCCCGCGTTTTCGTAGTCGAGAAATATCTGCGTGTTGGCAAACGCGTGCGGGAAGTGCACCCCCTTGCGCTGCTCGTAGGAGTAGGCCATGTCGATGCCGGCGTCAATCACGCCTGAAGTCAGCTGCCTGGCGAAGGTCGGATCGGTGTGCATCCGGAACGTCAGGTCCTGGGACAGTCCCCATGCGTTCGGGATCTTGAGCATCTTCAGGACAGCGAAGGCCTCGACGTTCGTGTCGTCGTAGGCCAGCACGCAGAACGACGGGATGACCTCCTCGCGGAAATTCTCATACTGGTCGTCTCCCCAGACCACCAGGAGATCCGGCCGGAACGCGTCGATGGCCTCCCGGCACCACGCCAGCCCGTTGAGGAGCTCCTGCCGATGGGCCGCGGCCATGGTGGTTCCCTCGTCGGTTCCCCACTCCCGCTGCGCGAGGGGCGACCAGTTGCGCGGGTTCTTCTTCTCCGCCGGGATATCCGGGTCCTTCAGTGTGGTCTTGAGCAGGTTCGCCATGTGGGTGTCAGCACCGGCCAGCATTGGGTAGTGCGTCATCCCGATCCCGAGTACGTCAGACACGTGCCACTCTCCACCTAGGGTTTTAGCTCCGTTACTGAGCGATGATGCAAGATCGGCCGACGCAGGCCAATCCCGCGTTCCGGTGGACGGGATCGCGGTCGCAGGCGGCTCCGTTCAGCCAGATGGAAACCGGACTTGGCCCGCACCGCGCTGCCTCGCCAGACTGGCGACGTATGGAGGAGGCGCAGGTGGACGGTTTCGATCAGGGCACGCACGTGCAGACAGAAGCACGGGTCGCGGCACAGCACGAGATCGAGCAGTTTCTTTACGGCGAGGTGCATCTGCTCGACGAATGGCGGTTGCACGAGTGGCTGGACCTGTTCACGCCCGATGCGCGTTACCTGGTACCTGCCACCGACAAACCGGACGGTGACCCGGAACGCGACCTGTTCCTCGTGCAAGATGACCGGTTCCTGCTCGAGCAGCGGGCCAACTCGCTGCTCACCAGGGCTGCGCACGCGGAATACCCGCGCTCGCGCACCCGGCACATGGTCTCGAACGTCCAGATCATCGACCGGGTCGACGACATGGTTGAGGTCCACGCAAACTTCGCCGTCTTCCGGATGCGCCGCGGGGCGATGGATACCTACATCGGCCAGTACCGACACGTTCTCGTCCGCGACGAGGACTCTGGCGGCTTCCGGTTCAAGATCCGCAAGGCAGTCCTCGACCTTGACGCACTGCGGCCCCACGGGAAGGTGAGCATCATCCTGTGAGGGACCGTGAACCAGCTGTCCTGGCCGCCGGACGGCCTTGTCGCCAAGGACGTGAGTTAGCGGTGGTTCGCATCCACCCGGTGCGGACCGAGATCCCCGGCTCACGATCCGCGCTGCCGATAGCAGAGCTTTACCTGGGAATCGCGCTGCGGGGTGCGGTCGCCCTGCTCTGCGACGAGGGAGACCAGGCACTGGACGTTTCCGAGACCATGAACAGTCTCGCGGAGCACGGCTACGAATCAGTCGCCGCCGCGGTTGCCTCCGGTCAGGGGGACCGGACGCAGGTCCCTGAGGGCGAACTGGTCCAGGACACGATCGTGCTGGTGGATCATCTGGGTAAGCGCGGCTGGACACCCGCTCAGATCGGCATCATCGGCTACGGACTAGGCGGGTACGCCGCGTTCGCCGCCGCGGTGCACGGCAGCTTCGGAGCAGCGGTCAGCGTCTCGCCGCACGCCGCCGCGAGCCCGGTGGCCCGTGCGCTGACTGACATGGCGGGGCGAGCCGCGTCGGTCCGCACACCGTGGCTGGGCTTGATCGGCGGCCCTGACAACGGCCAGCTCAGGTCAGCCATCCGCCAGCTGGAGACGGCACTGGCAGCCAGCTCACCGGTCTATACGGAGGTAGTGGCCTACCGGGCCGCCATAGCCCCCCTCTACAGCCACGCGCCAGATTCAGCGGCGCACGCGGCCGCGTTTGACGCCTGGCAGCGCACGACCGAGTGGCTCAACCTCAGGGTGGCGCCGCGCCTCACCCCACTGGCAAAGGCATGGCGCGCCCGTCCGAGCGAGCAAGTCACCCTCGTGAACCAGCCCGGCGTCGACAGCTTACGAAAGGAGTCCGAGATGTCAGAGTACGTAAATGACGACCGCGAAATGCCTCGGTTTCGCGTGAATCGTGAGGTCATGGTCAACCCTGCGGTCTTCGCCCGGGAGCGGGAGCTGATCTTCGACAAGAGCTGGCTTTACCTCGGACACGAGACCGAGCTGCGTAAGCCGAACGACTTCAAGACGCGCACGGTGGCCGGCCGGCCGCTGATCTTCGCCCGCGACGCCAAGGGCGCGATCCGCGTATGGGTGAATTCCTGCCCGCACCGCGGCGCGATGCTCTGCCGCGAGCAGCAAGGCAACGCGCGGTTCCTGACGTGCTTCTATCACGGCTGGACCTTTAACAGCTCCGGTGACATGGTCTCCATGCCCGGTGATGACTCCTATGGCCCGAACTTCGAGCGGCCGAATCTGGGCGCGCCGGCCAAGGTCGATTCCTACCGCGGCTTCGTGTTCGTCAGCTTCGATCCGGGCATCGTCGACCTGCCGACCTATCTGGCCGGAGCCAAGGAATACCTCGATCTCATCTGCGACCAGTCCTCCGTGGGCATGACTGTCCTCGAGGGCACTCACGAGTACTCAGTGAAGGCCAACTGGAAGCTGCTGGTGGAAAACAGCTTCGACGGCTATCACGCCGTATCGACGCATCAGCGGTACTTCGAGATGGTGATGGCGGCGCGCGGGAAGCTCGATGCGTCGGCCCTGAGCGAATCGCGGGGTATCGACCTCGGCAACGGGCACGGTGTGATCGCCGGCCAGCCTGCCACCGAGGGCCTGTTCGGACGGCCGACGTCCGATGCCGCCAGGGCAGAGAAGGAAGAGCGGATCACCCAGTTCCGCCAGCTCTACGGCGACAAGTGGGTCGACCGGATGAGGGGCGCCAGAAATCTGGTGATCTTCCCCAACCTGGTGGTCATTGACCTGGTCATGGGCGTAGTGGTCCGTAAGATCGACCCGATCTCGCCCGACTACATGGAGGTGACCGCCTGGGAACTCGTGCCGCCGGAGGAAGGCGAGGAGCTGCACCGCCAGCGCCTGGACAACTTCCTTACGTTCTGGGGGCCGGGCGGGCTCGCGTCGCCGGACGACGTCGAGGCGCTCGAGACCTGCCAGCGCAGCTATGCCGCACGGCGCGAGGTTCAGTGGTCGGACATCTCGCGCGGGATGTACTCGCACCGCGCGAGCGCCAACGACGAACTTCAGATGCGGACCTTCTGGCGTCGCTGGAACAGGCTGATAACCGGCGAGGAGCTTCCGCCGGAAGAGCAGGAACCGCTAGACGAGCTGTACACGGCTCAGCGGCTCGCGGATCGCGGCCAGCAGCCCGCTTCGCTGGGCTAGCCATGGAACGTCGGTTCGCATGCCTGGTTGATGACCTTGAGCCGGGGACGTCGATGACGCTCAAGGGACCGGTGCCTGTCGCCCTGTTCCGCAACGACGACGGCGAGTTCTACGCCACCGCGGACAACTGCACCCATGAGAAGTGGTCACTCGGCGAGGACAGCGATCTCGAGGGAAACGAGGTGACATGCCCGCTGCACATGGCACGCTACGACATCAGGACCGGGGCGGCGTTGTGCCTCCCCGCCATCAGCGGGCTAGCCACCTACAAGGTCGAGGTCGATCAGGACGGAGGAGTCTACGTTGTCCCCTAACCCGTTGGCCAGGCAGAATGACCCCGGTCCCCGCGACCAGGCAGATCATTCACCGTCATTTCGGAGTCCGTCCCGGAGGACGGAATCGCCGGTAGCGCGGGCGGCTGAGGTCAATAGGCTAACCGTATGGTCGATTTTAGCCTTAGCCCGAAATTGGACGGGTACGGAGCCGAACTTCGCCGGTGGGGGGTCGAGAAGGTGCGGCCGCACGCCCGTCAAGCCGACACCGACCACGCCGTGCCGGCAACGGCGACGGAAATCCTCGACACCGCACCGGTCCCCCTCGTCGACCGGCCCGGCGACGTGATGCCGGACTTCGATGAAGGCGCGAAGGTGCAGCGCCTTGTCTGGGCCGAGAGCGTGATGTACTCCGACTGCTGGCTTTACGAGTCGATGAACCAAGGTCTCGGCCACTTTGTGGTGGGGGCAATCGGGACGCCCGAGCAAGTCGAGCGGTGGTATGACCCGATCGTGCGGCAGGGTGGCCGGACGGGCTTCGGGCTTTCGGAATCCGGAGCCGGGTCGGACACCAGCGGGCTCGCCACCACAGCCACTCGCGACGGCGACACCTGGGTCATCAATGGCAGCAAGATGTACTGCAGCCTGGGGGCCATCTCCGAGTACATCGTCGTGTTCGCGAGCGTCGATAAGTCACAGGGCCGCTCGGGCATCAAGGCCTTCGTCGTCGAGAAGGACACCCCGGGCCTCGTCGTCCTCAAGGCGAACGAGGACAAGCTCGGCCTCCGGTGCTGGACGACGTCGCAGCTGGCCTTTGACCAGTGCGCGATCCCGGTCGGTAACATCCTCGGAGGCGTCGACGAGAACAGCGGCGCGCCCCTGGCCACCGGCTATGCCAACGCCCTGTCGGAGCTAAACCTCAGCCGCCCCAATGTCGCCGCGTTCGCCGTCGGCCTGGGCCGCGCTGCGACCGACTTGACGACCGAGTTGCTCTTCGAGCGGCGGGCCGGATTTACCCCGCAGCGATGGGGGCTGATCAACGCGGAACTCGAGCAGATGCGCGCCGCGCTGAATCGAGCCCGCTGGCTGAACCTGCGGGCCCAGTCGCTGGTGGACCGAGGCGCGTCCAGTCGCCTGGAGGCGACGATCGCCAAGGCATACGCCCCGCCCGTTGCGGAGAAGATCATCCGCCGCTGCATGCAGCTCCTCGGGCCCGATGGCTCCTCGACGGAGCTCTTGCTCGAGAAGTGGTACCGGGACGTGAAGATCCTAGACATCTTCGAGGGCACCGGGCAGATCATGCGGCTGCTCATCAGCCGCAGCCTGATGGGCCGGGAAGCCGCAGCCTGAGTAACGACAATGAGCGGGCGGGCCGCAGCAGCGCTTGCTGCTGCGGCCCGCCCTTCTCCTTGTCCGACCTCAGGAGGCGATCGTCTCGGGAAGCCCGAACAGGGCGATGGCGTTGCCGCGGACGATCTTGTGAATCTGGTCCGGGCTGAGGTCTGCCATGGCCGACTCGGCGTACTGGCGCGTATTCGGCCAGGTCGAGTCCTGGTGCGGGTAGTCGCTCTCGAAGGTGATCTGGTCGATCCCGATGGCATCGAGGTTCCGGAGTCCGAAATCGTCCTCGAAGAAGCAGCCGTAGACGCGTCCCTTGAAATACGTGCTGGGCAGGGACGTGATCGCCGGGTTCATCTCGTAGGTGGCGTGCCCGTCGGCCCAGAGCCGGTCGAGCCGCTCCAACAGGTAGGGCATCCAGCCGATCTGGCTCTCGGAGTAGGCGAGCTTCACGTTGTCGAAGCGTGCCAGGACTCCCGACAGGAGCCAGTCGGTGAGGGACATTTGCGAGTTCACCGTGGTGAGGGCGTACCGGACGCCCATCGGGGCGTCCGCCGACGTCGTCATCAGCTTCGATGACGACCCGATGTGCATGCAGATTACGGTTCCGGTCACGTCGCAGGCCTCGATGAAGGGATCCCAGTAGCGATCGCGGTTGTGCAGCGTCGGCAGCCCCAGGTGGTCTGGCAGTTCGGTGAAGGCGACCGCCCGCACGCCGCGGGCCGCGTTGCGGCGCACCTCGGCCGCTGCCAGGCCCGCGTCCCAGAGCGGGATAAGGCACAGCGGGATCATGCGGCCGCCGCTGTCGCCGCACCATTCCTCGACCATCCAGTCGTTGTAGGCCCTGACACAGGCCAGTGCCAGTTCCCGGTCCTTCGCCTCGAGGAACACCTGGCCGCAGAAGCGGGGGAAACTGGGGAAGCACAAGGACCGCTCGACGTGGTTCTGGTCCATGTCCGCCAGGCGGTCCTTCAGCCGGAAGGCGCCGGGACGCATGTCCGCGTACCGCCAGGGGCTGTGCGTCACGGTCTCGGGGGGACGCCCGACAGCGACGGTCCCTCCGGTGATAGCGACGCTTTTCGACTCGTACTGCCAGAAGTCGGTCGTCTCGCCGCTCTCCGCCCGGCGGACGTACGGGGGCTGGTTTCCGGTCAGCTCGAAGGGCGCCTCGACAACCTTCGGTCCCCGGTCTTGCAGCCGGGCCGGCAGCCACCGCCGCCACAGGTCGGGCGGCTCGATGACGTGGTCGTCCACCGAGATGATCGGCGGTATCGCGGGAACGCTGACTGCTCCGGCCGTGGCCAGCGGCATGATGCCTCCTGGGTGATCAACGGCGCTCGCGCGCCATTTTGTCCTCATGGTGAAAGGCGACGCCGGCCGACCACCATCGGAGATTCCGGCGAACGGAACCAGGCCAGCGACCTCTGCCCGGGCCTGCGTCGCGTTCCGGGAACCGGAACGTCGCCTTTTCGCCGCGGACGCGATCCGGCAGTCTGCGTGCAGGCGCGCGCGGATCGGAGTCGATGTGAAGAAGCTGATTATCGAGGTGGCCCTCAACGAGTACGTGACCCGGGCGGAACACCCCGACGTGCCGCGGACCGAGGAAGAGATCGCCGCCCAGGCCGTCGAGTGCGCTGAAGCGGGGGCGTCGATCGTCCATTTCCACCCGCGCACCCGCGGCCCGGATCGCATGGACATCGACCGCGCCGAGGACGTGGAGTTCTACGCGCGCACGATGAAGCTGATCGCCGAGCGGAGCGACATCATCGCCTATCCCACTTACGCCGTGAGCGACGCGACGAAGGACGCCAGCATTAATGCCTTCCCGCACGTGCGGGCCCTGCGCGAATCAACCACGGCGCCGTTGGAGACATTCGTCTACTTCATCGGGGCCACGAACCTCGGGCGGTGGAGCCCCGAGCGACAGGAATGGCTGATGGACCGCGTGACGGGGGCCACCCACGACGTGTCGGTCGATTTCCTGGGCTGGTGCAAGGAATCGGGACTGACGCCCCAATTCGGGGTTCGGGAGATCGGCCACCTCCGCCACATCGAGATGTACCGCCAGATGGGCCTGGTCAAGGCGCCGATCGTGCTGCACCTCAACCTCTCGCACAGTGAGGCGTTCGGGCCCCCGGTGACGGCTGAAGGGATCCTGGCCCTGCTTCGCTTCGTGCCGCCGGAGTGGGGCGCGGAGTGGTTCGCACACAACTACCACAACAGTTTCAACGCCGATGCCGGAGCCGAGGACCGCCATCGTCTTCTCAATGCCCTGGCGGTCTGCATGGACGGTCACGTCCGGACCGGCGTGGGGGACCTCCCAGGCTGGGGACGCCCGCAGCTCCGCAACGCAGAGATGGTGGAACGTTTCGTGGCGATCGCCGAGACAGTGGGCCGCGAGGTGGCGTCGCCCCGGGAGACGCGGCAGATGCTCGGCTTCGCATGACCCGGTAGACGGGTTCGGGCACGGGTGCAGCGACGGCAGAGATTGATCAACAGCGCGAAAGGGTGAGACGCCGATGAACGAGAACACCAAGATGACGACGACCAGGGTTCCGGTGGGCGAGTACGAGTTCCTGCTCAACGAGACGGGGGACCCCTCGTCGCCGGCGATCCTTTTCCTCCACGGGTCTGGTCCCGGGGCAACCGGCGAGTCGAACTGGCGGGCGGTGATCGAGGATCTCGGGGATACCTATCACTGCCTGGCGCCCGATGTCATCGGCTTCGGTGACTCGACGCACCCGGAACCGCCGCCTCAGGGAATCGTGCCGTTCACGACGCTGCGCACCGACACGCTGCTCGGGCTGCTGGACACCCTCGGCATCGAGCAGGCCCATTTCGTGGGGAACTCGATGGGCGGAATCCTCTCGCTCGACCTCGTACGCAAGGCCCCCGAGCGGGTGGCGTCGATCGTGCTCATGGGGTCAGGCGGGGCACCGCTGCCCCCCGGGCCCGCGCTTGGGTCACTCATCGGCTTCTACCAGGACCCGACGACCGCGGCGATGACCCGGCTGCTCGAGGACTTCGTCTACGCGCCTGAGGACTTCGGTTCACAGCTCGCCGAGGTGGCGGAGGCGCGCCTGCCGCGAGCCGTCCGCGCCGACGTGCAACGGTCGCACGCGGCCACGTTCGACCTCTCGACGCCGTGGGTGATCAGCGACGAAGAGCTGGCGGCGATCGCCCAGGACGTCCTGATCATCCATGGCCGGGAGGACAAGATGGTGGTCTTCGAAGCCGGCCTGTGGTTCTTCGAGCGCATCCCCAACTCGCGCCTGTATGGCATCGGCAAGTGCGGCCACTGGACCCAGATCGAGCAGCACGACCGCTTCGTCGCGGCCCTGCGCGGGTTTATCACCGGCCACCTCTGAAATGGGACCCGGGGAGATGGTGACGGGCGACGCAGGCGGGCGGCGCCCGCTCGCCGACCGGACGCTCAACCGGACGATCGAGCTGGCGGTCGAGTCCCGCCCAGATCACCTGGCCCTGCGCGACGAGACCCGTCAGCTGTCCTACGCCGACACGTGGGAGGCGGCCAGCCGGTTCGCCGCTGGATACCGGGCGCTGGGGGTCGGGCGGCAGGAACCGGTGCTGCTCATGCTCGACAACCATGTCGACTCGGCTCTCGCGTGGCTGGGGCTCAGCTTCAACGCGTCGATGGAAACGCTCGTCAACACGGCTTACAAGGGGCACTACCTGGCGCACCTGGTGAACGACTCGGGCGCTCGGTTCGCGGTCGTGGAGGAGGCGTACCTCGACCGGTTCCTTGAGGTGGAGAGCGACGCGCTCGAGGCCATCATCGTCCGTCCGTCCAAGGGGGACGATGTCCTGCGGTCCAGCCGGGCGCCCGTCGAGCGGCGCGGGCCGCGGGTCATCCCGTTCGCCGCGTTGAGCGCCTACCCGGGTGCCGGCCCCGAGCCGGTCTCCGCCTGGGACCTGCTCGCCATTCTGTACACGTCGGGGACCACCGGGATCTCGAAGGGCGCCGTGCTGGCCCATGCCGCGGCGTTCACCACGGCGGAGTTCACCGGCCGCCAGGGCAGCGGCGACACCCGTTACATCGTGGCACCGCAGTTCCACGTGGCCGGCCAGTGGGGCGGCGTCTACCGGGCGCTTATCCCGGGCAGTACCGCCTACATCGCCTCGGGTTTCCATGCCACCACCTTCTGGGACGAGGTGCGCGAGACCGGCGCCACCACCACGCAACTGGTCGGCGCCATGCCCGAGTTCCTGCTCCGGCAACCGCCGAAGCCCGACGACAGGGATAATCCGCTGCGCGACGTCTACATGACGCCGGTGGCCGCCGATGTCCAGGAGTTCCGCCGCCGCTTCGGCGTCGACGTAGTCACCGGGTTCGGGAGCACCGAGGCGGGGACGATCCTCGTCGACGACGACCCAGACAAGGTGGCACCGCGCCGTTGCGGCCGGGCCCACCCCGACGTCGAGGTGCGGCTGGTCGACGAGCACGACCGCGAGGTGCCGGACGGCCAAGTCGGCGAAGCGGTGGTGCGGCCGAAGCTGCCCTGGACCGTGATGATCCGGTGGCAAGGGCTCCCGGAACGCTCCGCCGAAGCGTGGCGCAACGGCTGGCTGCACAGCGGCGACGCGCTCCGCCGCGACGTCGACGGCATCTACTACTATGTGGACCGCGTCGATGACGCCATTCGCCGGCGGGGCGAGAACGTCTCGTCCTTCGAGGTCGAACTCGAGGTGGCCGGGCACCCGGACATCCGGGAGGCGGCGGCCATCGCCGTCCCCAGCGAGTACTCCGAGGACGAGATCAAGGTGGTTGCCGTACGGGCCGAAGGGTCGGCTCTCACGGAGAAGGACCTGGTGCTCTACCTGGCCGAGCGGATGCCGTACTTCATGGTTCCCCGCTACGTCGAGTTCGTCGACGACATGCCGCGCACCCCGACCAACAAGATCCGCAAGGGTGAGCTGCGCGCCGCTGGTCTCGGCCGGGCCTGGGACCGGGAGGCAGCGGGGATCGTCGTCTCGCGCACGGGCGTCGTGACCCAGTAGCCGTTCGGGAGCCTCGGGGAACGGGCGTCCGCCCGCCCCCGAGGCTTCCGCCGCCGGATGGCTTACCCGGCGGCCGCCAGCGTCCTGACGACATCGCCCGAGCGGACCAGCCGGCCGGGCTTCGCTCCTGTCGCCTGTCCGTTTCGGTACGTCACGCGGCCGGCCACGATGGTCGCGTCGAAGCCAGTGGCCCGCTGCAGCAGCCGCCTGCCCCCGGCCGGGAGGTCGTGCTCGACGTAGGGCGCGCCGAAGCCCAGCGCCGCGAAGTCGATGACGTTCAGGTCAGCCCGCAGGCCCACGGCGATCCGGCCGCGGTCGGCCAGCCCCATGGTGTCCGCGGTGTCCGATGTCAGCCGCCGGATGCCTTCGGCGAGGCTGAATTTGCCCTGGTCGCGGACCCAGTACGTCAGCAGCCAGGTCGGGAAGCCGGCGTCGAGGATGAACGCGACGTGCGCACCGCCGTCGCCGAGACCCATGATGGTGTTCGGGTTGCTCAGCATCTCTCCGCAGACCGACAGGTCGCCGTCCGCGAAGTTGGTGAACGGCACGTAGAGGAAGCTCAAGCCCTCGTTCTCCAGCAGCGCGTCGTAGGCCACCTCCGCCGGGTCGCGCCCCTCGTTGCGCGCCACTGCCTCGACGGAGTCCTCGGGCTTCGGGTCGTACTTGGGCTGGTCGCCGAAGAGAAACATGTTGGAGTACGGGATCCGGGTCATAAAGCCGAACGTGTTGAACTCCAGGCGGTCCTCGCTGAGGATGCGCCGACGGACCTCGGGGTCCCTCATCCTGGCCACCCGCTCGGCGAGGGGCAGTTCTGCCATCGCGTGATACGTGGCGGTGCCAGCGAACGGGTTCTGGCTCCCCTCCAGCCCGAGCAGCATGCCGATCGCACGTGGTGCCACGACGGGGCGCAACGACACGCCGTCGGCGATGGCCTGGTCGGCGAAGGCCATGAGCTGCCGCCACAGGGTGGGCTCCTGGCCGCTCTGGATCAGGGTGAAGACGCCGGACCGGCCGGACTTCTCCAGGCCGCGCCGGACGAGTTCGAACTCGCCGATGCAGTCCGGGTCGCCCGCCTCGGTGACGAACTCGAACAGCCCCCGGCCGGCGTCCCGCATGCCCATCAGCAGCCCGGTGATCTCCCGCTCACGAGCGAGCAAGGTGGGAGTCAGGTCGCCTTTGAGGTTCTTGTGGGCGGTGCTACGTGACGTCGAGA
>Ga0335072_10003288_pt1 | contig 24408 bp, 24 predicted proteins | sample Lox_Sample_21_FD_206725 | JGI IMG/M metagenome (GOLD analysis project Ga0335072, IMG submission 206725) | Soil microbial communities from Loxahatchee National Wildlife Refuge, Florida, United States - Lox_Sample_2.1 | ecosystem: Environmental > Terrestrial > Soil > Wetlands | place: USA... | reverse complement strand
TGGCTGGCTGGCTGGCTGGCAGCTGTGGCTTTAGAGGGGCTTCCTTAACGGCGCTATCAAGCGCTTCTTCAGCCTCCCATGCTGCTTGCGCTGCAGCCTCTCTTTCGTCTGGATCTTCGTCTTCTTTGTGGCTTGCCCATGCAGGCGATTCGTACCGCTCTAGCGGTTGGGGGGCTTGGGAAGGGCTTTCGGACAGTCTATCATAGGGAACCCACCCTTAAAAGTGGTACGGAGCAGTCATTTTGTATATAATTTCGTACAAGTCGTTTATAGGCACAATCAAGCATTAAATGCACAGTTTTTGGAAGTCAAAATTGAAATGAAACTAATCTACTAGACTAACTACAAGTGGTAATTGACCTTGGAATTCAACATGTAATAGCCGGACATCTGCATGTCCAGCCATTACATGCTATTGCCTTCTTTAAGAATAGGGGTGTAGGGGGGCTTGTTGGGCGTTTTACTAAAATACGCCTCCAAAACACACTTATTACCCGATTAGGGCAATAGGTGGCACAGTCCCCGAGTTGCTAAAACCCTCTACTATATAATAACATACAGACAAAAACTTTGGCACACATTATAAACCTTACTTAGACTTTTGCATAATTGAAATACACTCTAAGCTATCTCAGATGGTCGCCTAACAAAGCGCCAGCCGGCGTTGCGCCGGCGTGGAGCTAGCAGAGCTCTGTAGAGGAGGAGAGCTGCAACCAGTGTGGTTTTCGATTGGCTCGATAACGACCAATCGATAAATCGGTAAATTAAGCGATAATCAATGATTATCGAAGGGTGTCAGAGGTCTAGTGATGCAGGTTAACGGCGCTAGGGATAACCGCGCCCTCCACGCCATCAAAATCGACCCCCGATTAATGATTGGCGCCTTCTAGCGCCGGCCTATTTGTATGGGGTTAACGCCTCAATTGAGGCGCCAAGACTGGTGTCGGAGGTCCTCTGGCTGGGGGAAACCTCCAATTGCTGATATCATTATAGGTTTGAGGCTTGGAATGCCCTGGTCGGTGCGGGGAAGGTGGGAAGCTGGGCAGAGAGGTAAGTCTTATTACCCCCTGTAGAAATCACAAGTAGAATAGTGATATAATGCGCAGCATAGAATAGTGTTAGCAGGTTAGGTGGATTACGTAAGATGTAACGACCATTGGTGGCTCCCTAAAAGACTGTTGAATTAGATCACTATACTGGGCTTAAGGCCCAGTATTTATACACTAAAAGTCCCCTAATCGCTGCCTATTCTCAGCAGGCAACACCCTGGGTGAGTCAGTACTCAGTGACTCTTCTGTAGGCACGATAGGCTCCAGAGTAGTTGCCTGTAGTTGGCTCAAGATGCCCGCTTAGTAACACCGACTAACAAGTTGGGTGACGTTGCTAACCGAGCTAGTGCAACTCAGCCCATACCGCAATTTGTTAATGCACCCTTTAAAATAAACTCTATTTCAGCTTTCCTTGTCTTTTATACAATCCATTCTACCTAGACATTTATTACCCTTTTCCTGCACCTTCCATATGGAGATTACCCACTTCATCAGATCATTCACCTCTAAAGGTTTCCATAATACCGATATTGTTTTTCGTAGGAAAAATGAGCTAGGTATAATCCACGTCCCCTCCTTACCTGAGCAATTCCTACTAGAAAGGATTCATACAGAAGCAGACATTGCAAAGTGCACATTTCAGCGAGCTGCAGCTCTAGTGGAATACCTCCCCGTCTGGGAACCCTACATGTGGGTGGCTGCACGAACTATAAAGGACCTCGAGAATTGTCAGATGCTGATGCAGTACCCACATCCCAATGTTTTAACCTACCTTGGATACTTAGTAGAAGATGGGAGAGTCACTGGGTTGTGCTTTAAGAAGGCCTCTAAAACGCTTATGGAGATGGTTGTTGAAATCACAAGTAGAGTAGTGATATATGCGCAGCATAGAATAGATTGAATTGCTTAAGTTCTGTATCGATCTTACGGACTTACAGACCGTATTTATCTACCCTTTCATTGCCACCGTCCGTAAGCCTTATTTGCTATCTGTAAAGAGACTTTGCCGCCCGTACAATGTCTGCTAAACATTCAGCTTTAATCGTCCGTAATTACCACGCTGCCCAGATAGGTAGGGTTTACGGTCCGCAGAGCTGTAATTCCAACAATGGTGACCCAAAAATGGTGCTTAAGGTCAAGTTTGATGCCTCATGCCACCTACTGCTTGACAAAGAGAAGCTGCTCCAAGGCTGGGAGGCTGGCATCAGACACATCCATTCTATTGGGTATGTGCACAACGATGTCCATCCAACTAATTTTATGGTCCTTGATGACGGAACCCCAGTTGTCATTGACTTCGATATATTAACAAAGAAGGGCGCTATACAGTACGGCGGAAGGCTTGAGTGGTCAGACTAGGAGATGAGTGTAGCTAGTGAGAAGAGGGATTGGGATGGGATGCAAGAGATCAGGACATGGCTTGATGAGGGGACAGAAAAGAAATGGTTGTTTGGCAGTCATATCGATCTAGTTTAGTACTAGTTTCCTCTTCTCTACTATCACTGTACTACTCTAACGCTATTACAGTGCGAAGCCTGAAGCCTCACCGGATACCTTGCAAGTTGAAGCACCTACCTTTGCTGTTGCCTGCATTGAGCAATCTTGACCTTCCTCGCTGGTTGGGCCTTTGGAGTGCATGCTCACGATCAAGCTCCTTGATTGTTGGAAAGTAGTTATTGTCTTCGCTGGCTACATCCTGATTTTGGCCTAAGTCATGGTGTGATCGGGGTTGAGTGGTCAGTTGGTGGCCGATTTTCTAAATAACGCTACCAGCTTCGAGAAATAGGTTTTGAATATCTCGAATCCTAAAAACAGCAATCCTTTTTCCCAATGAAGATGCATCCTCTTGATGGCTAGATGTCTAAATGACCGTTAGACCATCAAAGAAACCCTGATCTCTCAGCAGAAAAGAATTCCTTATTTGCTTACATATTGGTGCCGCTCTTACTGAACCGATTCACGTACCGCCTTAGGCATTTTAGTTATTTTGTGATTCAATTTTGCGAAAATCGGCAGCCAACTTCCAATGCCGCGAACTCAAGACAGGCCGACAAATTTACATCAGCCTTGTGAATTACAATAAAAACTTCCTCACCTTTGCAACTTCACAACAACTAACAATCACCATTCAGCTCTGAATACGTGAACAGACTCTAAGGTTGTGAAGATAGAGCAAGTACGTACCACCCCACTGTCAAAAGAGAAGCTACTGGCGAGATCATCAAAGAACGGTTATCTTAATGACGTGTTCTCAGTTTTCAAAGCACGCCAACATCCTTTCGTGCTGGTGGAGGAGTCTGCACTATTCTGGATGGGTCTACGAGTGTCCCTTGAAGAGGTAAATATAATACCTCCAACCCCAGCTTGTAGTTGCTGGATGCCGACAAATTCAGGATCTGGACCTGCTGATTAGAGACTCGGAGATGGAAGCTATCAAAGCAGATCTACTCGCCATAGGCAAGGCCAGTACGAGCTCGTTGAGTAAAACCTCGACTAAGGATTCTCTGATACTTACGTGCGACAAGTTCCTCGACTGCGACTCAAAACCGAAAACAATATCTCATACAACTGCATCAGCATTTGGATCGAGCGAGCCTACATGCTCAGCGTCGACGGCGAGAAGGTTGAAGTCCCAGACTCACACGCGTGGAATGTGGTTTTCATGGAAGAGCGCTTTGATCTAGACCCAGCATGGGCGCAAGCGGTTTCAATCAGCTACACGACGAGGATGGCCAACGGCGTCCAGATTCTGCCTCTAATGCTTGCTTAGAGTGCTAACATAAAGTATCCCATTTACATTGCGACGATTCCGCGAATGCTCGATGTACTACTAGACCAGGCTCGGTATCGTGTCACCTATGCTGAGAACTTTCCTGGCAAGTCAAGCAACCAGCCTAGGTATCATCTCCAAAATTTCGTCCGGTATCTTCACCTCGAGAAGCCGCAGCAGCGGGAAAGGGTGCTACTAGAACTAGCGGAGCGCAATCGGGGAGAGATGGAAGTAATTATCAACAAGTTCAAGAGAAAGCCACTGTTAACGTTGGCTTCTCTTCAGGATATGAAGCTTAGTAGACTGTGACGCGGAAATATTTACTTATAGAAATACCATCCTCTGAAGTCACATTATGAAACAAATGTAATATTCTTGCACATGTACTCACAACACGTGGGCATAATTCTCCAGAATTGAATGAACTGCAGTAGAAGAAGAACAAGATCGCTGATGAATGCTTTGCAGGAAGGTTGCATTTCCCAAACGGGAAGCACCTTCCTAGTCTAAATGTAAATAACTTAAATTTTACTGTCCACCATCATTGAGGAATTTGTAAACTACTACAACACGTTGACAAGAAAACTTCCTGTGCGCGAATTAATTCTCGTCTTCCAAATACCAACTATTAAAACTCTCTTCATAATCAATCCGAAATGTCGTCCATCGGTCTCGGTCACAAAGCGGCGCTCCTAGAAGCCTTCTACGCAGCTGTCGCCCTCATCCCTCTCAACCTCAAAAAGGGCCTCATCTTCGTCGGCGGCACAGCTCTCCTCTCCCTTGGTGGTGACAGAAAAACTAGAGACGTTGGCTTTGCCGTCACGGCTCCCTCCCTACACGCCTTCTTCGCCGCGGCCGCCAACGACTCTCGATTCAGCAAGGACAATATGGACACATAGGAGTACACAAGCACGAGCGGGATCATAATCCATTTTGAATTTCTCTCTCAAGGCGGAGGCTTTTGTGCCCGTCATACGTGCCGCAAAGGAGATTGGCTCGGGCGGCGCGATGAGGGCTGGGACGGGGAGCTGGCGGTTATGAAGGCGAGGACCTGGCTAGGACGGGATGATGATAATGGTTTAGAGGATTTCAAATTCCTCCTTACAAAGAGGGACGAGGTGGGGGAGGGCTTCGGGGATATAGTGCTGCTGCCTGGGGATGAAGAGGAGATGGGGGATGTCGAGGCCTTGACGACTGCGGGGAAGGATGCTGGGGGCCGTTATGAGATTCTTCTGCAGAGGATGCTTCAAATGTGATGGAGATGACTAAGATCCGATGAGGCTGCTATATGTGTTCTGCTATATGTGTTCGATACAATGGTAAGTTAAGAATCCACCTCTTAACTTTGAATTATATGTCCTCACTGACTCGATTATCTGAAATTCACAGGTGATAAAGAAGTAGAAGCACCTTCAGCTACAGTAATCCTTGCAAATCATCCAATCCCGCTTCAAAATGAGGTCTTTTACTTTGAAATCGAAATCCTAAATAGCGGTGACACCGGGTAGGTTGAATTTATTACTCTTTGAATGCCTAGCTAACTTATAATAGGTAGAGAGATTGGATTGGGCCTCTGTAGTGGATATACACCTCTCTATTCCATTCCTGGATGGACGTCTACATCGTGGGGCTACCATGGAGATGATGGGCACAAATGCGTTAAGGATACTAGCACTCCTTATTGCGAAACATTTAAAACAGGGGATATAATTGGGTGCAAAGTTCGTTTAAAGGAAGAGATTGTCTTTACTAAAAATGGAGCTTCTCTAGGTAAGCATGGACATGTCAAGATTTACAGGCGGAGCACATGAACATGAGGATAATTGAGTATATTGATTCTAGGTTATCTCATGGAAGAATGACCAGCCCATAGACTTATAGTGGTGCTCCACCCTCTCGGCAAGGATCAGGGGTAAGCCAGCTATCAAATAACCCCTTAACAGGGTTATATCGTGACAGGACATTCCCTATCTACTTAATAAAGGCTTACTTGAATCGCCTTAGGGATTGCATTTCCAACCGTTTCAGGTAAACTTTATCCAGCTGTGGGCATGAGAAGTCGCGGTGCTCATATTCGAGCAAATTTTGGACAGGAGCCTTTCGCATACGATGTTACCGAAGCTTAGATATGTAGTAACTGCGTTAGAAAGTTTTAAGGTGTTGGTTAATAGGGTGCAAGGATGAAATTGGGTACTGACCTGTTGCGTACACTGCCTTGATGCTAATAAAGGGCTATGCTTATGTAAACTCTATAGGACCAAGACGCAGCAAGAAATAGGGTAAGAATTTGACTAAGGCTTATATTAAATAAGATCCTGCAAGGTCTTCTTAGCTAATTGCAAGGCAAGCTAACGACACATAAGGGTGTATGTAGAATAAGGATATAGCTTGCCTTGCTGTTAACTAGGAAAAGAGTAGGCAGTTTACAACCCTGCAATTTCACGCAAGACAAAGGTTATAGGCACACATGCCATGCTACTTTGTCACTCTACAAGGTCATCTGCACTAGAAAAGGTAGGCAGTACGCTGTCTTAGTAGATGCCTTCCTCCTGCTTGTCTCGCTACTGTATCGTTCATGCCCCCTTAGGTCTCTACATAGAATACGCCTCGCTTGAGTACCTTATTGTTGAAATCACAAAAGTAGTAGTGATTAAGTGCGCAGCTTAATGATTCTCAACTGAACGGGTTCTTTTCCCCTCTATATATAATAAGTATAAGACTACCTAGGACTTCGTAGGACTTCCGAACACATTGAAGTCCGTAGTCCGTAGTCCGCAACCGGTAGTCCTTAAACTCCTAAGGAGTCCGAGGACGTCCAGCAGTCCGATATGATTTGTGTAACCATGGATTAATAGCCACGATAGCTGTATTCCAACACCCGGAAGCCCTGGTCTTCGGACGGCGGAAGGATGGAAAAAGAATGAAGTTGTATTTGTCAAGACTATATTTCAAGTTCGCTAGGGCTGCTGACCCAGGAAAGGGTGACTATATGTCAGTCTGGGTCATCTGCTCTTGTTGCAATAATGAGAGATTAAAGTTCCTTCACAACTGGCCAAGATATGATACTTTCTCGAGAAGGTATATACGGGTCAGGAGATATTGTAAAGTATGTGCAAGAAAAGGCCAAATCCTATTCAAGCCCGCGGATGCAAGAATAGCGTCAACGACGACGTCCACAGTGAAGCGCAAGGACAGGCTGGGCGGCGATCCGTGCGGAGTCGATCCTAGAGTCGATTTGGGATTGGATCGCTTAGGATCGCAAGGGTCGACCCTGGATCGATCCAGAGTCGACTCCAGAGTAGATGCTTAGTCAGCATCTACAGTTTTTGACCGCTTCTTCCTCCACGCTTCGTACGAGGACAGTTTCTCAGCCTAGAACTTTATTAAAATGTCTTTCTTACAAGAAGCAGACTCCTCCCTCGCCCCTTCAGTTACAGCAGAGTCTACAACTTCTCAATCCTATAAGAAGGGCAAGAAAACAGCCCCTGTTTGGGAGCATACTCGTGAGCCCTTAGAGCACGAAGATTAAGACTTGTGGTACTGTTCTTATTGCGATATTGATGATACAACCTACAAACCGTACGGCGCTGACAGATCATCAGCTATGAATAAGCATATCAAGAGCAAGCATCCTCATATTACTATTGAGAAGTCTGTTAGCAAGAACTAGGAGGCTGTACGAGAGCAACTAAGACAGCTTTATCGCTAAGTTGAGAGTAGTGGAGACACTGAGGGATTCAACTTAGAGGTTCTTGAATCTTGTCTAAACGTGCCAGCCTTTATTGAAGCTCTAGTTGCTCTCATCGTCGTACGAAACCTCTCGTATCGTATAGTTGAATGGACAGAGTTCCAAGTCTTATGTTAAGTGCTTAACAAGGCTTGCAAGGGCAAGGTTCCTACAGCTTATTCAACAGTCTCTGAGTACGTTAAAGAAGCTTGGATTAGACACAAGGATGTCGTACGAACAGTCGTCTAGGCAGCAATCTCGCACATCCACATCTCTCTTGATATCTAGACCTCTCTAAATCAATGGCTTCTCTTAGCGATTTGCGCGCACTTTACCTCGTACGAGTAGAAGAAGGAGAAGGCCCTTCTTGCTTTAAAGAAGGTGCCTGGCCATAGTGGAGAAGACTAGTTCTCTATCCTTGTCCCTGTCCTTTAAGATTACGGCATTAAGGAGAAGCTTGGAGCTATTATAGCTGACAACGCCCCCCCAAATAACGTCCTTTGTCGTTTAGTTGAAAAGCATATAAAGAAGACGTACGATAAGGAGTGGCTAGCAGATGAATAGCGGATCTGGTGTATCAGCCATATTATCAACCTTGTTGTACAAGCCTTCTTGTTTGTAGAAGTAATAGATTTAGAAGAGCTAGCATTATACGACTTAGAGGATGAAGATGGAGAGCTTACAGATAAGGAGGCAAGGAGAGCTCGGTTTAGGCTTCTAGGACCTCTTAGCAAAGGGCACAATATCGTGGTCCATATTGGTGGATCGTCTGCTCGTACAGACGTCTTTAGGAAGCTTGCAGGAAGGCTGATCCTAATAGACAATCGTACGAGGTGGAATAGCTGGTATGAGATGCTTCTTATTCTTCTCTTATTAAAGGGAAAGGTGGAGGACTATTGTGAGAAGTATGAGAGTGAGCTTGAGGAGGATCTCTTATCTTGTGAGGATTGGAAGAAGCTAGGTATAATTAAGGACTTCCTAGCCCCCTTCTCACGAGCTACCTTAGCTACTAAGGGAGATGGTGTCTCTATTGATCTTACGCTCTTTAATATGGATATCCTAATCTAGCACCTTTAAGAGACGACTGTACGATGCTCTCCCTCCTTACTCTTTCTTACTAGCTTACATATTATAGGATAAATATAAAAAGAAGAAGGATTAAGAGAGTAAGGACTTCTTAGTTCGGCTAAACGTAGCACATAAGGTCTTAGATAACTACTATTAAAAGACTGATATGTCTCCGTTTTACGCAGCTGCTTTAGTCTTGAATCCGATGTTTCGTACGAGGTATATCAACCTTCATTGGCCAAAGAAGTGGAGAGCACTAGCCTTAGCAAAAGTCAAGAAGCTTTGGGAGAGGTATAGAGAAGCAAAGATCCCTACCCCAACCACCACACCCTTCTCGTACGAGAAGCAGAATCAAGGAGAGGCTGCAGAGCCGCTGGATACGTACGATCGTATTAAGGCGTCTCTTAAGACTGTTGCTAGGCCAGCAAGTGAGGACGAGTATGAGGACTACAACTCGCATGAGTCGTACGACCCTGGTACAAAGGGGGCCCTTGCATGGTGGTACTAAGACACGCAGAGGCAGCGCTGGCCTAGGCTCTCACTTATGGCTATTGATATCCTCTCGATTCCACCAATGAGTGATGAGCCAGAGAGAGTCTTTTCTGGAGCTCGTCGTACAGTGAGCTGGGATAGGGGGCAAATGGAGCTAGAGACTATAGAGCGGAGGGAGTGCTTAAAGCATTGGAAGAAGAGTGGGATTTTAAGTACTTTTATTAATGAGACAAGTTGAAAGAGACTCTGGCCTTCTGTCGTACGATGGAAAATGTCGTAGGAGGGGTAGATGCTGACTAAGCATATACTCTAGAGTCGACTCTGGATCGACCCTGGATCGACACCTTGCGATCCAGGCGTCGATCCAGGGTCGACTCTAAAAATAGGAATCGTCGCCCAGCCTGCGCAAGGATCTTCGCAACAGTGCGAAAGATGGAGACTCGGAGGCGATAACGAACATGGACGAAGAGAACACACAGCAGCGTATACAGCACCACAATAATCGCGAACGCGCGGATAACGGAGATGAGGAGCTAAAAGCCAAGATGGAAAAGCAGGACAAATGGATGAATAAAAAGAAAAGAGAGGAATACAGGAATCTTTGCGAGCGCTTAAAGAACAGAGACCTAGAAGCGAAAAATATAATGGACAAGAAGCGTGCATACATGCGTGCATACATGCAGAAGTACAGTCAAGAAACCAAGACACGGGTTCATGGAGAAGGCTGGATGGAGAAGATTCAAAACCTCCAGCAGAGCCGAAAGCTTGATACACTCACTGTTTCTAAGCTTGCATTCACTGTACATGCTAAGGACTTCGCCTTGGCGCATACGATCTGGAATTGCAAGGACCTGCTGGTGCAGAAGCTTGAGGAGATCCTAGATGCAGAGAACGTCCCTATTGCACCCCAGTTTAGGTTGAGAGCCAGAAAGCGCAAGAATTTGAACGAGGACGATCTAAGGCTTCAACAAGCAGAGTAGCTTGGACTTTTAAAGGAAAGAGCTTAAGGTGTGCCTGAGCTAGTATATCGTTGTTATAGATTCACGTGCATAGTAACCTTAGGCCTGGGTGCTATGTACTAGTGTTAGGAGGTTTGATTGGGAAACCCTAGGGGTTAGATTTACACGCTGGTGTAAGCATAAACACAAGGTGTAAAATTTTATGCCTACTATAAACAATGGTAAACACCTTATAGCAATTCAAATAACATCTCCAATGCTGTTGTCATTGTTGCCTGGCCCAGTTGCCTGTCCTTAAATTGCCTCTAATTCCATAGCGCATTGCATAACTATTCCTGGCAGCCCAGTTCCGTGTTCCAAAATCGTTATAGTTATGTTGCTTATGCAACATCCCTTTAATGGCGCAACGCCGCCTTCGCGTCCAAGATTACACTGTAAGATGGGTTTGTGCACTCCCAGTCGAGCTTGCTGTGGCAACAAATGCAGTAAGCAATTCTTCCCATATCTGACCAGTCAAGGGATCCTTGTCCGACGAAAATTCTGGGGGGGGTTCTGAAAGAGTATTATCATGATATTACCAACTATATGTTAGGAATATTACTGTAGAATATCCCTGCTATTTGGCGCCTATTTGGGGGTCCTATGGACGTTTACAGGCGCTTGTCTAGGCACCTGTTAGCTGTAGTTCTTATATAGTCGTCAGTTTCTATAAGATAATAAAGATAAGTATAAGGGACTTTAACACTATATGGGTCACATTATCAGAAGATCAATCATAAGAGGCCATCTTTCAACCAGGATGTATTTGAGTAACACTGAATGCCAAGTTTGGGTCTTTTAATAAAGTTTGAATTCAAAGGGATCTAACTGCACTTGGAGCTATCGAATCACTCGAATGTAACCTGCGCAGCAAAAGGGAGGACCTCGCCTTGGATCTGTAGAATCTTATATGGAGAGGACTATGTAGCAGGATTGGGCATGCTACCTAGGCACTTGTTAGTACTAGGCGCTGAAAAGAATTGACTCCAACATGATCATGATCATGAACTTGTATTTGGTAGTCTCTTAACTGCAATTAATCCTACGTTGGAAAGTAAGTAAGAGGCGTAGAAGAACGTGCTAGAACAATCTCACCGATTTGTCCTCACATAAAATTGCCCGAATCGACTATAAGAAGTGTTACGTAGTACAGCTACACGAAGTAATCCAAACCCACCTGTAATTTCGCTACACCTATAAATTATTATTATTTATTTCTTGTCTAACGTCTAATGCGGTCCTCCAAAGAGTCCATGTAGACGAATATCTATGCTAAGGTGAACCAAAAACCTGCTTGAGGAATTCCTTCCGCCGACACGTAGGTCGAACCCAAAGGGGAGGAAAAACACGTATGAGGTCGCAGTACAACGCCCATCGTGCAACCCGCCTGCAGTGAGCCTGCCTTTCGCCGTATAGGGGTCGGAAGCCTCTCTTGCCTCACCTGCCACTTGAACCGTTGCTTCCACATGGGATCAGGAACCTATCTCACCATAGGATCCTGTTCATAGCCATGCCCTAGATTGTACTATGAAGCCTGTCCCTGCCTTCAAGTTCTGCCTATTCATTTTTTGTAATAGTCGTAGCCTCTTTATCCATGTGATCCTGCCTGTGTGTCTGAGTCGACCTCGGGCAGCCTGCGAGTAGGGTGCTTATGCCCGTGTCCTCCACAGCCCTCATTGCTGTAAAACGGCTACGAGGAACCCATACTGTGTGGCACAGGGGAAGGAGAGCCTGTGCGAGTCGAGCCGCGTGCGTGTAGCGTAGTACTCCGCACAAACTAGCGAAGGTGCCTATGCCCGCGCCATCGTGCGCCCAACATGTGGTAATGGGGGAAGGGTATTGACATGTTTCAGCGGCTCTATGGAACAAACTCATCTTAATTGAATAATCCATTAACAATAACTAGGAGACCATTAATTATTAGATTTCTATACTGGGCTTAAGGCCCAGTATTTATACACCAATTTCCCCTAATCGTTGCCTATTCCCAACAGGCAACACTATAAGTGAGTCAATATTCAATGACTTCTTTGTAGGCACAGTAGGCTCTAGATTAGTTACCTATAGTGGGCAATATAAGAGGACAAATGAGAGAAAGGGAACGTCATACTCAACAAAGGAGAGTCTCACTAGGCCTAGTGGAGCAACTACCCGCGTGTTATATGCGAATGCCGTTGTGTACGCGTGCGTACTGGATGCATTTCGGTGGGAGGAGGAGAGCGTCGTGGTACTGCCGTTGAGGGAAGTGCGATTCGAGTAGGGGGAGGGATGCTGCCGGGAGAATGTTGCCATGGTTCGAAGATGGCTTGGACCGCACGGGCCGTAGTAGTGATTCATCCATATTTCCATCCCTTTAGCCATCGAGGTCGTCGTGGCCGTGTTGTGTCTCACGACTCAAAGAGTGAAAAATTTTCTCAACTACCACCATGGCACAGCGCCGGCAGCGCGCAGCCGTGTGGACGTCTCTGCGTTAGCTCTAAGGGCCCATTAACACGATTCAGATGGAACATTAATAAATTACCCTCAGGTTCCCGGGCTCCACCGCGTGGAGATGCAGAGGCCGATTTTCATGGAGCCCCGCTACCCCTATATAATACACTCTATAGACAACTGCTCTGCAAACTCAATTCAATTCAATCGTTCCCAAAATTGCTTCCATTCTCCTATGCGACAAGAAGGGGCTTTATCTTTGAAATTAACAGGAGAATAGTAACTCTAAACAAAGAATTTACAAATTCGTCGCACTAAGAACTCTGATCCTCTCTACTTGATCGCTACCTTCGTCTTTGCCATCCTATTCGTCACCTCCCACAGGGGCAGTTTCCACTGCCTACCCCGGCCGCCACAGCCATGAGATTCAGCCTGTGCTTTGCATTAGCAGCTGCCGCGGCTAAACTCGTTGCTGGCCAGTTTACAATTAAATACTTCACGAGCGGATCGTGCACCGGCCTCACACTGGGGTGTACTAACATCCCAGCGTACGATTGCTGTGAGGCCCCGCCATCACCGGGCAGCTTCCACTCGATAAGGGCAACGACTGGCGGCCAAGTCGGCATAGTAATCTTCACGTACCCCACAGGAGGCAGTTGTGGTGGATGCCAATTTGGAGGTGTATTCAATCAGTGCTACAACAACGACAACCCTTTCAACACAGCCTTTATTGCGGTACGTGCTCGGGTTCCTTTTATTCTACCTCTCGATCTCCACTCGACCTGTTTCATCTGATCTTTGCTGTTTGCTCTCAAGGGACAGATCGACTTCTTTTCTACTCCTAAGATATCCCAAAATAAAAATTTACTAACGCTCCAATTCCGCACAGACATTCACACAGTGTGGCTCCGCAGCCAGCGTAGAGCGACGAGCCTTAGACGGATTCATGGAGAAGCAACCCTTCTCTCACGCTGCTGGGTCCGCCCCGTCCGAATGCAGGAATACGCGACAAGTGGATACGGCTACAGTCAATGGGCAACACTACGACATCACTGGACCAGAGAGGGAGGTCATCATCGCCGACATGCTCAATCTGACGGAAGATGAGTTTGCGGCCAAGTGGGCCAAAGTGCTCCGCACCCCGGCCAGCATCCAAGCTCTTGGCATCGACGCTCCTGCAGCGTAGATGAGCAACTCAGAGGCCGAGGATGGTATTTGTCTAGCAGCTGGAGGCAGGCTGGAGCACTCCTCGGGGCGGCTTCGGCTTGTCGTATTCCGGGTGCGGCGGCTGCGCGGAGGGGGCTACATTTATTACTTTTCTTTTTCGTTTAGGCTATTTCGAACGCATAGTTTCTAGCAGATCGGTCATATTGTGTTGGAAACACTGTAGGAACTGGGGACCTTAGGCTCAGGCGGTCACTTGACCGCTAGGAGAACCCCAGGCAGGTGGAGCTCTATAGTTCAAATGCAATAAGGCCAACTCTCCTGGCATATTAAGAACGCGCGTCTGATCAAGGTCTTCTGAGAATTTGACTCCATCCGGCGCTCTTCGAAATCCGTTCGCCGATAGTCGGTGGTGGATTTAGCGAAACAGAATCCTTAAAAAATGCCTGAAATTGAGGGCTCCGGATTTTAAGGCGAAAAGGTTTTGACTTTCTGGACCTTAATACAGCAATCCTTTTTCTAAACTTTCATTATTCAAATAGCTTTGCTGTATCTTAGGTTGGTATTTTTATTTAGAAGCGAGAACCGAGTATGGTTCGTGTTTCGAAAATTCCCAATATATATCAAGCTTTTACCTCCTCCTCCGTTATCATTCTCCTCCGGCGTGCGTCTCTACCGGGAACAGGCCTCTTGCTTAAGAATACTAAGCGAGCCCGGTTGAGCAGCTAACCAGAGGAGTATAATCATATCGTGGCAGAGTTCCCTGCTAATGTTTAATCTTCTTGATCAACTCAATATCTCCTCCTCCTCCTCCTCCTGCTGCTGCTGCTGCTGCTGTCGCTGTTGCTACATATACGCTATGGGCGGACGCGTCACAGTGCTTCAGAGGTAGCTATGGCTGGACACTAGTTAGGGTAAAGTCAAGTAGGGCGTGTGTCCCGTGCGCGGTAGGAGCAACGGTGGCCCTCGGGCAACTGCTATGGAAGAAAGCCGTAGTGCTGTCGAGGTCCAGAAGACCTGATTCTTCTACAGAGGAGAGTCAAAATCGCATGGTGAGGCTCGTAAGCAGGAACAGCTAGCTAGAGCGGATAACGGCTTTTTGTCCCTTACTCATCAACCTCAGCATCACTGCAATCTAGTGACGCAAGTAGCTCATTAGCTTCATCCTCTCGCCCTTCTGTAATGTCAATGCGAAATTCTCAATACTTGTTATTGTGTCTGGATGTTCCATTCCCAGTACTCCTATGCTCATCTCCATTACGTTGATTTCCAGCTCTTCTGCCTCTTTCAATCTGCCCTGATCATGGTATATTGATGCCAGGGTAGCGGAGCTAGTAAGAGTATCTGGATGCCGCGGACCAAGTACTCGTAGGCATACCTCATTCACCTGTGCCCCCAGCTCTTCAGCCTCTCTCAACCGTCCTTGAATCGTGTGCACGGACGCCAAATTACCCATGCTGGTTAATGTATCTGGATGTTCTTTCCCTAGTACTGTAGTTCTTGTTTGAATTACCTGTATGTTTAACCATTAGCTTCGAATATTGTTAATTGAAAACTGCGCACAACATAAACTCCACCTAGATATTATAAATCCTTGTTCGATCGTACAAGCCAATGGCTCTAGGCAACGAGCCAGCACGCAGCCAGCGCAGCACCAGTGGTTAAACAAAGTTTACACGACAAGGCATATGGACGACATAAGCTAAGCCAAGGTACATAGCACCACATGATCTCAATATGTGTGCTAACATAAGCTTAGACCAACCTACACCCACAGAACTTTTTCCTACATAGGCCGAGCTGCGAGCCCCAAGGTATGTCCTCTTTATCTACAGAAATGAAATCACATGACCTGTTGTCGTTTGTAGGATTGAAGTCAGGTGACCTTTTTTTTTTTTTCTTCTTCACAAACCTTATTTCATGCAGTCTATGCTCTCTAATCTCCACTCAATTGTACAAACTTTGTACTTTTTCTTGAGAGAATTTCTGTCTTGAACCATGAACGCCTTCGCTTGCTCAGATCTCATCCCATCCCAAATCTCCCCCGCCCCACTTGTCAAAACGTTGTAATCTTGCCCCATGTATTAATATAACATTGCCGAAGCGGGCCTATAATAAACTTCTCAACGTCGTCCTCAAAACTGTTTGAGCTCGACCTCAATAGCTTCGTTCCATCATCGCCAAGCACCTTGCACTCTAGACAGGCCGCGACGACTCGTTGGTACGCCACGCCTACTTCATCCCCGATGATGTTCTTCTCGACCAGATCCAACGCCGTATTGTAGTCCTCCATGTCTTTCATGGCTTCGTTTTCGGCCTCCTTTGCCTCCTTCTGGCCATCCAGCAATAATCGCAAGTCAGAAAGCCTCTTACCCATCGCCAACTCGATGAGAGCAAAGCCCAACCGCACCAACATCGGGTCCTTGTCCCGCAGACAATGCCAGAACTTTGATGGAGCCGGAGCGATGCTTTGAACTGGTGCCTCGGATGACCAGAATCTTCTTGTAATCACCAAGTCAAGCGTCGACTCAGCTTTCATCATCGAGAAGTTCCTCCACGTCCACGCCCTTTCAATCCATGATGTCTGATAGAACTTGACGATCGCTGAGGCCAGATCCAGAGCGAGGTTAAGCCGAGTTCGCCGAGATATGCCGTAATTATCACAGCCGCTCAGACAATCGTCCATCGACATAACAGTTGGGGCGTTCACCGAATCAGCACTTCCTCTCGGCGTGCTCGCCGTGTATTTCTTCCCATCTTTACCTAAGACTCCTTGGCAATCCGTGGTAGGAGAATTGGAAGGAGAAGTTGACCCTACTGTCTTGACCCATTGACAGAGGTCGGCAATTGGGGCGACGTTTCGCACCCCACGACTATGATTGAAAATGACTAGAAGTGCTAGGTGTTCTGTGGCTATTGACGACATACTTTGCTTTCTTGATCTCGACCAAGTGGAACGGAATATTTCACTGTCGAAAGTTGTCAGTAAACTCTCCAATGCATGAGGTGACACTGGGCTTACCTTGTGACGTCTATCTCTTCCAACTCCGTAGGGACGGCTATCACTTGGCTATTAATTGTCGCCGACCGGGCTAGTAAATCCAGCTCCGACGTTTCCCTATTTATCTCTTGCACTGGAAACATTATCTCAAGAGAATCGGATACGCGAAGATTCGCCTCGTGTGCGTCGACGCACTGACAACGATAGCTCTGGTTCAGGACTTCAAAAAAGTCATTGAAGAACTGAGAATCTTGTCTCCTCCTCTTTCGATCCCCAGAGTCGTGTCGATGGCTGCCCTGATCATCATTTCTCTGCTCCGTTGAATACGATGTATTCGAGCAGGACTCCAACAACATCCTCATTCCTTTGACATGCTCCTTGAGGCTGTTTAGATTCTTATTTATCTCATCCTTTTGGAGAACCAGCTTGACGTTTTTTAATTTCGGGAAGTGGTCCTTCTATTCATTCATAGCGTTAGCATCGATCACCCTCGCCAGCTCCTCTTAAAGCATTGTCCACGGGGCTAGGTGAGGGATTGATCTCAGTCACTTACCAACTCCCCATCTTTGGGCTCGATCTTCTTTTTGAGGCTAGTGAGCACCTTGAAGATTTCATCCACCTTGTGCTGCACGAGGACAAACATCTGTGCGTCAAGCCTTCTCTTCAGCCTGGCAATGAATTCTTTGTCCTCCCAAATGGCGGCGAAGTTCTCATCGCTATTCACAAGTCCTATTCGATCTTTCTCTGATAGTTCTTCGTCTCCTTGTAGTAGCTTGAGAACTGACTGCTTGAAGATCCATTCATACACGGCGATGTTCATCGTGAGGCCCCGGACGGGAGACCCATCCTTTGACGCCTTGTACAGCTCAGCAAGGTTCACGACCACCGGCCACAAGCTGAGAGCCAGACCGACTACTTCAATTCCAGACATATTGGCAATGACGAAGTGCTAACTTTTGAGGTTTGCAGCTGGAGGTTATCGCACAGACGGAACGAAGGGAAGAGCGATGCATCCGCGAAATCCTGTTGATGGAGTAACTAGCCCAATCAAGCACACCCGAGCACACCACGTACGAATTAGAGGCGTGGGATTGGGGGCAATGCTTTCACCGGCTGCCTAACTGTGCGTTCGTGTGGCGTTTTGTCATGGAGCCTCGCGAAAGTCAGCAACCTTCTTCACCAAGCTCCGCGGCCAAAATTTGGCAGCTAGAAACAGTCACAAGGCGGTGCAGTAAGGTACAGTACACTAACTTCGCTTCGCCTCCTCTTGGGTTCCATGGGATAGCAGCTCCCTTCCTGGTTCTCTTGAAGCTCCCAAGCACAGGCCGAAAAGATCATGTCAACTCTCGCAGCAGCCAAGAAAGCCCGGGTGGGGCGGGTCCAGTGCAGTGAGTGGCCTAATGGTTTCGTATGCATAAGTGCTAATGTATCTACCATTACAAAAGCGGTTAGGCCAAAGACTAGACCGGATTGTTTACTGTAAAGGCATTGCTGTACCAAATGCTGCGGCTGAGCTGCCAATTTACAGTACAAGTCTCGGCACGGGCCAGCTAAAAGTGGGTTCCTCATCCCGCTTGGGCCGACTGGGGCATGGGCTCACAGAAACCACCCCGCCTTGCAATCACAACTGGGACTGCAGAACCAAGATATTTGAGCCCATCAGTCGATCATCTCCTGCCCTGACAAGACTGGTTCGCCTCTTCGGACCAGCATTCCGTTCACTATGGAGAAAGCTACGCATATGTACGATATCATGTGGGGGAAGAGAGGGCCCGGTTTCACCAAGGCCATTATTGCAGCCCGCTTTGAGGTTTGCTCACAGGCCTTCAGCAGACTTTTCTCTACATGTGTGTCGCTGACACCACATTACCTAGATGCCAAGGCGAAGTCGGTTGAAGATGACCTAGGTCGATTTATTACTTGGGGAAGCGAGACTGGCGCGAAGGACCAGACGCTGGATTACAAGCTGCGCAAGTCCAAAAATTTGCATGACACCGTAATCCAGTTACTTCAGCAGCTGAAGTCAGCTCTCGACGAAGGTAGTGTTTCCGTTCTCCTTAACAGGGTGAATGCTAGACATATCTGACTTCTGTTTTTCTCCAGGTACTCAGCTGCTGGAGACAGAGAGCCTGCAAGATGCTACTAGCAACTTACGGGAGCAGCAGAACGATTCTTTCGAAGACGACGCCGGTTCCAGCAGACTGTTACCCATTAGAGCTCTACTGTCAAACCAGCGAACTTCGGAGCTGCTCGAGAAGGTCTCCGAAGTCCTCGAATGCATCGCAGAAATTGTGGAGAACTTAATTCTCCTTGGCCCAAGCCTTGAGCATCCTTATCCCCAAGATGTCGATGTTTACTCCTCAAGTATCAGCTCTAGAAGCGAGAATGGCGATCAGCCTGATGTGGAACTTGCAAGGAGGATGTTCCCTGCTGCGTCGAAGACTCTGCAGTCCAGGCTGGGGCACGCAAACTGGAAACGGAGGATATCACTGAGTGCTATCCAGCGGCAGACTCAACAAGCAGGGAGAATCAGCGGGCATAAAAGCGCAAAGGCTCCAAGGAGAACTACCCGTCAGGAAGTGGCTCAGGATGCCTTCAACTTCCAGAAGCCTACCCTTAGAGAAGTTGCCAGAAGTCCAAAATTCACTCTACCGCTTATACCGGTCCCCAGCACTTTAGCACCACCATCAGAAGTAGCTTCGGTATTTTCAGAGCCAAAGCTAAGTCGCCTCGAATCTTCCACCACTCTAGACTCATCTGTGCTGTACATGAAAGCCACAAAGGCCCCTAAACCTGAGACCACAGCTTCAACATGTGTCATACAATTCCCCAAAGCTCCAGTTGCGTTGGAAAACCAGACTGATGGGAAGACCTTGCTTTTCACGTGTACCTTGTGCGGGTATGATCTTGAAGCTGGGAGTAAAATTAAGACCGAGGAAGACTGGAAGCACCACGTTCTCGAAGACTTGGAGCCCTACTTGTGCACATTCGATGAATGCTTTAGCGCACGGGAAACATACTCTATTCGAGATGAATGGTACAGACACGAGTTGGAAACCCATCGAATCAAGAAAGTCTGGGTGTGTTCGGCGTGCATGAAGGAATTTTCCGCCAAAATATTAGCTGAACAACATCTGGAAGGTCATGGCAATGAAATTGATGACGAAGACATAGCTATGATGAAAGCAATGCTCAGGCAAACTCTGTCAAACCAGCAACTGGACAGCCAAGATTGTCCCCTTTGTTACGAGCGGCTAGGAGCTAGCGCCTGCAAGGCCCATATCGCCAGACATCTAGAGCAGTTCGCTTTGATGTCCGTCGACGGAGAAGAACCTTCAGAAGAGGATGACACAGACGAGATCTTCACCCAGACTAACGACGATGCCATGTCTGAGAGAGGCAGGAAAGAGGCGGTTCTCAATACTTTCGTGACGGAGCAACTGAAAATCAATCTGGAGAGAGGAAAGCAGCCACCAGACAGGCTCACGGAAGGAGGCACCGGCTTGGAGTTGCTTGATGACATGTCAGAATATGATGGCTCCAAAAACACAGAGTCGCGCATTGGAGGTCCTCGGAATGAGTCGACAAACTTCTTGGTCGAGAAAATGCTACAAGACCTACATACTAGCCAAGATAAGGGTGCTCAGGGCTACTCGAATTTGAGGAAACAGACTCGGAAGGTCGCTGGGGCCCCTTCTGTGGCCTCATCCAATCAAAGCCTGCCACTCTTACGAACATGGTCGTTTCCTCGCAACGAAGATTTCATAGGCAGAGACAAGGACCTAGCGAACCTATATAAGATCCTTTCCGAGTCTGGGCGGGTCTGTGTGGTTAGCGCCGAGGGTGGAATGGGCAAAACTGCTCTGGCCGTTGAGTTCACATGGCGGTATGAGCACTGTTACCACTATATTTTCTGGGTGCAAGCGGAAACACCGGTCGGGTCGAGCGAAACATTCTGCCAAATCGCCTTGCAATTAGGACTCGCTGAAGTTTACGCCAATCAAGACATCTTAATTCGATTAGGGCGTGAGTTTCTCGAACAAACGCAGGACAAAAGATGGCTTTTAGTCTTCGACAATGTTGATAAGTGGGATGACATCGACATCTACACACCGACAAAGACCTCGGCTACAAATGGATCAATTCTCATAACGACAAGACATGAAACTCTTACCGCACCATCTAGGCCAGTCAACTATTTCCGCATCACCCTTCAAGAATTGGACATGGATGAAGGGAGGAAGTTGCTAATTCATGGCCTGCCACCAGATCTAAAGCCAAAAGAACTTTCCTTGCGAGAACCCGAATACAAGATTGCTGGAGAAATTGCAACGCTTGCTGGACTGCCCTTGCTCATTATTTACATCTCTGGATATGTCAAAGCCTCGGGGTGTACTTTGTTTGAGTTCTGGGAGTATTGGAACGAGTGGCGTCCTAACCTGCGGATTGCAGGCGCAGCTGATGAGAAGCAGGATTTTAGTGGTCGTGACACTGTGTTCCAAATTGCTCTCCGAGATTTAGGAGGAGACGCCCAGAATATTCTCAAGATCATGGCCTTCTTAGATAGTGACGGGATACAAAGGGAGCTTCTCGTAAGGAACGACGTCAATAAGCCGGGGCCAGTGTATCTGAAGCAGGGTCGGTAAGAATTCCTCTCGTTCAAACATTGAAAACTCTTGCTGATGAACATCTTGTAAGCTTCCGGTTGATCATCTCAAATCTCATCAGCCAGCGTTTTGTGATGGAGAAAAGGCAGGAAGACCGTGAAAATTACTACGTTCATCGAGTTCTGCAAGCACGCCTTCTCCGAGACATGAATGCAAACCCTCAGGAGCGAGATGAGATGTTCCGCATCGCCTTTGATCTTGTTCGTTATCATCTTCCGCGACCTTCCCTGGACACACCTGAGCCTTCGAAGTGGAATGTTTTCAAGGAGTACCTGCCCCATGTTTTAAGCCTCCAGCGAGCATACGCTGATCCATTGTCTATCACATCACCTGCACCATTTCTGGAGCTGGCAGAGTTGTTTAAGGATGGTGGAGTCTTGCTGTGGCAGCGATATATCTCGAATGATGCTCTAAAGCTACTGAATACGGCGGAAAAAATTTTGGATGAGCTTGAGAGTGAGCAAGAAAACCTCCGGGTAGAAATCAACATTACTATCAATCTACTTCTTCAGTACTTCGGTATCAGCCACCGCAAGGAGAGCAAGGACCGATTAGCAAGCATATTAGAGTACAGGAAGAAGATCATCTCAAGGAAAGCACCAGAAGATGTAACTCGAGAAGATGAGATTCTTCTCAATGATGCCAACGCCGACTACGCTAACGCCCTGCTACAATTCAACGATTATAAGACTGCTGAGCCAATATACAAGGACTGCTATGCTAAGTATCTTGAGCTAGGTTCAGAGGCGGAACCAAGCGCTGCTTTTGCTCTTGCGAAACTCAACCACCACATGGCATACTGCAAAATGTATCGCCGAGAGTTTGACAAGGCAATTGAGCTAGCTGAAAAGGCCGTCGCGATTGTCAGCAAGCTCGGCGACAAGCAAATGATGTTCAGGTACCAATTTGACCTGGCATGTATCATTCTCCAATCAGGCGCCAGAGAGAAAGCACTGGCACTCCATCAAGAGATTCTCAATTCGCGGCTCGGTTTGCAGGGAAGAGCGAGCTACTTCTCTCTTCAGAGCCAGTATGCTGTTGCAGCTCTGTGCCATTATATGGGAAAACTCGACGAGGCCGAGTAAGTTCTCCGCTTCCCCAAACTAGCATACATGCTCATTGTTGTATAGGAATTTGATGAGGTCAGCTTTGGAAAAGGCCAGCGAGAGAGGTGGCAGAAACTTTTGGCCCGACGCGGCGGTTGCGCGCACTAAATACCATCTCTCGCAGGTGCTTACCGAAAAGGAAGGTAAATTGACCAATGAGGCAGAACAGCTTGCTACGGAAGCCAAAGATGTCTTGTCGAAACTGCTACCATACGATCCCGATTCCATCATTGGCGTCAAGGAAGAAGATACAGGAGCGCTATTTGATCACTTGCAGCCTGTCTTTGGCGGGCGTTTTACAGGTTTGAGGCTATTGGATTATGCGTCTTGATTAAGCATATGAAAAAAGCAATAAGCCACAGAGGCACATACACAGTTTAACTGAGGGACCCTTTACCATGTACAATAATAGCAAGATCTAGTATCCACAGAGGTTTACCTGCTGCTAGAAGTGTACAATCTAGTACGACAAACATGGAATTTGATTCAGCCAGTTCATCAGCCAAGTTACGTATGCTGCTTGGATCTAGGCTAGCAATTATGCGGGTTGTTTCGTAGGCTCTTTCATGATTAACAATGTTTAAAGCATTAATACTGCAATCGGTGTTATTAGTCTCCACGGATTATTGTATAAATCCCCAAGTCGCGGGCATTATCCGTAGGTCGTCTCGATCCTATATTTCCGGGGAGAACGGTAGCATATTCCATATTAGAAGATTCGAAGATCATAACAAGAAAATTAAAAGCCATTGGCAGAAGGAGAGACAGCGCTGGTGAAGGCGGAGCCAATCACTCATTATAGATTTTACTGTGACCTTTTGAGCCCCCAAAGTCTCTGTTGACATGGCTAGCACAGCCAATAAGCATGCCGTCCTCTCTGATAGTAAACAGAGGTCTCGGTTTGGATTTGCTCTACTTGCCTTATCTAATAAGAGTTTGTGCTTTCTATTAAAGATTCTCAAGTCCTGAAGGTAAGATATGGTAAGGTACGATATCAGAGTTCACCGAATACTACTCCGAATACCATTCCGAGTCTAATGGGATAGATTAACAGATTTTCAAGGATTTAGAGGACGATTCGAATAGTATTCTAGAATAGTGGAATAGTTATACCTAAAACAGGAAAAGTGATGCTATTCCCAACTATCAAGCTCATCCGCATTACATCACCGCTATCTAACCAATCCTCCCCATCCTCTAATACCCCCCTAGTCTCGCAAACTCAAGAGCCTTGTAGTATTGTCCGCACCTAGCCTATTCCTTTTTTGGGTGATTATATGCTGACGTACAATAACTGACAATAAGTATGGGCCAGACTGCACTTCTACACCAAAATGCTCTTTAAACGCACCACCAAAATCAACAACTACAATACTTAAATAATATTCAGACTTAAAGGAATTGTAATTTATATGCTTGCAGTACTATATAACTTAAGTATATCAAATTTGGACAATATTTTGGTTTTGTTTCTACGGAGAACGATTTCAATGAGACTACAGGGCATTTAAGCCCTATCTCTTCGCCCGCTGAAACATGCTGCACTAAGCAGGGGTCTCATGCTACATACATGATTGGCTGGATTTTGCACCACGATATAAAATCAATTAGAATACTTCCTACGGTGATAATCAACCCAACAATCACCACTTGTACAGAGTGCAACATTGCATATATTACAGCCCATAGTGTCTGTCCAGCACGCTTTCTTTGGATACCATTAATGCAGATCTCATTCCCAAATTTGCGTTTCTTTGTCGCTGAGTACACTGCCCTACAATTGTAGCAATAGACCCGTTTTCCTGGCATCTTCCACTTATGTTCTACTATCTCTGCTTGCTGATTTACAGATGGATGAGACTCAATATTAATTGAAGACTCAGTTTGAAAGGTGTAGGGTATAGGTGCAGTAGGAGGGTAAAATTCAGGTAGCTTT
>Ga0335072_10003287_pt1 | contig 24412 bp, 19 predicted proteins | sample Lox_Sample_21_FD_206725 | JGI IMG/M metagenome (GOLD analysis project Ga0335072, IMG submission 206725) | Soil microbial communities from Loxahatchee National Wildlife Refuge, Florida, United States - Lox_Sample_2.1 | ecosystem: Environmental > Terrestrial > Soil > Wetlands | place: USA... | reverse complement strand
TGGTTGGGCCGCTTACAGTGCAGGTTGCCACGGAAGGACTGGGCAGCTGGGCCAGGATGAAGTAGGGCGGCAGGGTGTCGGTGATGACGACGCCGGTAGCGTCGTTCAGGCCTGCGTTGCCGACCTGCTGCGTGATCTGGACGGTATCGTTCTTGCCGTTGGCGTCACCGGCAACTTTCTCATCGAGATTTACTGCGAGGACGCCATTCACTGTGAAGCCGTTGGGTGAGACGTTAGTGGGCGCGGGGCCAACCAGCTTGACCGATACCAGATGCGAAGCTCGGTCAATGGCCACGGTCGGCAGGTTGACTGGCGTGTAGGTGCCCACTGCTGTCGCGGTTACAGATGCCGATCCGGGAGATGCCGCGGTTGTGCTGTAGGCTGCTCCTATTGGGACCGTGGCGGTGCTGAATTTGCTGGTTATGGTTACGGTGCTGACCTGCGGGCTGCCGGATGGCACGTAGCCCTGGCAGACGATTGCATTGGGCGTGCTCTGGTAGGTGCAGACTAACTGATTGGCTACGCCTGTGGTCGCAATTCCGTTGAACGCGACTGAGGTGTTGGGCGTGACGAGGAAGTTTGCCGGCAGCGGAATGGTCAGAACGCTGTTCGTGGCCAGGTTGGGACCGTTATTGTTCACCTGCACGGTGTAGGTTGCCGTGTCGAAGAGGCCGGTATTTGTCGGGCCACCGCTGTTTGCCATGTAGAAGCAGGGTGTGGGCGAAGATGGCGCGCAGGGCGTGCCGTCGCCAGTGACCGGCGGCGTGGTCAGGGTCATCGCAGAGGTACGGAAGAGATTGATCGAGGTCGCGCTGGTGTTGTCTCCAGCGGCGGTTGCGGTCGGGTTGCTATCGATGGCATTGGCGTAGGGTGCGGGTGTGGTCGTCGAATACTTATAGGTTGCGTTGGTCACGCTGCTTGGGACGGCGGAGAGATCCTGCGTCGGGAAAACATAGGTTGCCGGAGGCAGATCCGGATAAGCGATGTTGAAGGCGAGATTGTCGGTTCCCGGCGGTATGGCTTCTACTCCGCACGAACTTAGGGTGTTGTTGCTGCCGAGAGTGCACACTACACTGCCGGACGAAGGCACGGTCACCAGGTATGAGCCTGCAGGCGCGGCGTAAACCGCTGGATTGGTCACGGCCAGGGTATTGCTCAGAGGCACGTTCAGCGCGATGTTGGGGCCGGTGTTCTGAATCTGGTAGGAGTATTGGACGGCGCTGCCCAGGTTATACGCATTGTTGGCGTTGTTGGGAGGCGGCAAAGCATAAGGCGCGCCGCTGACCGTGCTTCCGCTGTTCATCAAAGTGAACTTCAGGTGCACGGTGCGATAGATGCTGGCCGGAGCCGTGAAGGTATTGGAGCCGGCGGTGGTTGCGGCAGGGTTGCTGTCGATGGAGTTTGTGTAAGTGGCGGGCGTGGTGGTGGTGTAGTTGTAGGTCGCGGAACTTTGGTTCGTCGGCACCGCAGAGACGCTCTCCGGCGCGGGGTAGGTCCCGGCCGGCGGCGCGAGATCAGGATAAGTAACCGGGAAGACGAGTTGCAGCGGCGTTGCCGGAGTATTTGGAGACACGGCTCCGACGGTGCAGGTGGAGGAATAGAGCGTCGTTGCCCCCGTAGTGCAGGACAGGTTGGTGCTGGTCGGCACTGTGACGGCTACAGAGCCTGTAGGCGGCGTGAATCCGGCAGGCGGGCTCACCTGTGCGAAGGCATTGCTGAGAGGCACATAGACGGCGATGTTCGGGCCGTCGTTCTCAATGCTGTAGGTGTAATTCAGCGCTGTGCTGCTCAGGTTGTAGCCGGGCTGCGACGGATAGCTCGCGCCGGTCGCTGTGGCCGTAGGCGTAGCCACGGTGATCTTGAGGTGGGTCGTCCGGTAGATGGTGGCGGCGGTGGCGCTGGCGTTGTCACCTGCTGTGGTTCCAGCGACGTTGTTGTCAACTGCATTGGTGTAGGTGGCGGGCGTCGATATGGAGTAGTTCCATGTGGCGCTGGCTGCATTGCCCGGGACCGCTGAGACTGCCGGCGAGGTAAAGTTTCCCGCAGGCGGAGCCAGATCCGGATAGAGGACGGTGTAGGCCAGGGTCGGCGACGTGCTGGGCGCGATATTGGCCACCAGGCAGGACGTGTACTGATTGGCGGCCGGAGTTCCCGAGCAGCTAAGTCCAGCGACTACAGGTGGAGTCACGGACAGCGATCCGTTTGGAGGCGTATAGCCGGTCGGCGGCGCATCCAGGCTGGCCAGATTGACGTTGATCGCGTAATCGGGGCCGGCGTTTTGGACCGTGTAGGTGTAGGTAACCGGGGTCGTGGTGCTGAGGTTGAACCCGGGCTGCGTTGGATAGCTCGCTCCGGTTGCCGTCGGGGTTGAAGTCACGGCCAGCGTGAGCTTGAGGTGGATGAGGCGCTGCACCGTCACGCTCTGCGCGCTTGTCAGGGAATTTGGATCGTAGGTGCCTGCCGGGAGGGTGGGCAGCGTTGCCGTGTCTGTTACCGAGGCGCTGGCCGCGGTTGCGGGCACCGCGCCTGCTCCGGTAGCGCTGTCAGGGAATGAACCAATGATGGTGTAGACGATGGATCCGCTGGACGGAAGCACGGTGATCGAGCAAGATGTTCCCGCAGCGGAGCAGGTGGCTGCAGCGCCGCCTGTGACGCTGGAAGATGCCGAGGTCACGCTGAATCCGGTGGGCAGCGTGTTGGTGAAGTTCAACTGCGTGCCGGTGTTGACCGCGTTCGGCCCAGCATTGCTTATAGTTACCGTGTAGGTCAGCGGCCCCGCGCCAAGGTTGAAGGCTGTCGCGGCATTGGTGTATCCGGCGCCTGGATAGGGCGGCTTGGCAAGGGTGACGGTGAGGTTGGCATATCCGTTGACGGTCGTAGTCAGGGGCGCGGCGTTCTGTTTGGCGTTATTGGCTGTGAGCGGCAGCGCCGTTGCGCTGGCATTGAACGTGAAGGTGTAGGGTCCGGGCGTGGTCGTTCCGAATCCCGGGCCGAGATAGACGCCAGTGATGGTATAGACCAGCGATGATCCCGCGGGCACGTCTACGGCGCTGGCGCAGCCTGTTCCCGTGGTTGCATCGCAGCTTGCGATTACGTTGGTGGCGCCGACCACTGCGGTGATGCTGTTTACCTTGAACTTTGTGGACGGCGGCAGCGCGGTAATCGAGAGCGTCGTCTTGGGCGAGTCTGTGGTGCCGGTATTGGTCACCGTCGCGGTGTAGGTGACGACCGTGCCGCCGGTGCCGCTGGTATCGCTGCTTGCATTGATGGCGCCTGTCGTCTGTATGTAGTTCAGTGAGATCGAAACCGGGTTTGCCACGGTTACGCTGGGCTGCGGCGCGTCGGAGTATTCGCCTTCGGCGTCGGCTGCATTGCCGTCGAATGCAAACGATGTGCCCACCATGCCCTGGGCGTTGGAGCCAGTGTCGGCCTGCAGCGTGACGGTGTGCGTTCCCGCGCCTAAAGCTGAAGGAAAGGTGCAGGTCGTTCCGTTATTGTTCTGCTTGGAGACGCAGTTCAGGGCGGTGGAACCGTTGTCGGCCTGAATCGTATATGCCGGATTGCTGGACGACGTGAAGGCATCTTGCTCGGGAAAGTTCAGGACTACGTTATCCGCCGGGTTGCCGGAAAGGTTCAGGTTCCAGGTATATAGGACGGTCGAAAAATCGCTGCTGTTCCTGTATCCGATTTCGCAGGCCAGCTCGCTCGTACAGGGCGTGCCGTCGATCTCCGGGCTGTTGGTCGCCACAGAGAGCGTGAGTCCTGGAGCGGGCGTTACTGCAACAGCAGTTCCCTGCACCTCGGCAACATAGGCGTCGTTCCCGACGGCGGGGTTTGCCTGGATGGCCGACGCCGAGGCGAAGCTGAACGGCCCGGTTGCGCTGCTGACCGTGTCATTGACGAGCACGTAAGCGTCGCCGGCTCCATCGGACTGCGTGCTGACGGCCTTGCTCGTGGAAGACGTATAGCCGAAGTAGCTAATTGCTTTTGCCGAGGACAAGTCGGAGGTCAGCGTGTACAGCAACCCTCGGGTTGATCCCGCGGGCTGCGCCGACGAGGTGTCCTGTCCGGATGGAAGACCCGCGGCGCCGGAGCCGGGCATGTCGGCCCGGTTTGCGGTTGTGCTGCCTGCCAGTTGCAGCAAGCCCCCGTTGCTCGTGTCCAGGGCTGCACCCAGCAGAATCGTAGTCCCGGACGAGCCGCCCAGGTAGGTGAAGTCGGTGGGTACACCGGTAGATACAGGCACGGCCAGGGCAAAGCCATTGGCGTTTGAGCCGGCGATAGCGGATTGGAGCCCCGCAGTAAGAGTTGCGCTGCCGGTCGTCGTTCCCTCGCTGTAGAGGACTTTGGTAGCGAAGTCAGAGGAGGTCGTATCGCCGACCAGGAAAAGGTTTGAACCCAGAGCCAGGGCGTTCGCGTGGTCGATGCCGCCGCCGCAGGTTATAGCAGAAAAGCCGATGGTGCTGTTGGTATTTGAGCCGGACGGAGGGATGATCTGCGCCAGAAAGGCACCGGGATCTGTGGCAGAAGCTTTGCTGCAGCCGGTAAAGTCTTTGCCTGCCGTGTACGTGCCGTTTGAGGCGAACGATTGAGATGTGGGAAAGGTAATGGTGGTCGCGCCGAACGTCTGGCCGCCTACATAGATGTTGCCACTTCCATCGATTTGGATACCTGTGGCCCTGAAATCATTTGGAGTTGCCGTCAGGCTCTGCACGTACGTTACAAGCTTTGCACTGGTATCAAGGGCTGGATCAAGTTCGATGGCGAAGGCGTTGTTGTTGGTTCCAACCGCGGCTGGGACGATGGCCGTGCCGCCGAGCGAAGCTGTTAATGGGAGCGCGATTCCCAATCCATAGCCGGAAACGTAGACATCGCCAGAGCTGTCCGCAGCAAGGCCAGTGACGGTAGTCGTGTCGGTCACCGTTGCGCTGGGACCGCTGCTGCTGATGTAAGTGGAGCTGGGACTGGCGCCTGTTCCCGCATTAAGGCTGGTGACAAAGCCGGTGACGCTTCCGGAGCCCGACGGGAATGTCCCGCCAAAACTGCCGGTTGTTGGGACTCCGGGGAAGCTTGCCGCGCTGGTGGTGCCGCCTACATATAAGGTGCCGCTGTTATGGGATGAATACGCGATGCTGGTGCCAACCGAGGCGCCGCTGTTTCCCAGGAAAGTGAGCCACTGGAGCGCCGAGCCGAGCTGCGAACTGGTCAATGCGGCCACAAAGAGATTGGAACTGCCGCTGCCGGTATCGTTGGTGGGCGTTCCGCTGCCGGGAAGGTGCGGGAATCCGCTCACAGACGGGGTCGAGCCGGCGATGAAGAGAGTACCGCTTCCGTCGGTAGCGAGTTGGGCGGGCGTCGAGCCGGAGGTTCCGGAAACGTAGGTCGCGAAGAGAATGACCGGATCGATCACCAGCGTCCGGCTGTGATCGTAGCTGCCAAGCACAAAACGCAGGCTGTTGCGCGTGAGACGGTAGGACGCGTCGATGGCGACACGTCTTCCCTCGCGGTCGAACTGGTAAGCCATCGGCTTGCGGAAGCGCAGTTCGCCGCCAGAGGCGGGAATCACGGCATCGCCCGCCGCGGTGAGGGTGGCGGGTTCACCGCCATGGAAATCCAGCCGGATCGTTCCTGGGTTGGCGCCTGGAGAGACGATGAAGTCGTGCTCCAGCGCTCCGTCTTTGTCATAGAACTCGGTATCGATGCCGGGATAAATCTGGCGGATGCCGACGCGCGAAAAGTTCGCGATGCCTTCGTGCCAGCGTGACGGGTCGGAACCGATGAAGTAGTTGCTGCGATAAGCCACGCCGGAAAGCGAAACCGGGGAGCCGCCGCGGCTTCCGGCAAAGCGCACATCCACCATTGAGCCTGTACTGGCACCCGGTGCGAAGAACACCAGGCGATCCGGCTCTATGGCAACCGAATAGTGCTGCGCGCGCCCCAGGAACGAAAGATCGGGCGCGAGTTGGCCTTCGTTTTCTTCAAAGGCCATCGGCACGGCGGAGATCAGCCGCGTTTGCTGCGAATACTCTGGAGCGACAGCGGAGCCCTTTGCCTGGCACAGGCTCTTGCCTGTGAGCAACAAAAGCCCTGCGACTACAAACCACTGAGCGCTCCGCAGGACCGTATTTCTAGACCAAGATGTATGGAACGAAGGCATAAAAACCGCATGAAGTAAGTCGTTGCACTTCTGTTACGGAAGGGCCTTGTCAGCATAAGCAACGAAGGCCAAGGGGGGAACGCGATAAAAGAAATGAAGTAAAAGCAGTCGAATGGTACTAAAGGGCCTGAGCCGAGTCAATCAAAAACACTGCTTCATGGTCTTGCTTACATCCTGTTTTTACGGCGCATCGAGAGCCTGTGCAGCTCTGTCTTGCCCCCATAGTGCAGAAACTGCGGACAGCGTTTCGCTCATGTAGTTGTCTCGTATCCGGACACCTCAGAACTGCGGCGGCTCGCGCTGTTTTGGCGTGCAGAAACTGTAGCGATATCCTAACGATGTATGACTTCTGAGACACGACTGACTCATCCTGTAGCCACGCCGCGGCGGACTGAAACTTCCGTCCATGGAAAAAGCCTCGCCGATGACTACGCCTGGCTTCGCGACAAAGGCCGCCAGGACACGCTGGACTACCTTCAGGCGGAAAACGAGTACACGGCGGCGGTGCTCGAACCCACAAAGGGGCTGCAGGAAACGCTCTATCGCGAGATGCTGAGCCACATCAAGGAGACCGATGTATCGGTTCCCTTTCGCGACGGCGGCTACTGGTACTACACGCGCACCGAAGAAGGACAGCAGTATCCGATCTACTGCCGCAAGCAGGGGTCGTTGGATGCGCCAGAGTCGGTGATCCTGGATGTGAACAAGCTGGCCGAGGGTGAGAGCTTCATGGCCATCGGCGGGATGACCGTCTCCGATGACGGGAATCTTCTCGCCTACTCGATCGACAACAAGGGCTTCCGGCAGTATACGTTGCAGGTCAAAGACCTGCGTACGGGAGAGTTGCTCCAGGAGCGCGTTGAGCGGGTTGGCTCGATTGTCTGGGCCGCGGACAACAAGACACTCTTCTACACCGTAGAAGACAAGGAGCAAAAGCGGCAGTATCAGCTCTGGCGGCATACACTGGGCGCTTCGCATGCGCAGGATGTCCTTGTTTATGAGGAGTCAGACGAGCGCTTCAACATTGGAGCGGGGCGCACGCGGGACGACAAGTACATCGTTCTGGAATCGGCCAGCCACACCACAAGCGAGGCGCGATTCCTGCCTGCGGACACGCCGGATGACGAATTTCGTCTGATCGAGCCGCGCCGCGATAACATCGAGTACTACCTCGACCACCGTAACGGGCTTTTTTTCATCCGCGTCAACGATACAGGCCGCAATTTCCGGCTGGTTACAGCGCCGGTTGCCAATCCAAGCGTGAAGAACTGGACGGAACGGATTCCTCACAGAGCAGAGGTAATGCTTGAGGATATCGATCTATTCCGCACATTTTATGTAGCTTGCGAGCGCCATGGTGGCCTGCAGCATCTGCGCGTTCTATTGTTCAGCGGCGACAGTGTGGAAATCCAGTCTGAAAGATTTATAGCCTTTCCGGAGCCGGTCTACAGCGCCCACCCGCATATCAATCGCATCTTCGATGCAACTTCGTATCGTTACGCGTATCAGTCGCTAGTCACGCCCAGCTCGGTGTACGAATACGATATTGCGAGCGGTGAATCGAAACTGCTCAAGCAACTTGAGGTCCCCGGCGGTTTTGACCGCACGTTCTATGCTTCAGAGCGGCTATTAGCTACGGCGCCGGATGGCGTGAGCGTCCCGGTCTCGCTGGTTTACAGGAAGGACAAGTTTGAGCGCGGCAAGAACCCGCTCTATGTTTACGGGTACGGTTCTTACGGCTATTCCCTTCCCATTGGGTTCAACAGCAACCGCCTGAGCCTGCTTGACCGCGGCTTTGTGATGGCGTACGCGCATATCCGCGGCGGCGGCGACCTGGGCAAGCCGTGGCACGATGCCGGAAGGCTGATGCGGAAGCGCAATACCTTCACCGATTTTATTGCCGCTGTTGAATACCTGCTGACGGAAGGCTATGGCGATCCTGCTCGTGTCGCCATTGAAGGCGGCAGCGCGGGCGGCCTGTTGATGGGCGCGGTGGCGAATATGCGGCCGGATCTCTTTCGCGCGGTGATTTCGCACGTTCCCTTTGTCGACGTGATGAACACGATGCTGGACGCTTCGCTACCGCTGACTGTTCCTGAGTATGAGGAGTGGGGGAATCCAAACGAAAAAGAGGCTTTCGACTACATGCTCGGCTACTCGCCTTACGACAACTTGGAGGCGAAGGCGTATCCGGCGATGCTGGTGAAGACCTCGCTTTATGACAGCCAGGTGATGTACTGGGAGCCGGCAAAGTATGTCGCCAAGCTGCGCACGCTCAAGACGGACGACAATCCGCTGCTGCTGCACACCAATATGACGGCAGGGCACGGCGGGGCGTCCGGACGCTATGACTATCTGAAGGAAATTGCCATGGACTACGCGTTTCTGTTGCGGGAACTGGGCGACAACTTTGTGAGCTTGACAAAGCCATCACGAGAATAGCGCTGTCTCGACAGTCTTTAATTATGCGCGGTCGTAATGACGGAAAAAGAGCGCCTGACTTGCTACCGGCTCCGTTTTCGCTTCGAGCGCCGCCATCTGCGAACTGCTTAGAGGCGTGTAGGCGCGCGCCAGGGCCACGTTCTCCTCAAGCTGCGCTACCGAATCGCAGCCGATAATGACCGTGCTGACCGGATGCGACAGCGTGTAATAGAGCGCTTCGCGCATGGTGATTGTGCCCGGCTTCGAGGTCAACACCATGCCTTCCCACATGTGCTTCTGCGCTTCTATGGGCGGCGGCGTCCAGGTGGAAAGAATGCGTCCGCGCGCCGGGACTTTCATGCCGATGATGCCCATCTGTTTTTCGACCGCTAAAGGCAGCAACTGGTCGCGGAAGCTGAACTGGTGCGGATCGGCGGCGTTCAGGGCCATCAGGATGGTGTCGAAGGGATAGCGGTGGATGCATTCCATCAGGGCATCGGGGCGATAGTGGCCGGTAATGCCGAGATAGCGCACGACTTTCTGCTCGCGCATTTCGAGCAGTGCTTCCATCGCGCCGCCCTTGGCGAAGACTTCATTCACATCGGTCATGGTTCCGATGTCGTGTAACTGCCAGAGATCGACGTGGTCGGTCTGCAGAAGCTTCAGCGATTCGTCAATCATGCGCATTGAGCCTTCGCGCGTGCGCTCCTTGGTCTTGGTCGCCAGGAAGGCCTCGCTGCGGCGCGTCTTCATCACTTTGCCGAGGTATTGCTCGCTCCAGCGCGGCGGGCCGCCGTAGATCGAGGATGTATCGAGGTAGTTCACGCCCAGGTCGAGCGCTCGATTGATGACGGCGACAGCAACTTCTTCGTTATTGGCGCGCTCGAGTGCAGCCTGTCCTCCGAGGCTGAAAACACCGACGCGATAGCCGGTCTTGCCCAGATTGCGCGTGGGCATGGCGTTTGGCGTGACTGGGTTCGACGGCAGGTCGGGCAGTGCATGAGCGGCCTGTGGCAATCCCGCGCCTGCTCCGGCTACAAGAGCCGCTGCGACTGCGCCGCCGGTCTTTAGAAACTGCCGTCTGTCCTGATTCGGATTCAGGTTCAGCTTTTCTTTGCTCATGGAGGTCCTCCCGCGCGAACACCATCATCTTACAAGATGTGAAAGCCCGCATGAATCGATTTACTTCGCCTTCGCGGTCCACTTGCTCCACATCGCAGGATCGGCCAGCATCTTCATATACACGCCCCCGACTACCGAGCGCGCCTGGAAGCCGACCTGCCTGCCGTCGGTTGTCTCGAACCAGTCGCTGAGCGGGACTCGGGTGGGCGACTCGGTCATAAACTTATAGAGAGGGTCGGTGAGTGCGGTGAAATCGCTCTGCTTGCCGCTCAGAGTCGCCGTCCAGACGATCCAGTCGAGTTTGGTGTAGGTTTTGCGGTTGTCGAGCTGCAGGCCGAATGCGTTCTGGTGTTTCAGGTAGAAGGCCGTCTCCTGGTCAACGATTTCGGGAGAAAAGAGATGCAGGCCGAGCACGCGATCCCATACCAGGTTGTATTTCTGGCTCCAGGTTCCCGGCTGGTCGAAGGCAAGCTTGTAGTGGTCGCCGTCAATGGCCATGACCTTCCACTTGGCGGCCATCTGCTCGGCTAGCTTGCGGTACTCGGCTGCTTCCTGTTTTTTGCCAAGCCGGTCGGCGAGCTGCGCGTAGCTGCCCAGGGCTTCGATCGCTTTGATGGACAGGTTGGTGTTGTGGGGCAGATGTCCGGCGAAGTCGTCGGTGCTGAGCTGGTTTTCCGGGTCCATGCCTTTTTCTTTCAGGTATTCGGCCCATTTTGTGAGCAGCGGCCAGTATTTTTCCGCGAATGCGCCTGAATCCTGCGCGTGCGCGAGAGCGTTGGTCAGGATAATGAGGTTGCCGCTTTCCTCGACCGGCATCTGATCTTCTTCGCTGTGTTCGCCGCCGCCGTAGACCTGACCATTGGCAAGAGGATAGGTGCCGAGATCATGCGGCGCGAAGGGCCAGCGCCAGCGCGGAAGGCTCGCATAGCGCATTACCGGCTCAAGCTGCGCCTGGAGCAGATTTGGATTGAGCAGCAGGAAAAATGGCGATGATGGATAGGTGACGTCGACGGTGTCGATGCAGCCGTTGCTGAAGTTCTCTTTTGAAAAGAGCATGGGCGTGCCGTCTACGTCGGCAACAAGCTTGTGCGCTGCGATGGTCTGCAGGTAAGCGAGCGTTGCGAGTTGCGCGTAGTGCGAGCCGCCCTCACGAGTGAGATCGGAGACCAGTTCTTTGTCGAAGGTTTCGGCTCGCGCGCGCAGTGATGGTTCGTCCGTCTCCGCTTTCTGCAGCATCGCTGCCGTGATCATGCCGTTGCGCCGCCAGTAGGCGCGCAGGCGCCGGTTCAGGTATTCGATCGAGAAGCGGTCGTCGTAGGCCAGCAGAACTCGGCGCGAAACCGGAGCGCTGCCGATGCTGCCCAGATCGAAGCGCACGGCCAGCAGCGGCATACTGTGCTTGACCGCGCGCGGCATGTCGAGATCGTCGCTCAATGGCAGCGATCCGTTCTGCGCAAACTGCCGGCGCGCTTCGATGCTGCCCGCTGCGATTTCAGTGCCGGGCTGCGGAGGAACGGCTACGTAAAACCAGCCCCAATCGATGCGAAGGTTATCGCCGGATTTCGCAAGGACGGGCTGCGCATTGGTTCCCACTCTCAGCGCCTGCATGTCGCCGACACGCTCACGGCCCCAGACCACCGTGTCGTCGCCTGTGTTTGCGGCCAGTTGCGACGAGGCATCGAAGTAGAGCGAGATGGAGTGGGACTGTCCATTGACCGAGCGCACATCCCAGCTCACGTAGGTGACCGGGCGCGACAATACGTCCAGATCCTGGGGCAATGCCGGAGTGAAGAAAGTCAGAGTGAGATGAATGCCTGCGCCGTCAAAATCGTAGATCGTGCGCGTTGGCCATATAGCGCGTGATACCTGCTGCAGAGCTGGAACGTCTTCGTCATCGCCGAGAAAGCGGAATGTCTTTCCGTCGATACGGACCAGGCCGGTCATCTCTTGAGACGTGCCGGTCCAATGGCGCGTAGGGCCAGCGGTCAGATCATCGTTGAAAGACCAGACGCTGAAATAGGGATCGTGCAGGACCAACGGCGTTGCAGGAGTACGTACCGTCACTGGCTCCTGCGCTAGCGCGCAGGGAACCGTAACAACTGATAGGAAGAAGATAGAGAACACCCTTAACGCACAAGGCAGCGAACGTAAAATTGGCATTCCCTCTTAGTACATGAATTGTCAAGAGCTATGCAAACGATTCCACGCAGCAGGTAAGAAAGTGTCATCCTGAGCAACGCGAAGGATGTGCTTTTACTGTGATCTGGCTTTTCCTGCGTCAGCTAAGAGGAAAACAGATCCTTCACTCCGTTCAGGATGACAATCGCGTATTGATTCTGCCTAGTTCTTCCCCGCCAGTTGTTGCGCCTGCAACGTAACGAGGCTACTCAAGTCGGCTTTCTCCAGCCCATGGACCGTTTTGTTGAACTGGTCGACCTTACTCGACCAGTTCATGGAGCAGAACTTCGGGCCGCACATGGAGCAGAAGGCCGCTTCCTTGTAGTAGTCGTCGGGCAGCGTCTCGTCGTGCATGGATCGCGCGGTTTCCGGGTCGAGCGAGAGCGCAAACTGCTTTTCCCAGTCGAAGGTGTAGCGCGCGTAACTGATAGCGTCGTCGCGGTCGCGCGCGCCGGGGCGGTGGCGGGCAACATCGGCGGCGTGAGCGGCGATCTTGTAGGCGATCATGCCGTCCTTCACGTCTTTTTCGTTGGGCAGGCCGAGGTGTTCTTTCGGTGTTACGTAGCAAAGCATCGACGCTCCGTGCCAGCCGATCATCGCCGCGCCGATGGCCGAGGTGATGTGGTCGTAGCCGGGAGCGATGTCCGTAACGAGCGGCCCGAGCGTATAGAACGGCGCGCCGAAGCAGTACTCCACTTCCTTGTCGACCTGCTCCTTGATCTTGTCGAGCGGCACGTGGCCCGGACCTTCGATCATGACCTGCACATCGCTCTCCCATGCTTTTGCCGTCAGCTCGCCGAGGGTTTTCAGCTCGGCGAACTGCGCCTCGTCGGAGGCGTCGGCGACGCAGCCGGGGCGCAGGCCGTCGCCGAGCGAAAAGCTGACGTCGTACTTCGTCATCACCTTCACGATGCGGTCGAAGTGCTCGTAGAGGAAATTCTGCTTGTGGTGGTGGGTCATCCACTGCGCGAGGATGGCGCCGCCGCGGCTGACTATGCCGGTGATGCGCTTTGCAACCATCGGGACATATTGAATCAGCACGCCGGCATGAATGGTGAAGTAGTCGACGCCCTGCTGCGCCTGTTCCTCGATGACTTCCAGATAGAGGTCAATGTTGAGGTCTTCGAGCTTCTTGACGCGGTTCAGCGCCTCGTAGATGGGGACGGTCCCAATCGGTACGGGCGAATGCCGCAGGATGGCTTCGCGAATCTGAGGGATATTTCCGCCGGTGGAGAGGTCCATCACCGTATCTGCGCCAAACTGCACGGCCATGTGCAGCTTGCGCAGTTCTTCGTCGATGTTCGACGTGACGGCCGAATTCCCGATGTTCGCGTTGACCTTGCATTTGGAGGCGACGCCGATGGCCATGGGTTCCAGTTCGGGGTGGTTGATGTTTGCAGGGATGATAAGCCGGCCGACAGCAATCTCGTCCCGAATGAGCCCGGCTGGGAGGTTTTCGCGTTTCGCGACGTACTCCATCTCTTCGGTGATCCTGCCCTGCCGCGCGAAGTGCATCTGCGAAACGTTGGTATCGCCGGTGCGCTGGGTTTCGGCCTTGCGTTGCGTGATCCATTCCGCCCGAGGCTTCAAAATTTCCCGTGCCGATTGCACGTCAGAATCGCTGTGAATGGTGCTGTTGCCATTGCCGCTCATAATCTACCTCGCAGGTGGAAAGGAATGATTTCACAGTTAGATGATCGATGAATGCAAGATGAATCCTGAAGGCGATTATAAACTTCATTACCCTGCCCAAATTTCTTATGGTGAGCGCGTTTGCCAATTCGCAGTAGAATGTTGGCAGCTATGAAAAGCAGGAGTCAGGGCACGCGCATCGGGATTGCCATCGTTATCATTCTGGGCACAATTATCTACCTTGCCGTGAGCGGCGTGCAGGCCAACAAGAGCTATTACGTCACCATCCAGGAGCTGCAGGGGATGGGCAACAAGGCCTATACGCGCCATTTGCGTGTGGCCGGGAACGTGCAGCCCGGCTCGATCCAGCATAGGGGCTCTGATGCTGACTTCGTGCTGGTGGAAAACACCCGCACTCTACGCGTTTCCTACAAGGGCGATGAGCCGCCGCCGGATACCTTCAAGGACAACGCCCAGGCTCTCGCTATTGGCACCTTTGGACGCGATGGCGTCTTTCATGCCACGCAACTGCAGGCGAAGTGCGCCTCGAAGTATGCGCCGAAACCGCCGGGCCAGAATCCTACCGCAGCCACCCAGGCTGCCGGGACGGCTGCGGCAGTTGCGCAGCGCTAGCTTGCAGAATCCCGTCTGGCTCGCATGCAACCATACGTGCGGCTGCTCGCGTGCGTGACCTGTAAACTGTTCTCTGCACGATGTCGATCACCGCGCAACTTGAAACCGTCTCGAAGCTCTACGGCACATTTGCCGCGGTGCGCAAGGTTTCGCTTACGCTGGACTCCGGCCGCTGCTACGTGCTTCTGGGCGAGAACGGAGCGGGCAAGTCTACCCTGCTTCGCATCCTTGCGGGACTTCTGCGGCCTACGTATGGGACCGTCACCGTTCTGGGAACAACGCCGCAGGATGCGCGCGACCGCATCGGGTACATGAGCCACGCGCCGATGCTCTACGACGAATACACGGCCCTGGAAAATCTGAGCTATTTCGCTGATCTCTATCGCACGAGATCCTGTCTCGCGCCGGAGGCTGCGCTGCGTTCTGTTGGTCTCGACCCGGCTCTCACCCGCGTTGTCGGACAGTATTCTCAGGGCATGCGGCAGCGGGCCGCGCTGGCCCGCGTGCTGCTTTCGCAGCCGGAGCTGCTTCTGCTCGACGAGCCATTTTCGAACATGGACATCGGCAGCGCGCGCCAGATGCTCGACTTGCTGGCCAGGATCAAGGCCGAGCAACGAACGATTGTGCTCACAACGCATCAGCGCGAACTAGCCGAGCCGCTGGCGGATTCGCTGATCACACTCGTTGCAGGCAGCGTAAGCAGCGTCATGCAAAAAACTCAGACTACCCAAGTCACCGCATGAAGACCAACGCTGCGCGCTATCTCGACTCTCTCGGCATTCACTATGAGCTGCGTGACTATGCGCTCGATACCGAGGATTTCTCGGCCATTCTGGTTGCGGAGAAGATCGGTTTGCCGCCGGAGCAGGTCTTCAAGACTCTGCTCTGTGTGACAAGTGACAAAGCGCATGTTTTTGCTGTCGTTCCCGGCAACGCCGAGCTTGACTTCAAAAAGCTGGCGCATGCTGCTGGGGCGCGCAAAGCCGAGATGGTATCGCTCAAGGAAATACAGCCGCTCACCGGATATATCCGCGGCGGCGTGACCGTATTTGGCGCAAAGAGGGACTTCCCTGTATATGCCGACGAAACGCTGGAGCTTTTCGATACGATCTCTGTTTCCGCCGGAGTGCGCGGCACACAGATCGTGCTCTCGCCTGCGGATTACATCCGTGCTTCGCAGGCTGTGCTGGCTGATCTGACAAAGGAGGTCGCGTCGTGAGGCGGCCTTATTTTGTCACGCATCTGGTGAAGGACCTGCGGCTGGAGTGGCGGTCGAAAGACGCGATCAACTCCATGCTCTTCTTTGCGCTGCTGGTGGTCGTGCTCTTCAGCCTGGCCTTTGACCCCACGCGCGAGTCATCGCGGCAGATTGCGGGCGGGATTCTCTGCGTAGCCACGATGTTTGCGTCGGTTTCCGCACTGAACCAGGCGTGGGCTCGGGAGTTGCGGCATCAGGTGCTCGACGCGCAACGGATGACGCCTGCTCCAGCGGCTTCACTGTTTCTCGGTAAGGTGCTGGCGAATTTTCTGTTTGTAACTGTTGTCGAGCTGATTCTTACACCGGTCTTTATCATCTTTTATAACCTGCACGCGCTGGGAAATGGCTGGCTGCTGGCGTTGGTGCTGCCGCTGGGGACGTGGGCGCTGGTGGCGAACGGGACATTCTTTTCGGCGCTCTCAATCCGCACGCGGAACCGCGAGCTGCTGCTGCCGCTGATCCTGTTTCCATTGTTTATTCCGGCGCTGCTGGCGATGGTCCTGGGAGCGACCGCGATTCTCACCGGGGAGTCAGACCCTGGGCTCTGGATCAAGCTGCTGGCTGGCTACGACGTGATTTATACGACGATTTGCCTGCTCCTTTTCGAGATCATTCTGCACGCGGAGTAGGCTCGTTTTTCAACCTGGTTCCTGGTAGAGTCCAACGACATTTCCACCAGGATCGCGGAATCGAGCTGTGATCTCGGGCGCATCTGCTCCGATAGGCTGCACGACCTCGCCTCCATTTGCGACAACCACATCGATCGTCTCGGCAACGCTGTCCACCATGATGTAGATCATGAAGCCGGGCTGCGCAGCCGGAGGCCGTCCCATGAGCCAGGCTCCGCTCACTGCACCGGTGCTGTCGTCGAATGCAGTGGCGCCATCGCCGCGCTGACGGATTTTCCAGCCGAAGACATTGCTGTAGAAGTCGGCGGAACGCGCTACGTCAGTGGCTGGGATTTCGATGTAGCAGATTTTGCCGTTGAGTGTGGATGCCATGAGGATTTCCTTGAAGCGGAGTTAACATGCTTCGAAAGCACAGGCAGTGTATCGCAGCGGCTGTTCTCGGGGTCGCTGTTACATTAAAAATAAGACCCATGTTCTATCCCACAAACGATTTACGCATCAAGTCGACAAAAGTCGTCCTGCCCCCTGTATTTCTTGCAGAAGAGCTGCCGCTTACAGAGCAGGCTTCGGCCACCGTTTTTCAGGCGCGCAATGAGATTATCGATATCCTGAACGGCAGCGATTCGCGGCTGGTTGTCGTGGTTGGGCCGTGCTCGATTCACGATACGAAAGCGGCGCGTGAGTACGCGCGGCTGCTGCAGGAGGCAATCGGAGAGTTCGGCAAAGAGCTGCGGATCGTGATGCGCGTTTACTTTGAGAAGCCGCGCACGACGCTGGGATGGAAGGGTCTGATCAACGATCCATATCTCGATGAGTCGTTCCGTATCAATGACGGCCTGAGAATGGCGCGGCATCTGCTGCTCGATCTGGCAGAGATGGGCGTGCCTGCCGGGACCGAGTTTCTGGATATGATCTCGCCGCAGTATGTGGCCGAGCTTGTCAGCTGGGGAGCGATAGGCGCGCGCACGACCGAGAGCCAGGTACACAGGCAGCTTGCATCAGGTCTTTCGTGCCCGGTTGGATTCAAGAACGGCACATCGGGCAATGTGCAGATTGCTATCGAGGCCATCGTCTCGGCGGGACATCCGCACACCTTCCTGGGCACGTCGGCAACCGGTCAATCGGCCATTCTCTTCACCGCGGGCAACCCCGATTGCCACATCATTCTGCGTGGCGGCAGGCAGACGACGAACTACGACGCGGCTTCTGTTGCCTCAACCGCAGAACAGATGAAAAAAGCGGGCGTGAAGCCGCGCATCATGATTGACTGCAGCCACGCCAACAGCGGCAAGGACCACCGCAAACAAGCCGTAGTTTGCCGCGAAGTGGCGGCGCAGGTCGCTGCCGGCGACCATCGCATTATCGGCGTGATGCTTGAGAGCAATCTGATGGCAGGCACGCAGAATCTGGTGTACGGCAAAGCGCCGGTCTATGGCCAGAGCATCACGGACGCCTGCATCGACTGGAAGGAAACGCATGGCCTGCTGGGAGAACTGGCAGAGTCGGTTCGCGCTGGCCGCTAGCGCTCATCTCGCAGCGGCATTTAGCAATTTGCTCCAGCGCCGATTACTTCTTGTCGAGCTGAAACTCGTCGCGCACCTCAACCGTTAAGTCTTCAGCCTTCGGATCGGCAACGCGGTACATCTTCACTTCCGCGTGTTTTCCGTCAACCTGGATGACCAGGTAGTGGTAGTTGATCAGCGGCGGCTCTTTCTTTGGGTCGGCGTCGCGGTAAAGATCTTCATCGCCGCGCACCAGGACGGGATAGGGTTTTGCTCCACCGCCTCCTGAAATGAGGTAGGTGATGCCTTTGCGCTCAAATCGTTCGTAATTGTGAATGTGCCCATTGACCACGATAAATTTCGCATGTGATCTCTGAGCTTCCGCTTCAAGCAGATCGCGCAAAGAGATTTCGGTGGTGCCAGGCAGGCTGGCGGCAATCTGGCTCTGCACGTCGGCCATCCAGGGCATGTGGTCGAGCAGGAAAACGAAGTCTACGTCAGCCGGAATGTGCTCAAGCTGCGATCGCAGCCACTCCCGCTCGGGCGAGCCGGCGTCTCTGGATTGCGTCATGTCGAGCGAGATGAGATAGACATTGCCGATTTGCGCGGAGTAGTAGAGACAGCCTTTGAGCAGAGGAAAATTTGCGCTGTAGTTGAAGATTCCCGCGTCGAAACCGGCTCTCACTTCGTGGTTGCCGGTCGTGGGAAAGACGTAGAGATGCTCGTCACGCCAGGCTTTGGTTTCCCGTTGATAGACCTGCCAGTCACGATAGTCTGCGCCGGTAAAAGGCGTGTCGCCGGTCAGGAAGACGGCGAGTGGCTTTTCGTCGGCGACCTGCTTCACGAGAAATTGCCGGACTCTTGGGTTGGTGTCGGTCACATTGGCGGGATCGGTGAAGCGGCTGTCGCCGTATGCGATCAGCTTCATCGGCACACCCGGAGCGATGCCCGGAACCGTCACCGTAGGCCCAATCATCGGAGCGGTTTGGGCGGGAGTTGGAGAAGCCGATTGCGCGTCTGCCGCCCCGGCAGCCAGCCCCAGGCTGATGCAGGCGCAGAAGATCAGCCGAAACCAGAGGGTGCGCATCAGCGGCGTCCGCCTCCGACGAAATGCACAATTTCGAGCTTGTCTCCGGATTGAAGCGCAGTCTCGGTCCAGGATGCGCGTGCAACGATTTCGCCGTTCCGCTCAATGGCTACCCGGTCATTCTTAAGTCCCAGAATCGTGATGAGATCGGCGATTCTTGCGTCAGGCGTGAGATCAGGAAATTCTCTTGGCTGGCCGTTGATGACGAGCTGCATGACTTGAGGGTATCAAAGCCTGCATGCAGCTTTTTGCTGTCCTGAGAGCAAAGTGCGCGCTAACGCAGAAGACGCCACAGCTCCCAGCCGCCGGCAACTAGTAACGCGAGAACCGCATTGCATGCCAGGACGACGGCGAAGCCGCGCATGCATCCCAAACCATCGTCCTCGGGAGCGCATTGGGGCTCTGCATAGACAGCGGAATCAGGTTCGACGAGGGTGAGACGTTTGGCGTCGATCGACTGCAACGAGTGACTCAGTGTGCTCATGGCCGTTCCTCATGGCAAACTATCGGCATGAGCCTGCGGTTACTTCAGAAGAACTTGGGCAGATCACCGGTAATGTTTCGAATTGGAACAGTGATGAACCGAAATGCGGTGAGCGAGTGTACACTCGGTTGGGATAGCGCTGGAAAGAGCAGGGGTTTTTCCGCCGATTTTACAAGGAATATGTGCCTTCCTTGACGGCAGCAGCAGGCAGAAACTACTCTCAGATGAGAGGCTTCGGCGATAGATGCCCAGGCAGTGAGGTTGAGATGCAGAACGCAAATTATTTCTGGAATTACGTTCCGCTGTTGCTGCAAATCCTTGCTGCGTCCGGGCTTGGCGCGGGGATGGTGACGGCTTCGTGGTTTCTGGGCCGCCACCGCAACACCAAGGCCAAGCTGGATGCTTATGAATGCGGCGTTCCGGCCGAAGGCGATGCTCGCGGGCGCTTCTCGGTCCGCTTCTACATGGTGGCGATGATCTTCATCCTCTTCGACGTTGAAGTGGTTTTCATGCTGCCGTGGGCTGTGATCTACCGCGATCTGCCAAACATTGTAGGTTCGCGACTCTTCGGCTTCTGGGAGATGCTGGTGTATATCGGCTTTGTGCTGGTCGGCTTCTTCTACATTTCGAAAAAAGGCATTCTCGACTGGTCTGCCGATAAGGGCGATTTGTAACCGTTCGGCGGACGCGATCTTTGGGCTAAACATCCGACCTGAGCCTGCTGACGGCTCTCTGACCCGAGCCGGCTGATGGCTCTGCAAAGTAAGGACTCGATGGACTCAGCTGTTCAAGGGAAAGATGCTGTTCTTGCGGCCCTGCCGGAGAATCGCGCGCTTGCCTCCCTGCTGGCATGGAACGCCGATGCCGTTCTCGACGCGAAATATGCCCTGAAAGAATTGACCGTCACGATTGCGCGCGATGAGATTCGCGGCGCGTGCCAGGCGGTGAAGGCCGCGGGCTACGCCTTTCTTGAAGATGTGACCTGTGTGGATTGGTATCCCAGTGAGCCGCGTTTCCAGGTGACGTATCACATTCTCTCGTTCAGCCTGAAGGACCGCGTGCGGCTTATTTCTCCGGTCGAGAGCATTGATCCGACCATCGACAGCATTACCCCGATCTGGCCTTCGGCGAATTTCTACGAGCGCGAGGTTTGGGATCTCTTCGGCGTGCGCTTTGCCGGGCATCCGGAGCTGCGGCGTATCATGATGCCGGAAGAGTGGGAAGGCCATCCGTTGCGCAAAGACTATCCTGTGGAGGGCTACCGCTAATGCCTACCAGCCCTGATCTGGCAAAATTTGTCGAGACCTCGACGCTGATCAAGCCGCGTCCGGAGGAAGGCTCGAAGGACCACACGATGGTCCTGAACATGGGGCCGCAGCATCCTTCGACCCACGGCGTGCTGCGCCTGGTGATCGAGATTGACGGCGAAACGGTTTTGAAGGTTGTTCCGGATATCGGGTATCTGCACACGGGCATTGAGAAGACCTGCGAGGCGAAGTTCTATCAGCAGGTGGTTCCGATGACGGACCGCATAGACTACCTGTGCCCGATGACCAACAACCTGGCGTATTGCCTGGCCATTGAGAAGCTGCTCCAGCTGGAGATTCCGGATCGCGCGCAGTGGATTCGCGTGCTGCTAAATGAGCTGACGCGGTTGAACTCGCATCTGGTCTGGCTGGGCACGCACGCGATGGACATCGGCGCACTGACGGTCTTTCTCTATACCTTCCGCGAGCGCGAAGATATTCTGCGTATCTTTGAGCATGTCTCCGGACAGCGCATGATGACTTCGTATTTTCGCGTTGGCGGGCTGGCGCTGGAGCCGCCGCTGGACTTCTTCGATCGCGTAAAGGCCTTCATCAAGCGGATGCCGGAGAAGATCGATGAATATGAAAATCTGCTGACGGGGAATCCGATCTTCTTCAACCGGCTGAAGGGTGTCGGGTATCTGAGCGCGGAAGATGGCATTGCGCTGGGTGTGACTGGGCCGCCGCTGCGTGCTTCGGGCGTGGACTGGGACCTGCGGCGCGACATGCCGTATTCGAGCTACGAGAAGTTTCAGTTTGAGGTGCCGATATCGACTGACGGCGACGTGTGGGCGCGGTATGTGGTCCGCATTCAGGAGATGCGCGAGACGGTGAAGATCATCGAGCAGGCGCTGGCCGGGATGCCGGAGGGACCGATTACGGCCGACGCTCCACATGTCGTCCTGCCAGACCGCGAAAAGATGAAGACACAGATGGAGTCGCTCATCTACCACTTCAAGATTGTGACCGAGGGCTTCACGGTTCCTGCGGGGCAGGTGTATCAGGCGGTAGAATCGCCGCGCGGCGAGATGGGCTACTTTGCCGTGAGCGACGGCACGGCCAAGCCGTATCGCGTGCACATGCGGAACCCTTCGTTTGCGTCGCTGCAGGCGCTGCAGACGATGTGCGCAGGACGACTGATTGCGGATGTGGTTGCGGTGATTGGGTCGATTGATATTGTTCTGGGGGAGATCGACAGGTGAGCACGGCTGTCGGCGACCAACGAGACTACGCTCGGGTTTGGGCTGAGCTTTGGATATCGTTTGTTTCTCTGGTGCGCTCGTATGTAGCGGCGCATGATCTGGGCAGAGTTGAAGGCCGTGCTTTTGTCGATGATGGCGAAGAGGGCCATCTCACGGTCCGCGAAGAGAAAAAGATCCTGGTGATTGAATTCAACGCGCATACCGGCTGGGGGCAGTGGTCCATATACGAGGACGAAGTTGGCCCGGAGCGGCGGCTGAAGGGCGGTGAGTTACGCATAGGGGCCGATAGCCTGGTGACGTTCAGCGACCGTCGAGGCGCGGTTGAGATGGAAATTGCGGCGGAGGCATTTACCGCCAAGGTTTTTGACGAAGATTAGAGTTTGTGGTCTCTCGCCGTTTCGCAAATATGCGCAACGGCTGGCACCAGGAGATGTGGCAACCGAAGCAAGAAAGCAGGTCCTTCGGTCGCTTCGCTCAGGATGACAAACTTAGAGGGATGGAAGAATGAGCACACCTCAAACCACGATTTTTTCACCGGCGACGGCAGAGCGCTTTGATCGCCTGGTGACGCTGTATCCGGTGAAGCGCTCGGCGCTTGTTCCCATGCTGCTGTATGCGCAGGATGAGGTTGGATACATTTCCGACGCAGTGATTGCCGAGATTGCGCAGCGCATCGGAATCACGGAGCTCGATGTGCGCAACGTGCTCAGCTACTACTCGATGCTGCGGACGCAGCCTGCGGGCAAGTACAACGTGCAGGTCTGCACGAACATCTCCTGCATGCTGCGCGACGGATACGGCATCCTGGAACATTGCAAGAAACGGCTCGGCATCGGGCACAAGGAAACCACTCCGGATGGGCTGTTTTCTCTCGACGAAGTCGAGTGCATTGGCGCGTGCTGCTGGGCTCCCGCCATCCAGGTCAATTACGACTTTTACGATGAGCTGACGCCTGAGAAGATGGACCAGATTCTGGATGATTACAAAGCGGGGCGTGGAAAGGAGACGGTGTAAACGATGCCGAGACTCGTCTCCCATCCCGATGAAGTGAGGATCCTCTCGCGCCGCTTTGGACAGGGCGCGGCGGATATCGACAAGTACATTGCACTCGACGGCTACAAGGCTGTACAGACTGCGATTGAAAAGGGACCGGAGTGGATCATCGCTGAGATGAAAGCCTCGGGTCTGCGCGGGCGTGGCGGAGCAGGCTTTCCTACCGGGCTGAAGTGGTCGTTCGTGCCAAAGCAGTCGGAGCGGCCGAAGTACGTGCTGGTCAACGGTGACGAAAGCGAGCCGGCAACGTGCAAGGACCACGTTATCTTCCTGCACGATCCGCATGCGGTGATTGAAGGCACGATGATTGCAGGAATCGCCATCGGTTCGAAGATGGGCTTCATCTATCTGCGCGGCGAGTATCGTTACCTGCTCAAGATCATGGAGAAGGCGGTCGCCGATGCCTACGCGAAAGGCTTTCTCGGCAAGAACATCTTCGGCTCCGGCATCGACTTCGACATTGTGACGCAGACCGGCGCGGGCGCGTATGAAGTCGGCGAAGAGTCGGCACTGATGGAGTCGCTTGAAGGCAAGCGCGGTGTGCCGCGCATCAAGCCGCCGTTTCCGGCTGTCGTCGGTTTGTATGGCGGCCCAACGGTCATCAATAATGCCGAGACCATTGCCAGCGTGCCGCATATTATGCTGATGGGCGGCGAAGCGTATGCGAAGGTCGGCTCGGAGCGTAACGGCGGAACGCGCTTATTTGGGATCAGCGGGCACGTGAATAATCCCGGCGTGTACGAGTTGCCGATGGGCTACAACCTGAAGAAGGCAATTTATGAAGTCGGCGGCGGCGTTCGCGGCGGACGCAAGCTGAAGGCCGTGGTCCCGGGCGGGTCGTCGACGCCAGTGATGCTTCCGGAAGAGATCGATGTGGGCATGGACTTCGACCAGCTGGGCAAGGCGGGCAGCATGCTGGGCTCGGCAGGCATCGTCGTCATCGACGACCAGACATGCATGGTTGAGTTTGCGCTGCGCACGATCCAGTTCTACCAGCATGAGAGCTGCGGCTGGTGCATCCCCTGCCGGGAGGGAACGGACTGGCTGAAAAAGACAATCAGCCGCGTGCATGCCGGCGGCGGCGTGGATAAGGACCTCGACAACATTCGCTATCTCGCCGAGAACATGCTGGGACGCACCTTCTGCCCGCTTGGCGATGCGGCGGCGATGCCGACCATCGCGTTTATTAAGAAGTTCCGGCATGAGTTTGAAGACCATTTGAACGGCAAACCTTGCCCGTATGCGCATGCAGGTGAACTGGTCACTGCGTGAAGGCAAGGGAGATTATTCGGATTATTGAAAAGGACGGATGGACGCTGGTGCGCAGACTGGAAGTTATATGCACTTCTCTCATCCGGTGAAGCCAGGAATTACGACAGTACCGTTTCATGGAAGCAAAGACCTGTCGAAGTTTATTGTCGCGAGTATTCTGAAGCAGGCGGGATTGAAATGACCAAGAAATATTTGGTGATGTACGCGAAATCTCCGGGAAGCAATTTCTCTGGACACGCCTCCGATGTCCTGGGGTGCGTTTCGGTTGGAGACACGCTTGAAGAAATGGGCGCTATGATGCGCGAAGCGCTCGAATCGCATTTTGAAGTGATGGCTGAGTTTGGCGATACGATCCCTGAGTCTGCGGCAACGCAAGTCGAATTCAAGGATGAAGACTTCGAAGATACCGAGTACTTCGTTGTAGAGACATTGGAAGTCAAGCTGCCGGCAAATGTCGAACAACCTAAACGGGTAT
>Ga0335072_10003286_pt1 | contig 24412 bp, 19 predicted proteins | sample Lox_Sample_21_FD_206725 | JGI IMG/M metagenome (GOLD analysis project Ga0335072, IMG submission 206725) | Soil microbial communities from Loxahatchee National Wildlife Refuge, Florida, United States - Lox_Sample_2.1 | ecosystem: Environmental > Terrestrial > Soil > Wetlands | place: USA... | reverse complement strand
CTGGAGATCACGCAGGAGCTGTACGACGGAGTGGGAAAGCAGGTGAATTCCACCGATGCAGGACTTGAAGTCACTCTGACGGCGGCGCAAATGGCTCGCGATATGCGAAGCGGAGTGCGGGTTCGGCAGGAGATCGATGTGCCGGCGGAGAACGTGTCGCTGCGGCTGGGAGTGCGCGATGCTTCAAGCGGAAAAATCGGGACGGTGGATGTGCCGGTAGGGGCCGAGCGAGGGAATCGTGAATAAGGACCGGGGAGCGGCGCGGAGTTCGGAATTCAGGAACTCAAGAATCCAGGGGTGGTTGAGGCGCACAGCCATGCACAGGATTGGGATTGGATTATTGGTGGGGATTGCGGTTGCCACAGGAGCGGCCCACGCGGATGCGCAGGGCATTCCGGTGATGCTGCTGGATGGAGAGAGCGCCGGGCTGTATCACAACTGGCGGGTGACGACGCCGGTGCTGAAGAAAGAACTGGAGGAGACGGGGCTGTTCGCGGTGACGGTAGTGACGGCGCCGGATTCGAAGACGGGTGATCTGAGCGGGTTCAGGCCGGAGTTTGCGAAGTACAAGGTGGTGGTACTGAACTACGACGCGCCGGAGTGGCCGGACGAGCTGAAGACGCAGTTCGAGGAGTATGTGCGGAATGGCGGGGGGCTGGTGGTGATCCATGCGGCTGACAATGCATTTCCGCACTGGGCAGCGTTCAACGAGATGATCGGCATCGGTGGATGGCGCGGGCGCGATCAGAGCGCGGGGCCGATGTGGTTTTTCGAGGACGGCAAGCTGGTGGCGGATTCGACGACGCCCGGGACGGCGGGACATCACGGAGCTCGGTTGCCGTTCCAGGTGGTGACACGCGCGGGGCAGCATCCGATTATGAAGGGGCTGCCGCCGGTGTGGATGCATGCGGCCGATGAGCTGTACGGGACGCTGCGGGGACCGGGAAAGAATATGACGGTGCTGGCGACGGCGTATTCCGATCCGAAAAACAAAGGTTCGGGTCACGACGAGCCGATGGCGGTGGTGGTGTCGTACGGGAAGGGGCGGGTGTTTCATACGCCGATGGGGCATGACGTGGCGGCGCTGAGCTGCGTGGGCCTGATGACGCTGCTGGAGCGCGGCACGGAGTGGGCTGCGACGGGTCGGGTGACGCAGAAGGTGCCGAAGGATTTTCCCACGATGAAGACGACGAGCGTGCGGGTGGATGTGGAGGCGATGGATCCGGCGTGGCTGGGTGGCGCTTCGGATCCGGTACGAAGCGCAAGGGAGTAGGGAGTAGGGCCGGGCTGAGTCACGCTCTTCGCTGCTTCTTTTCCGCCCCGCTACTTGCTGCCTTGCTGGAACATTTCGAGGAGGAGTCCGGCGGCCTGCAGGGCGTCGAGGGTGCGGAATTCCGGCGTGAGCTGGAGGGCGGTGGCCTGGGGCGCGATGGTTTTGAGCGCTTCGAGGACCGCTGCGGCAGGCATCTGGGGAGTGCCGGGACCGACGAGGATGTAGTCGACCGGATTGACGGGCAGCAGGACGCGCGCGTCGCTGACGAGGCTGGCGGAGGTGACTTCGTAGCCGTGGCGGCTGAGGACGGCGCGGACGAAGGCGCCGAGGTCGGGGGAGCGATCCACAACGAGGACACGGTGACCGGGCTGGTCGTTGGCGTCGGGAGGTGCGGGCTGGCGAAGGAAGGACAGGATGGCATCCTGTTCGTCCGCGTAGGAGTCGATGACGGAGTTAAGGAGAGTGATCTGGAGGATTTCGTTGACGAAGGGGGGCGGCGCGGCAAGGCGGACGTCGCCGGAGCGCTTGCGGAGGTTGGCGGCGTAGCGGACGACGAGGCCGACTCCGGAGCTGTCGACGCGAGTGACGGCGGCGATATTGAGCACGACGCGCTGGAATTCGCGGATGACTTTATCGAGCGCAGCTTCGAGGTTGTTCAGCTCGTTGCCGAGGACGATGTGGCCGGTGCACTGCAGGATGAAGACGTTGCCGCAGAAGCGCTCTTCGATCTGGAGGGGCATAGGGTGCTCGGGCGGGTGCGATGCGAGGGTATCACAGGGGTTTGAATCAGGAGCGCAGCCCGGGTGGTTTGAACTATGCTCAGGGTATGATTTTCCGATTTGTAATGGCTGCGCTTGCCGGCGCAGCGTTTTTGAGTATGGGTTCGCAGGCCCAGTCGACGGCGGCACCTTCTTCACAGCAGGCTCCGGCAGCACAGGCACCGCAACAACAGAATTCGCCCCAGACGCAGCAGGCGCCGGGTTCAAACGCAAACACACCTGGGACTCCGCTGCAACTGCATGATTTGCCGCCGGAGGCGCACACGCTGACGCCGGCTGAGCAACAACAGCAGAAGCAGCAAGAGGCGCTGAACGCAGCGGTGCGGCTGGCGTCGCTGCAGGCGCACTGGGGTCCGCAGATGACGACGGCGGGCCTGACGCTGGCGATGACCGAGGTGAGCCGGACGAAGACGGCGGAGGGAACCCAGATTACGTGGCATCTGACCGGATCGGGGTTTGCGCCGACCGAGAAGCTGATGCTGGTGCGGTGGCCGCTGGACGCTCAGGCGAAGGTGCTGATGGGCGGAATCGGTTTCAACGCGAAGGGGATTGCGGTTTGCAGTGACACGCCGGGGGCGGACGCGCTGGCGGATGCGGCTTCGAGCCTGAATGCGGCGCCGGCTCCGAAGAGCGGGGGCAATCAGGCGAGCGCGCAGAGTGCGACGCCGGGATTCACACCGCCGCCCTCGTGCGCGACGACGATGAAGCCGGAGCAGCCGGTGGAGATTGCAGCGACGGCAGCGCAGGGTGAAGCGATACGGGTAGCCCTGGTAACACCGGATCGCAAGCGCGCAGCGGAGACGAGCGCGATTCCTTTCCCCATTGCGAATGAGGACAAGGGGTGCAGGCTCGAGGTGATTCTGAGCGTGAAGGACGGGGGGCTGGTGCTGGTGGACGGCACCGGTTTTCCGGCAAACACGTCGCTGAAGCTGGTGGCGAGCACGGAGAATGGGTCGCACGAGCTGCATCCGCGGTCGACGGCTGACGGACGGATCCTGATTCCGCTGCTCACCGGCGAGCAGAGTAAGCCGACGGGGACTACCACGGTGAAGTTTGCGGGCATCAATCGCGAGCCAACGCTGGATACAGCGAAGGAGGAGGCGACACCGAATCCGGTATGTGCGCCGGCGGTGAGCTTTCCCTGGGGCGAGGGGAGTTACAAGACGCAGTAGCGGGAGCTCCAATGAAAGGCTGGGTTCTTTGCGCGCCTCTGGTGGTGAGCGCTGTGGCCTGCGCGCAGTTCGCGCCGCGCGTGCCGCAGCCGGTGGATGAGTTTACGGGGCATCCGCGGGTGGCGATCCTGAGCGACATCGGGAATGAGCCGGACGATCAGATGTCGTTCGTGCGGCTGCTGCTGTACTCGAATGAGCTGGATCTGGAGGCGATGATCGCGACGACGTCGACGTGGCAGAAGGCGGCGACGCATCCGGAGACGATGCACAAGATTATTGCGGTGTATGGCGAGGTGCGGCCGCATCTGCTCGAAAATGCGAAGGGATGGCCGGAGGCGGCGACTCTGGATGGCCGCGTGTTTGCGGGGCAGCCGGCATATGGAATGGCTGCGACGGGCGAGGGCAAGGATTCAGACGGAGCGAAGGCGCTTCTGGCCGCGATGGAGCGCGAGGATCCGCGGCCATTGTGGGTTTGCGTTTGGGGCGGAGCGAACACGCTGGCACAGGCGCTGATGGATCTGCGGGCGACCAAGCCGGCCGAGGAAACTGCGCGAATTGTGGGGCGGGTGCGGGTGTACAGCATTTCGGACCAGGACGATGCGGGCGCGTGGATTCGGCGCGAGTTTCCGGGATTGTTCTATGTCGTGACCCCGAGCACGCAGGATAGCGGGGACTATTATTCTGCGACGTGGACGGGGATCAGCGGCGATCTCTACTACCGCAACGGCGAGGGTGCGGACACGAGCCTGGTGACGAATGAATGGCTCGAGAAGAATATTCGCTCGAAGGGGCCGCTGGGGAAGATGTATCCGCGCTTCATGTTCATTATGGAGGGCGACACGCCAAGCTTTCTGAACCTGATCGACAACGGGCTGAATGGGTATCGGCGGCCGGACTGGGGCGGATGGGGCGGGCGGTATGTGTATCGGCAGCCGCGCGCGGAGACGCATGCAATCTGGACCCAGGGGGGCGATGAGTTTGCGCGAGCGACGTCGCAGGATGAGGTCATGGGCATCGACGGCAAGGTGCATACATCGGATCTGGCAACGGTGTGGCGCTGGCGCGAGGCGTATCAGAACGACTTTGCGGCACGAATGAGCTGGACGGTGGAGGACTTTGCGCATGCGAATCATGCGCCGGAGCTGGTGGTGAACGGAGAGGCGGGAACTGCGCCCGTGGAGATGAAGGCGCGTGCAGGCGAGACGCTGACTCTTGATGCGACGGGGAGCCACGATCCGGATGCGGGGCAAACGCTGCATTATCGGTGGTGGGTGTATCCGGAGGCGGGATTGGATGGGGCGCATGGAGCAGAGGTGTCGATAGCGGACGCGGATGGACCGAAAGCGACGGTGAGCGTGAAGTCCGCGTGCGCGCCGGTGTGGCTGCCGGGACTGGTGCCGTGCCGGGGCGAGGGGGTTGTGCACATTGTTCTGGAAGTGGCGGACGATGGGTCACCGCGGATGACGTCGTATCGGCGGGTGGTGGTGCGGGTGAGGCAGTAGCTAAGCTAGAGGCCGGAAGTCTCCAGTTGCCAGTCCCCAGTCCCCAGTTGCCAGTTTCCAGTTGTCAGTTTCCAGTTGCCAGTTTCCAGTTGCCAGTTTCCAGTCCCCAATGGGGGGAATCGATGGGTCGATAGGGAGCGGAGATTTGCCGGAAGAAGGGTCTTCCCTTCGCTGGGGAATGCTGCGATACTTGATCGTGCCCGCCTGGTTCATCCAGCACACAAATCCAAACAAGGTGACGCAGAAATGTCCGCGAAGTACATTTTTGTGACCGGCGGAGTTGTGTCCAGTCTCGGCAAGGGTCTTGCCGCCGCCTCGATTGGGTGTCTCCTCGAAAGCCGTGGCCTCAAAGTCAACCTGATGAAGTTCGATCCTTATCTGAACGTGGATCCGGGGACGATGTCGCCATTTCAACATGGTGAAGTCTTCGTGACTGATGACGGCGCGGAGACGGATCTGGACCTCGGGCACTACGAGCGCTTCACGCATGCGAAGCTGAGCCGCGATAACAACTGGACAACGGGAAGGATCTACGAGCAGATCATCCTGAAGGAGCGGCGGGGCGATTATCTGGGCAAAACGGTGCAGGTGATTCCGCACGTGACGAACGAGATTCGCAACGCGATGCGGAAGGTGGCGGCAGAGGGCGACGTCACGATTGTGGAGATCGGCGGGACGGTGGGCGACATCGAATCGCTGCCGTTTCTGGAAGCGATCCGGCAAGTGCGGCAGGAGCTGGGGCGCGAGAACACGGTATTCGTGCATGTGACGCTGGTGCCGTGGATTGGAGCGGCGCAGGAGCTGAAGACCAAGCCGACGCAGCACTCGGTGAAGGAGCTGCTGTCGATCGGAATTCAGCCAGATATTTTGCTGTGCCGGACGGACCGGCATTTGTCGCGGGAAGTGAAGAGCAAGATTGCTCTGTTCTGCAACGTCGAGGATCAGGCGGTGATCACGGCGCGGGATGTGGATTCGATCTACGAGGCGCCGCTGATGTTTGCTTCCGAAGGGCTGGATCGCCTGGCGCTGAAGTATCTGCACATCGAGACAGCGGAACCGGATCTGAGCAAGTGGTCCGATCTGGTGGAACGGTGCTATCACCCGGCGGATGAGGTGTCGATTGCGATTGCCGGGAAATATGTTGAGTACGAGGACAGTTACAAATCTCTGAAAGAGGCGCTGGTGCACGGCGCGCTGAAGTACAACCTGAAGCTCAGCGTGACATGGATTGAAGCAGAGGGACTCGAGGAGCCGGGGTACGAGGAGCAGCTGCGCGGTTTTGACGGGATTCTGGTGCCGGGAGGCTTTGGCAAGCGCGGGATCGAGGGGATGCTGAACGCGATCCGCTACGCGCGCGAGCAACGGGTGCCGTATTTCGGCATTTGCCTGGGCATGCAGACGGCGTGCATCGAATATGCGCGGAATGTGTGCGGACTGCAGGGGGCGAACTCGAGCGAGTTCGATCCGGCGACGCCGCACCGGGTGATCTATAAGCTGCGCGAGCTGACGGGCGTGGAAGAGATGGGCGGCACGATGCGCCTGGGGGCGTGGACGTGCCTGCTGGAGCCGGGATCGGAGGCGGCGAAGGCGTACGGGAAGACGGAGATCTCAGAACGTCACCGTCACCGTTACGAATTTAATCGCGAATACGAGGCGCTGCTGACGGGCGCTGGGCTGAACATCACGGGGACGACGCCGGACGGAACGTATGTGGAGATCGTGGAGATTCCGGGGCATCCGTTTTTCCTGGGGTGCCAGTTCCATCCGGAATTCAAGTCGAAGCCGCTGGAGCCGCATCCGCTGTTTGCGCGCTTCATTGAGGCGAGCTATGCGAACCGGATGAAGCGGGGGCAGGCGCAGGCGGAGCCAGCGAAGGTGGAAGTCGGGCAGGGGTAGGGTTGGTTACGACTGGTTCCGACGAGTGCGCTCAGGGCGTAACGATTCGACCAGCGAGGTCAGGGGCGACGACCCGGAAATGCCTGAGATTGAGCGTATAGATTTGTTTGGCGCGACACTTTCGAGCACAGGCCAGATGCAGGGCATCGTAGATGATTCCGCCAGACAAACCCAGAGGCGCCGCTCGCCTGAAGGTCTCCAGGTATTCATCGGCGGTGAGTTCGATTGGACTCAGCCGCTGGAGAAACGCCTCGACAGCGATGACTGCGTCCTGGGGCCGGAGCCGAAGCGAGGGAGGCAACGAGGTTAATCCGCTGTAAAGCTCAGCGAGGGCATGAGCGCTGATTGCGCTGTTCTTCCTGGAGCATCGATTCCAAATCGATCTGCATACAATGTGATGCTCGTGATTAACCTGAGCGACAGCAAACAATATTGAGGTATCCAGAAAGATCATGCCGTGTCTTCATCGCGCCCGGGCACTGACGCTGCACCCACGCGCTCCAGCCGGCCCCTGGCAATGATTTCGTTGATCATCTCCGTCGTCACGACAGTGTCCTTCGCGTAGTCGGCAGGAAGGATCAGTGGGGTGCCCTTTTCGATAACCAGACGCGCCTCGCGTACGGCGGGCGTTAGAGTGAGCCGGTCTCCTGAGCGCTCGAGCTGGAGAACAGTGCCGGCCACCAAGTGTAATTCGTCGCGCACTTTTCGCGGCACAACGATTCTGCCCGCCCCGTCAATTGTTACAGTGGTACGCATAATGCCAATTTACCATTACAAATGGCATCTATCAAACCGATCAGCCGACCGTTGCCGGAGCATGCACAGCGATCTCGACTTTCGGCGGGTTCATCAGCGTGTTGTGGATGAGGCAGCGGTGGACGGCGCGGTCGACGCCTTCGCGGTTGCGCTCTTCGAGGGCGAGGGGCAATTCGACTTCGATGTGGATGTTGTCGATGCGGGGCGGGTTGAGCACTTTGTCGGCGGTGACGCGGACGCGGGTGCCTTCAGTGGCGAGGTTCTTCTGGCGGAGAAAATCGGCTGCGTAGTAAGCGGCGCAGGCGCCGAGTGAAGCGAGAAAAATTTCGGGCGGGGTCATGCCCTCGTCGAAGCCGCGGCTTTCGGGTGGCTGATCGCTGACGATGGTGTGATGGCGAGCCTTGATTTCAAACTGAACGGCACCAAGATGGCTGACTGTGACTTCCATGGCCGTACTCCTGTTTCTATGGTGCGGCGGGGTGGCCGGAATTTCCTGTGATTGCGGTCACTGACGCGGGACCGGACAGAGGTTTAGCTGGACGGGTGGCGCTGCGCCGCTCCCCGCGCATGTGCAGATTTCTCGATTGAAAGCGGGCCGGGATGGATTATCTGAATCGGGCTGTGCTGGAGGGTTTGTCTGCGGAGAGATTTCGCGACCGGCAGCCGTATCCGTGGACCAATTTGCAAAACGCGCTGACACCGGATGGCTATGAGGCATTGCGGCAGAGCATGCCGGATACGACGCAGGCGGAAAAGCAGGTTGGGAAGAAGCGCGCGTACGGGCAGGGTCCGCACGACCGGTTTCTGCTGCACTATCGGCCTGGGGTGGAGATTTCGCAGCCATGGAAGGAATTTCTGGCGGAGTTGCAGGGGCCGGTGTACATGGAGTTTCTGCGGCGTGTGCTGGGGCCGAAGGCGTTTATTCCGACGTTTGAGTGGTACTACGCGTGGCAGGGGTGCGCGGTGTCGCCGCACTGCGACGCGGTGCGCAAGCTGGCGACGCACATTTTTTATTTCAATACTGAGGCGGACTGGAATCCGGACTGGGGCGGGGAGATTCTGATACTCGACAGCGAGCGGCGGTTCAAAGCGCATTCAGGCCCGGGGTTTGACGATCTGAGGGTGGCGGCGTCGCTGCGGCCGAGCGGCAACGGGAGTCTGTTGTTCCAGCGGACTCCGCACTCGTGGCATGGAGTCAAGCCGCTGCAGTGCCCGGAGGGCCAGTTGCGGAAGCTGTTCATTGTGACGATCAATGTGCCGAGTTTCCAGGTATGGTGGCGGAAGGTGCGCGGCAAGGATCCGGACGGATACCCCATTCACGAGGCGGCATAGCAAGGAGCAATTGAGAAAATTTTGGGCGGCGGGTTCTTTGCCCGCCGTCTTTGTTTTGGGTAATGATCATCTCAACGCTGTATGACGGTGACTTCATCCGAGCCCGCGCGCGAACGGTCCGGCCTGGTAAGGACAGTCCTTGCTGCGCTGACACTGGGAATTGTGGCTGGTGGACTGATCCTCATGCTGTTTCTGCGTGAGGCGAAGCAGGGAGTATGGGATCGGGTGGCAACAGCAATGAGCGGACGGACGCTGCGGATCGACACCTCGCAGCCTACCGTGGTGGAGCAGGTGCGGCGGCTGTCGCGGCTGGAATCGGTATCGTACACGATGGACAAGATGGTGTCGGGGGATCGCGAGAATCGGGTTCTGCCGGCGTTTCTGACCGGGGACAGGATTCTGCTGGAGGTTCACGGTGAGGCGATCGCGGGCGTGGACCTGGGGCTGCTGGGCCGGAGCGACGTGTGGCTGAATGGAAAGACGGCGCACATCCATCTGCCTCCGGCGCAGATCTTCACGGTGTCGCTGGATAACAGCAAGACGCACGTGTATTCGCGAACGACGGGGATTCTGGTTCCGGTGGATCCCAGCCTCGAGGGCGAGGTGCGCGCGGAGGCAGCGGAGAATCTGCGACAGTCGGCGCTGCAGGCGGGAATTTTGGGGAAGGCGCAGAAGAATGCGTGCACGACGGTGACGAAGCTGCTGATGGGTTTGGGATTTGAGCAGGTGGAGTGTGATTAACAGGGTGCAGGGTACAGGGTGCAGCAAAGGCATTCTGTACCCTTGCGCCGTGTGCCCTGTACCCTGTTGCTGTGAGCCAGGAATTTGAGATTGGGCCGGTGCGGGTGGGCGGCGGCGGGCTTTTTCTGATTGCGGGACCGTGCGTCATCGAGAGCGAGAAACATGTGCATGCGATGGCGGAGGCGGTCCAGCGGATTACCTCGGAGCTTCGGATTCCTTACATCTTTAAAGCTTCATACGATAAGGCGAATCGGACGTCGGTAACGAGTTTTCGCGGACCGGGGCTGGTCGAAGGGACGGCGATCCTGCGGCGGCTGGCGGAGGCGACGGGGCTGCCGGTGCTGACCGATGTTCACGAGCCGGCGCACTGTGAGATCGCAGCCGAGGGTGCGGATGTGCTGCAGATTCCGGCTTTCCTGTGCAGGCAGACCGATCTGCTGGTGGCGGCGGGACGGACGGGGCGCGCCATCAACGTGAAGAAGGGGCAGTTTGTGGCGCCGTGGGATATGCGGCATGCGGTGGAGAAGATCGCGAGCACGGGAAACACGAGAGTGTTTCTGACTGAACGCGGCGCGAGTTTCGGCTACAACAATCTGGTCGTTGATATGCGGTCGCTTGCGATCATGCGGGGATTTGCGCCGGTCGTGTTCGACGGAACGCATTCGGTGCAGATTCCGTCAGGGGCGAATGGCGTGTCGGGCGGGCAGCCGGAGTTCATTCCGCTGCTGGCGCGGGCCGCGGTGGCGGCGGGCGTGGACGGGATTTTTCTCGAGGTTCACGACAATCCCGCAGAGGCGAAGTCGGATGGAGCGAACGCGCTGGATCTGAAGAATCTGAAACCGCTGCTGGAGACGCTGCTGGCGATCCAGCAGGCGGCGGGCACTCCGGTGCGCGCGTAGCGAAAAGAGCGCTCGCTATTCAGGTCCCGACGGGCTTGCGCATCAGGGCGGCGTGGTTCCTGGAAATTTTGGGAGTTCCGACGACGACGAGGCCCGCGGCCTGGGCGGCTGCAATTTCGGCGTCAAACTGCTCGTTGCGCACATGGCCGGACGGCTCGACGAGCAGCGCGGCAGCGCCGGGCTTGAGTGCTGCGGTAACTTCGCGGAAGAAGCGGTCGGCGGATGGCGTCTCATGCACCATGGCGAAAGCGAGGGCGAAGTCGATGGAGCCGATCAGGTCGGGAATCTGCAATGAATCGGGGACGGCGAGGCGAGTCTGGATGCGGCCGGCATAACCGGCGCGATCGGCTCGCAGTTTGAGATTCTCCAGCATCTTCGCCTGGATGTCGACGGCGATGACTTTGCCGTGCAGGCCGACCAGCTCCGCGAGGGGCAGGGTAAGGAAGCCCATGCCTGGACCAGGTTCGAGCACGGTCATGCCGTCGCGAATATAAGGGGCGAGCAGTTTTTCAGGTTTAACGGTCCAGCGACGAAGTGGATTGAGCAGCAGCGGACCCATCCACCAGGGGCAAACGCGGTGTGCCATACGATTGCCTCAGGCAGCATCCTGAACGGTCAGCGCGGAAGAGGAGTCGTCAGGATGCTCGCGAACATCGTACTCCGCATGGGGATGCTCGACGCAAATTTGCAGTGGAGGCGTTCTGTGGGAAACAAGGCGAGAAGCGCGATCGCGTGGAGGGCCAGTTCCCATGCGACAATGGAGATGAACCGGACATGAATTCCTCAGCCGCAGTGGCGCCGTCGCCAGCGACCATTACGCCGGAGCTCCTGACGCAGCACGGCATTACCCCGGATGAATACAACCGCATAGAACGGGCGCTGGGCCGTACGCCGAGCCTGACCGAGCTGGGCATTTACAGCGTGATGTGGAGCGAGCACTGCTCCTACAAGTCATCGAAGGTGCATCTGCGGCGGCTGCCGACGCGCAGCAAGCTGGTGGTGCAGGGGCCGGGCGAGAACGCGGGCATCATCGACGTGGGCGATGGCTGGGCGTGCGCGTTCAAAATCGAGAGCCACAATCATCCTTCCTACATTGAACCGTTTCAGGGCGCGGCGACGGGCGTGGGCGGAATCCTGCGGGACATCTTCACGATGGGCGCGCGGCCGCTGGCGGTGATGGACTCGCTGCGATTCGGACCGCTGGAAGCAAGCGCAGGAACGCCGGAAGAGCTGGTGCGCAAGAATCACTCGGTGGTGGAAGGCGTGGTGCACGGGATCGCGGGATACGGCAATTGCTTTGGCGTGCCGAACCTGGGGGGCGAGACGAAGTTTGAGGCGTGCTACTCGGGGAATCCGCTGGTGAATGCATTTGCGCTGGGGCTGGTGCGACGCGAAGAGATTTTCTACGCGAAGGCGTCGGGGATCGGGAACCCTGTGATTTATGTGGGCGCACGCACCGGCCGCGATGGAATTCACGGCGCGACGATGGCGAGCGAGGAATTCAAGGAAGGCTCCGAACAGAAACGGCCGAACGTGCAGGTTGGCGATCCGTTCATGGAGAAGCTGTTGCTGGAGGCTTGTCTCGAAGCGATGAAGACCGGGGCCGTGGTTGGCATCCAGGACATGGGCGCGGCGGGGCTGACGTGTTCCACCTGCGAGATGGGCGCGCGGGGCGGCGTTGGCCTTGAAGTGGAACTGGATCATGTGCCGCAGCGCGAGACCGGCATGACGGCGTACGACATCATGCTGAGCGAGAGCCAGGAACGCATGCTGCTGGTGGCTGAGAGGGGCCGCGAGCAGGAGGTGTTGCGCGTATTCGAGAAGTGGGGGCTGGACGGTGTTGTTGCCGGCACGGTGATTGGGGAGCCGCGGCTGCGCATCTTCCAGCATGGCGAGCTGGTGGCGGATATTCCGAACCAGTCGCTGACTGACGATGCGCCGTTGTATCACCGGCCTGTGGGGACATGGGCGCGGCCGGACCAGATCGGGGCGCCGCTCGATCCACCGCCGACGGTGCTGGAGGAATTGAAGAAGGCGCGGGACTACACGGCGGACCTGAAGAAGCTGCTGGCGTCGGCGAACATCTGCTCAAAGCGCTGGGTGTTTGAGCAGTACGACTCGATGGTGCAGACGAACACGGTGGAGGGTCCGGGCGGCGAAGCGGGCGTGATGAGGATCAAGGAGTCGGGAAAACCAGGGCACGAACGCGGCTTAGCGATGGCGCTGGCGGGCAATGGACGGTGGTGTTATCTCGATCCGAAGCTGGGTGCGATGCATGCCGTGGCCGAGGCGGCGAGGAAGGTGGCGTGCACGGGGGCGACCCCGGTTGCGGCGACGAATTGTCTGAACTTTGGGAACCCGGAGAAGCCGGAGATCATGGCGCAGCTATCGGCGGCGATTGATGGGATTGCTGAGGCGTGCACGGCGCTGAGCACGCCGATCACGGGCGGGAATGTTTCGCTCTACAACGAAACGAAGGGTGAGGGGATTTATCCGACGCCGGTGCTGGGGATCGTTGGGTTGCTGGACGACGTGACGAAGGCGGTGCCGGCGGATTTTCGGAACGAGGGCGATACGATTTTCTTTGTGTCGGGACGCGGCGGGGAGATTCGCGAGGCGGACGCCGAGTCACGTGCGGATGATTTGCGGCGGCTGGGAAGTTCGGAGTTCGCGAAGACCTGTTTGGGGAGTATGTGGGGATTGCCGCCGCAGTTGAGCCTCGATGCAGAGGCGCGGTTGGTAAAGGCGCTGGGCGAGTTAGCGGAGTCGGGCGTGCTGACGTCGGCGCGTGATGTGGGCAGCGGAGGGTTTGCGGTGTCGGTGGCGAAGGCGTGCATCGGCGGCGGGATCGGAGCTTCAATTCGGATCGGGGATGCGAATCCGCGAGTCGCGGCTGTGCCGTGGGAGATGTTGTTCACGGAGCCGGCGAGCGCGGCGATCGTGAGTCTCGGGCGCGATGCGATCGCGGAATTGAAGGCAGTTGCGGAGCGGGATGGATTGTTCGTGATGGAGATTGGCGAAGTGGGTGGGAATTCGTGTGAGATCAGCATCGACATGGTGCAGGTGGTGTCGGCGAAGGTGGCGGAGTTGAAGCCGGTTTGGGTGGAAGCTCTGGAATCGCAACTGGCTGAGGTGGTGGCGTGACGCGGTTGGTGATGGAGGGGTTCGAAGGCGCAGGCGCTGACGCCCTTATGCCTTTGGAAACCGATGCGGCACGACTGAACTCGTGCCTCGATACAAAGGCGTCCGACCTGCTCCGCACTGATTTCGGCAGGTGTATGGAAGCATCGAGGGAAGCAGCCGCAGGTTTTTCGGCGGCGGCCGCTGCGCGGCCTGACCTCAGAATGACAGCGACCGTGCAGGACGATCCAAAGCTGCGGGAGCACTGCGGAGTGGTTGCCATCCACGGGCATCCGGATGCTTCGCGGCAGGCTTATCTGGCGCTGTACGCGCTGCAGCATCGCGGACAGGAGTCGGCGGGGATTGCGACAGCCGACGGCACGCACCTGTCGAACATCAAGGGCATGGGTCTGGTGAGCGAGATCTTCACCGATGATGTGCTGGCGCGGCTCAAGGGCGATATGGCGATCGGGCACACGCGCTACTCGACGACGGGTGACTCGGCGCTGCTGAATGCGCAGCCCATTCGCGTGGAGTCGACGAAGGGGCTCATCGCGATTGCGCACAACGGAAATTTGGTGAACCTGGGGAATCTGCGCGTCCATCTGGAGCGCAAGGGTGCGTTCTTCCAGACGACGTCGGACTCGGAGATCATCGTGCAGCTGATCGCGCACTCTCGGGCGACGACGCTGGTGGATGCGATTGCCGATTCGCTGCGGCAGCTGGAGGGCGCTTTCTCGATTGTGATGATGACGCGCGATCGCGTGTTCGCGGCGCGCGATCCGCATGGTTTTCGGCCGTTGTCGATGGGGCGCATCCCAAACGCAAACGGACCGGACACGATTGTGTTTGCGTCCGAGACGTGCGCTTTTGATTTGCTGCGGGCGAAGTTTGAGCGCGATGTGCTGCCGGGCGAACTGGTGATGGTGAGCGCCGATGGCGTGACGTCGCGGCAGTACGCGCCGGCGCAGCAATCGAGCTGCATCTTCGAGCATGTGTATTTTGCGCGGCCCGACAGCATGATTTTCAACCGCTGGGTGCAGGAGAGCCGCGAGGAGATGGGGCGGCAGCTGGCGCGGGAGTCGCATGTGCCGGCGGATCTTGTCGTTCCGGTTCCGGACTCGGGGGTGACGGCGGCGATCGGGTATGCGGCGGAGAGCGGCGTGCCGTTTCGCTTTGGGCTCATCCGCAACCACTATGTGGGCCGGACGTTCATCGAGCCGGAGCAGCGGGTGCGCGATTTCGGCGTGAAGCTGAAGCTGAATCCGGTGCGCAATCTGCTGGAAGGGCGGCGGATCATTCTGATCGACGATTCGATCATCCGCGGAACGACGAGCCGGAAAATCGTGCGCATGGTGCGGCAGGCCGGGGCGAAAGAGGTGCATCTGCGCATCAGTTGCCCGCCGACGATTTCGCCGTGTTTCTATGGGGTGGATACGCCGCGGAAGTCGGAGCTGATTGCGGCCAACAATACCATCGAGGAGATTCGGCGCTTTATCGAGGCGGATTCGCTGGCGTATTTGTCACTGGATGGGTTACAAAAAGCATGCGACGGCGGCGAAGGGAACAAGTTCTGCGTCGCGTGTTATACGGGCGAGTACCCGACGCAGTGGGTGGATGTCGAGGACATTCTGCCGGCGACGGTCGGCGCGCCATAGAGAGCTTTCACCACAGAGCACAGACTGCACAGAGTTTTTTGGTGAATGGGTTTGTGCGCCATCGCTCTTTGGAGACTTTCCATTTTCTTGCCGCGCGCAACCTGAACATCTCCTGATGCTTCCCAATACGCAGAAGGGAGAAGGTTCGAATGGCAGCGAAGAAAAAATCATCAGGCAGGAAGTACGGTCCGAAGGCGCAGAAGAAAGTCGCGCGCGTGATGCGTGAGAAGAAGAGCGGGAAGCTGAAGAGCGGACGCAGCGGGAAAAAAGTGACGAGCCGCAAGCAGGCGATCGCGATCGGATTGTCCGAGGCGCGCAAGGCAGGCGCAAAGGTTCCGAAAAAGAAGTCAGCGGCGAAAAAGAGCAGCGCGAAGAAGTCTTCAAAGAAGAAGTAGGACGCAGCGGAATCTCTCATTGCCGATTCAAAGATTCAAACGGGCCCGGAATCCTTCTCAGGTTCCGGGCCCAGTTTTCTCAGGCGGTGTCTTTTCCTGTAACCTTTTTTTCGTACCCCTCATGACGCAAAACTCTCCCGCTCCTTCTGCTCACAGATTTGTTCGCGCGTGTTTGCGCCAGCCGGTGGATCGCACTCCGGTGTGGTTTTTGCGCCAGGCAGGCCGCTACATGCACGAGTACATGGAAGTGCGGCGCCACCACTCGCTGCTGGACATCTGCAAGCGGCCCGAGCTGGCGGCGGAGGTGACGATTACGGCGGCGGAGAAGCTGGACGTGGATGCGGCGATCATCTTTGCCGACCTGCTGCTGCCGCTGGAGTCGATGGGGCTCGATTTTGAGTTTCAGGCGGGCGAGGGGCCGGTGATCCACAAGCCGCTGCGGACTGCGGCGGACATCGATGCGCTGGTGACGACGCGGGCTGCCGAGTTGAGTTACGTGGGCGATGCGATCCAGAAGGTGGTGGCGCATTTTCATGGACGGCTGGGGATGATCGGGTTCTGTGGGGCTCCGTTCACGCTGGCCAGCTACATGATTGAGGGCGGCGGCTCGCGCAACTACATCGAGACGAAGAAGCTCATGTACCGGCAGCCGGATGCGTGGCGGAAACTGCTGGACAAGCTGGTTGTCGTGCTGAAGGAGTTTGCGGCGCTGCAGGTGGCCGCCGGCGCCGAGGTGATGCAGATCTTCGACAGCTGGGCGGGGGCGCTGTCGATTCCGGACTATCGCGAGTTTGTACTGCCGGCGACGAAGACGCTGGTGCGCGAGGTGCAGGCGCTGGGCGTGCCGGTGATCTATTTCGGCGTGGACACGGCGAGTTTGCTCGCTGCTATGCGTGAGGCGGGCGCGGATGTGCTCGGCCTCGACTGGCGGACGCCGCTGGACAAGGCATGGCGCGAACTCGATTATTCGTGCGCGGTCCAGGGGAATCTTGATCCGATCACGTTGTTTGCGGAGCCGGAGCTGATTCGCGTGCGCGTGCGCCAGATTCTGGATCAGGCGGCGGGAAAGGCGGGACACATTTTTAATCTGGGGCATGGGATTGTGCCGGGGACGCCGGTGGAAAATGTGCAGGCGGTGGTGAAGTTTGTGCGCGAATATGTGCCGGAGGTGCGGCATGGCTGATGCGGTATTGCTGCTGGCGCACGGGACGCCGGATACGGTGGAGGAGATTCCGGAATATCTCCTGCGGGTGACGCGCGGGCGTCCGCTGCCGGAAGAAGCAGTGGAGGAAGTGAAGCATCGGTTTGCGGCGATCGGCGGGAGTCCGCTGACGCGGCTGACGCTGGAGCAGGGACGGCTGCTGGGAGAAGAGCTGCGGATGCCTGTGTATGTGGGCATGCGCAACTGGAAGCCGTACATCGCCGACGTGGTGGCGAAGATGTGCGCCGATGGCGTAACGCGTGCGGCGGCGATTTGCCTGGCGCCGCAGAATTCGCGCACGAGCGTGGGGCTTTACGGGAAGGCCGTGTTCGACGCGGCAGGCGACGCGCTGGAACTGAAGTTTGTGGAGCACTGGGCTGAGCATCCGGAGCTCGTTGCCGGATTCGCGGAGCGGCTCACAGCAACGCGCGAAGCATTCGGCAGGGAAGTGGGCGCGCCGTTGCCGGTGTTGTTCACAGCGCACAGCGTTCCGGTGCGGACGGTGCAAGCCGAAGCGGGGACCGATGCTCCGGATCCGTACGCCGAGCAGGCGCGGCTGACGGCGAGGCTTGTCGCGGAGTGTGTCGGGCTGAAGCCGGAAGAGTGGTGGTTTGCGTTTCAGAGCCAGGGGATGTCGGGTGGCCCGTGGCTGGGGCCGACGGTGGAGGACACGCTGACGGAGCTGCGGGGGAAGGGTGTGACGAACCTGGTGATCCAGCCCATTGGGTTTCTCTGCGATCACGTGGAGATTCTGTACGACATCGATGTGGGGTTTCGGGAGTTCGCGGCGGGGCTGGGGATGACAATCCGGCGGCCGGATTCGCTGAACGATTCGCGACGGCTCACGCTGGCGCTGGCGGACCTGGCGCGCAAAGAACTGGCGTGAGCGGTGAAGCAGGCAGAAACCGAGCCGAGAGACGACCTGGCCGAATCTTAGTTCCCGCCGGGGGCGGGGCGCATCAGTATAAGTGGAAACGATGAAGATCTGGCAGAAGCTTGCTCTGATAGTGGTGCCGGCGATACTGATTGTGGCGATCGGCGTCTGGCGGATTAACGTGGCGCGCAACCGGCCCGGGGTTGTCCCCAGGCAGGCGCAGGAGACCCACCTGAGCGACGAGCAGATGGTGCAGCCGCGGAAGTTGTTCATTGACGATCTGAAGTCGGCGAAAGATCTGACCGGGAAGCCGGTGTGGGTACAGGCGGGATACGAGATGGCCTACTACCCTTATGCCGGGCATCGGGTGGACTTCGCGCACAAGGTGGGCGTTCTGCCGAGCGTGCAGCGGCTGGATATCAAAGACATTGTGTTGGAGAAGGTGCCGGCCAACGTGGAGACGAGGATTCCGCGGGGGACCGCGCAGGGTTTCCTGGTGTTTACGATGCCGGACGATGCCAAAGAATACGCAACAGCGGTTGGCACAATTCAGGGGAACGACTCGACGTGGTATTGCGACAACGTGCTGTACTACGACGATCCGCATCAGATGTATAACTTCTGGCCGAAGGATCTGTGGGCCGCCGTGGATACGCACCAGCCGAAGGCGGGGATGACGGAACTGGAGACGGCGATGGCGCTGGGGGTGATGCAGCAGTCGAACTCGTCGGACTACGGGAACCGGACGGTGTATTACAACGCCGGGCCGAAGCGCTGGGCCGTGACGTTCGAGAACGACAAGGCGACGCAGGTGCAGGAGGAGAAGTAGGGTTTTAGAGAGCAGGGAGTAGCGTTGCTCACTCATGAAGCGTCGTTTGTCCCTAATCTCTGGTGTCGTGTTTCAGAGATTTCTTTATCTTCCATATAACAAAGCAGGTCCCTCGCTCGCCTACCCCATCTTCGATGGGGCCCCAAAGCGCTCGCTTCGGGATGACAGGTAGAAGAATTTCAGAAACGCAACACTAGCCCCTAAACGCTGATCCCTCTCCTCCCTCAGGCGTCTTCGGAGAAGCGGATTGGCGGGCCGAGGAAGCGGTTGCGCAGCAGCGCGAGCCATCCGCCGAGTAATGAGGGTGCGGGGGCGGCGTATTGCATCGGTTCCTGGGAGGCACGCGCCGGTGGCTTACGGGATTTTATCGCCGGAGGTGGCTCGGGACTTTCCGGTAGTGGTTTCTGTGTGACCGCAGCCAGCGCGCACTGCCGCATATAAGCAGAGACAGTGAGTCCCAGTTCGGCGGCGCACTTCTCGATGCGGCGCTCTTCGGCGGGAGAGAAACGAGTGGTGATACGGCGGGTGCGATCGGGTGCGGGCTTGTTTCTCGAAGCGAGAAGCGCCTGGGGCTGGCGAACCGTGTTTGCGAGAACTTTGCTGAACTGAGCGCGTTTCGCTGCTCGCGGTTTCTGCCGAGCGGACCGGGTGGGGGTAGCTCTGCGTGGGATTGCCGGCTGCGACGGTAAGGCCGGAGCGATCTTCGACGTGGAGCGGATGATTGCGGATGTCGCGGCAGCAGGTCGTGCAGTCAGCTTTGCTGGCGTCGCCGTTCTGGCCTGACGTTGCGTCCTGGAAGCTGAAGGGGCCGGCGCCGACTTCGTGGTCAGCGCTGATGGCCGGGTTTTCGGGGCGGGTGGCGGAGTAGGCGCCGCGGGTGGCGGTTCGGGAAGACGGGAGACTTCGACGGTGGCGGGCGAAAATTTTGCCTGCTGTGAGGCCGTTGAAGGGGCGGCCGTTTTGCGGTGCGGCTTGCTGCGCTGGCTGAGCGAAGTGGGGGGAAGGTCCACGAAGGCGCGAGCCGGCAAATCAGAGAATGCTGGAAGGGGGGCGTCACTGATGTTTCCGGGTACCAGTGTTGCCGCGGTGGATCTCTTCTCAGTTACCGCCCTTGCCGGGCGCGGTGGCGGGGCAGGGCGAGACGCTGTTCGCGGTGCCATGGTGAAGGGCTCGTGTTCCAACGCGACGTCGGGGGGCGGTGCAGCTTTTAATTCGATGACCGGCTCGGTGTCTGGCACAACGGGGAGATTCGCGACCCAGAGGGGCAGTTCTTCCGCAGGCTCGGAGGTCGTGACGGAGGGTGTTTTCGTTGGTTGTGCAGAGGGCTGGGGAGGTGCTGCCGCCTGCGGCTTCTGGGCGGGACGGCGCCGGCTTGCGGCGGCCTGGCGATTGCGATGGCTGCGGATCGCTTCTTCGTAGGGAATCTCCCGGATTCCTTCTTCAGGCGCACCCTTTGCGCGGCCGTTCCCGTTCGCCGGTTGCTTGCCAGACCAGGTATGGAAGCGGCCAAGAATGGCGTGAAGGTCCTCGGGTGGCGGTCCGGCCTGCATGGAAGAATTCCTCTGCTGCGAGCGTAAAAGGACAGCAGCCGTGCGAGGAGAGAAAGATGAGGGATTTCTCAGGCAGATTCCGTCATTGGTAACAAAGACAGAGCGCTTTTCCAATTCGGGAAGCGACATTACCCCGGTGCGGGCGGAGAGTTGACGAATCAGCCGGTATTGCGGAGGCCGGCGGCGATGCCGCTGATGGTTCCGGCGATGGCGCGGTTGACCTCGTCGGTATCTTCACCGGCGCGCTTGCGGCGGAGGAGGTCGACCTGGATGAGGCTCATGGGGTCGACGTAAGGATTGCGGAGGACGATGGAGCGGGCGAGGACGGGGTTGGACTGGAGCAGATCGCGCTGGCCGGTGACGGCGAGGATGGCGTCGCGGGTGCGCTCGAATTCGGATTTCAACGCAGAGAAGACGCGCTCGCGGAGCGCGGCGTCGGGGACGAGGGACGCATAGAGCGAGGCGATACCGAGGTCGGCCTTGGCGAGGGCCATCTCGACGTTGCGAACGACGTCGGTGAAGAGGGGAAAATCTCCCATCATTTCCTGGAGCAGCGGCAGGCCACCGGGTTTTTTCATAAATTCTGCAAACGCCGTGCCGACGCCGAACCAGGCGGGGACGAGGAGGCGGCTCTGGGTCCAGCCGAAGACCCAGGGGATGGCGCGGAGGTTGGCGAAGGAGATTTGCCCGGGTCGGCGGGCGGGGCGGGAGCCGATGCGGGCGTGCTCGAGTTCGCTGACGGGGGTCGCGACTTCGAAGTAGTGGAGGACTTCGGGGTCCGAAATGATGTGCTCGCGATAGAAGCGGAAGGACGTGCTGGAAATCTCGGTAAATGCGGATTCCCACGATGACTTGAGAACGCCGGAGTAGCGGGCATTGGGGATGAGCGCATTGGGACGAGCGAGCGCATCGAGGGAGGCGGCGATCATGAGTTCGAGATTGCGCTCGGCGAGGACGACGTCGGAGTACTTCCAGTTGAGGACTTCGCCTTGTTCGGTGATGCGAATTTCGCCGTCGAAGGCGCCGATGGGCTGGGAGTAGATGGAGCGATGGGTGGGGCCGCCGCCGCGGCCGACCGTGCCGCCGCGGCCGTGGAAGAGGCGGAGGCGGATGCCGCACTCGTGGGCAACTTCGTGCAGGGCACGATGGGCGCAGAAGATTTCCCAGGTGCTGGTGAGCATGCCGCCGTCTTTATTGGAGTCGGAGTAGCCGAGCATGACCTCCTGGGTGTTGTTCCACGAGGCGAGGAGTTTTGCGTAGCCGGGCGAGGTCCAGAGTTCGCGGCAGATGCGCGGGGCGTTGCGCAGGTCTTCGATGGATTCGAAGAGAGGGACGGGCATGAGGCCGGGGTCAGCACCGCGGCCGGCGACTTCGACGCCGCCGAGGCGCGCGAGCCACAGGACGGCGGTGACGTCATCGACCGAAGAGGCGCCACTAACGATGTACTGGCGAATGGCTTCGGGGCTGCAGCCTTTCTTCAGTTCGGCGATGACGCGAAAGGTTTCGATGACGTCGCGGGTTTCGGGACTGAGGGCCGAGGGCGTGATGGCTCCGCTTTGTGCAGAGCCTGGTCCGTGACTCCAGGCGGAGGACTCTTCGAGAGCCTTGCGATGGATGCGGGCGTGCTGGCGGATGTCGAGGGTGTGGAGGTGGAGCCCGAAGGTGCGGACCATCAGCAGCAGGGGATCGATCAGAGTCTCGGCGAGGCGAATGCCCTCGTTGGCGGCGAGCGAGCGGCGAACGATGCTGAGGTCCTGGAGAAAATCGGCTGCGGAGCAGTAAGGGGAGAGGCCAGCGAGCGAGGACTCGAGAAGCTCGGGATCGGAATCGAATTTGCCGGCGGTGCGCTGGATGCGCGCGCGGACGCAAACGAGGTAGCGGCGATAGGTTTCGAATTCGAAGCGGGTGCCGAAGGATTCAGTGCTGGTGTGCAGCTCATCTTCGAAGGAGCGCAGGCGGGCGAGGAGTTCTTCGCTGACGGGGAGCTGCTGGGCGGAGGTGGTGAGCAGGTCGATGGCCTGCTGCAGGCGCTGGTCGTAGTAAGCGAGCAGGCGGGTACGAGCGGCGAGGATGGCCTGGCGGGTGACGTCGGGGGTGACGAAGGGATTGCCGTCGCGGTCGCCGCCGATCCAGGAACCGAAAGCAAGGAGCAAAGGCAGGTCGGAGAGCTCGAGCGCGAGGCCATACTCGCTTTTGAGTGCCGCGGCGACTTCCTGGTAGAGGCCGGGGAGGGTTTCGAAGATGGAGACGTCGTAGTAATCGAGGCCCATGCGGATTTCGTCTGTGACGGCGGGCTTGCGGCTGCGAACCTCGTCGGTTTGCCAGAGCGCGGTGATCTCGGCGGTGAGGGCTTGTTCGAGGGCGGCAAGTTCCTCGTCGGGGACGGGGATGCGGTCGAGCCTCTCGAGGAATTCGCTCATGCGGCGGCGCTTGAGGAGAATCGTCCGGCGCGCAATTTCGGTGGGGTGGGCGGTGAAGACGGGAACGACGAGGATGCGGCGCAGCCAGGCGAGGGCTTTCTCGGCGGAGATGCCGGCATCGCGCATGGCGCGCAGGGTGCCGCGCAGTTCGCCGCGCTGCGTCTCGCGTTTCTGATCGCCGGTGATCTGGATGGAGAGGCGGCGGCGTTTGCGGTGGTTGGTTTCGGCGAGGTTGATGAGCTCGAAGTAGAAGGCGAAGGCGCGGCTGAGGCGTTCGGCCTGCTCGACGGGCATGGAACTGATGTTGAGCACGGCCAGCTGCATCAGGTTCTCGGCGTCGCGGGTTTCTCCCTTCGACTGCAGCTCGCGGCGGCGGATGGCGGACTGGCGGAGCTCTTCAACTTTTTCATAGAGCGCGGGCCCGGCCTGTTCGCGGAGGACGCGACCGAGCAACTGGCCGAGAGAGCGAACATCGCGACGGAGCGGGGCTTCCTTCAGGTCGCCGGTGCGGGCTTCGAGCTCAGCGAGGCGCTGCTCCCAGCTCTCAGGTTTCCAGAGAGGCGGCATCTGTTCTGATTCAATCACACTGCGTGATAGCATGCGGGAGCGCTGGCGCGGCCTGCATTTTCGCGGCAGTTCTCAATCATGAAAAGTCTTCTTCGTGTTTTTGCGATTTGCAGTTTGGCGTTTTGCGCGGGAACGACACGCGCGCAGACGGGAATATCGGGTGTGGACGGGTCCGGCGGCACGTCGGCCTTCGATGTCGTCATCGTGCATGGGCACATCGTGGATGGGACCGGGTCGCCGTGGTACTCGGGCGACGTTGGGATTCGCGACGGGAAGATTGCGGCGATCGGAAATTTGGAGCGCGCGGCGCGGAAGCAGACCATCGACGCGCATGGCGATGTGGTGGCGCCGGGGTTCATCGACATGCTGGGGCAGTCGGAGATGACGATGCTGGTGGATCCGAGGCTGCCATCGAAAATCTACCAGGGAATCACGACGGAGATTACGGGCGAGGGCGATTCGGCGGCACCGCTGAACTCGCGGATGATCGAGGCGGATCGGGCGAGCTACGAGCATTTGCAGATCACGCCGGACTGGACGGATTTTCGCGGCTACTTTGCGCGGCTGGAGCGGCAGAAGATGGGCATCAACCTGGCGAGTTATGTGGGCGCAACGAGCGTTCGGCGGATGGTGCTGGGGGACGCGGACGTGCAGCCCTCCGCGGAACAGCTGAAGCAGATGCAGGATTTGGTGCGGCAGGCGATGGAGCAGGGAGCGGTGGGCCTTTCGACGGCGCTGCAGTACGCGCCGGCTCCGTATGCGAAGACGGACGAGCTGATCGCGCTGGCAAGTGTCGCAGCAAAGTACGGCGGTATCTATGCGACGCACATGCGCAGCGAGGGCGATGCGGAGCCGGCGGCGATCGATGAGGCGATCCGCATCGGGCGCGAGGCGCATATTCCGGTGGAGATCTGGCATCTGAAGGCGGCGGGCAAGGCGAACTGGGGGAAGATGCCGCAGATCATCGCGCAGATCGACGCGGCGCGGGCCTCGGGCGTGGATGTGAGCGCGAACACCTATGCGTACACGGCTTGGTTCAACAGCTTCTCGGCGTTCATTCCGCCGTGGGCGCACGACGGCGGCGATGCGGCGCTGATCCAGCGACTGAAGGATCCGGTGATGCGGGCGCGGATTCGCAAAGACATGCTGGATCCGCACGGCGACTGGGACAACGAGTGGCAGGAGATTCCTGGGCCGGAGGCGGTCCTGATCGCGGTGGTGCAGAATCCCGAGCTGGTGCCGTTGCAGGGCAAGCGGCTCTCGGAGGTGGCGGCGATCTGGCACGAGGACGCGATCGACGCGCTGTGCGACTTGCTGATCAGGGACAAGGCGTTCACGAATGTGGCGGTGTTCGGGATGAGCGAGCCGGATGTGAAGCTGGCGCTGGAACAGCCGTGGGTGTCGGTGGATAACGACTCGCAGGGGACGTCGCCGGAGGGGTTGCTGGG
>Ga0335072_10003283_pt1 | contig 24421 bp, 15 predicted proteins | sample Lox_Sample_21_FD_206725 | JGI IMG/M metagenome (GOLD analysis project Ga0335072, IMG submission 206725) | Soil microbial communities from Loxahatchee National Wildlife Refuge, Florida, United States - Lox_Sample_2.1 | ecosystem: Environmental > Terrestrial > Soil > Wetlands | place: USA... | reverse complement strand
TGCGGTCTGCTTCCGTATCGGACCGTCGTGATGACGGACGTAAGCGGCACAATGCCTGTGGGCAAATAATCGCCGCCGAGAATTGCGTTCATCAGCGTCGATTTGCCCCGGCTGAAACGGCCGACCACCATCAGATTGAACTGATCCTCCGCGAGGCGCGCCACCAATTCACGGCAATCTCCCTGCAAAACCGTGTTTTTGGTGTCAATGGCTTGCGCCGAACGGATGATCTCCGCCAGCAGGAACTTTCTCTGCTCGTATTCCTTCAGGTCCATGATCTTTACCGATAACAAGCTTCTCGGCGCAACTGTGGAGTCTTACGCGGTTCGCGAATGCGTGTCCTCCAGTTCGCCTTTCAGAATGTGTTTCAGAATCCTCCAGGACGGGGTCAGCCAGTTCGGATGTTCACCTCGAATCTGTCGTTCACGAACGAGGTCCCTGGCTAATTCGCGAGCAATATCCCGGTGGTCATCCAACAGCCTGCCCACGTCGTCTTCCTGTGCCCAGTTCAAATGAGGTGAAACGCGAAACAGGGCTTTGGCAATGTCCCGATGGTCCTGAATCGGTGCCATCTGAAATCCGATCTGCGCCGCCGCAATCACCACATCGGCGTCTGGATCGTGCAGAAAGTCACGCAAGTCGGGCCACTCTTCGGGAGTTACTCCAAACTCGCGGAGTAATTGCAGAGTGGCGCGCCGCCTGCTCAGCGCCGATAGCTCATAGAGGCCGGGCGTGACCGCTCCTCGAACTGAAAGAATCGCATATTGCCGTGCGACGTCTGGTACCTTCCGAAGAGCTTCCTTCGCTTCCTCGCGACATAGATCGTCCTCCATGGCGGCAAAGAGCGAAGGAACGCTTTCTGGCCGGCGGAACTCGCCAAGAGCAAGGATTAACCCACTCGTCGCGCGTTGCCGGGATGCGTCCAACAAGGTTGAATAAACCTCGTCGGACTTCCATCGCATTAGCTGCTGAGCTGCAACACTGCGCACGCTATCCTCGGCAAACAATACGGCCGCGTCTTTCGGGCGCCGGTATTGACGAAAATATGCGATCAGTATGGACCAGGCGCCCAACTCTCCAAGCGCCCGTACGGCTCTGCAACGCGGCAGAGGGAGGCTTCTCGGACGCCCATCGAGCAGATACTCTTCCAGGAATGGGACGCTCCGCTGTCCAACGGCGATCAGCGCTTCGGTGGCCCGATCTCCATCGACGATCAAGTCCAAAGCCTCGACCAGACCCGCGATTTGTTGTTCAGAGACTTCCTGAGCCGAATCCGTCATACCTCTATCCTCTCCCGGTTCGGACTTTCCGCATACCAGTCCTCTCGCGTAAACGGCAGACCGCTGATTCCGTTATCGGTCCGGCTGAGGAGCAACTGGTAGACGGCAATGCTTCCGCGGCGAAACGCCGCCGCAGACCCGGCCATATACAGGAGCCAAATTCGATATGTCTCTGACGACACATGCCGGAGGAGATCGTTGGCATTTGCCTGCAAGGCGGCCACCCATCTGCGCAGTGTCAGCTCGTAGTGCTCGCGAAGATTCTCAATATCGCGTACTTCCAGACCCTCAGCCTCGGCCGCTTGTATTGCCTGCGACAATGCCACTAGCTGTCCGTCGGGAAAGACATAATGATCGATGAACGAATTCTTCCGTGGAGATGAGTCGTACGCACGCGCAATACCGTGATTAAGAAACACGCCACCTGGCCTTAGCCAGCCGCGGACCGTGCGGAAATACTGTCTTAGATTCGTGAGGCCGACATGCTCGAACATTCCCACACTGGCGATTTTGTCAAATGAATGCGGTTCACGATTTAACCGGCGATAGTCGCAAAGAACCACGTCGCATCGATCACCCACTTCAGAGACGTCGATCCGCCGGCGAGCTTCCTCGTATTGCGCGCGGCTCAGAGTGATTCCGAGAGAGTTTGCGCCGTAATGACGGGCAGCGCAGATAGGAAGACTGCCCCAGCCACATCCAATATCCAGAAAGCGATCGCCGCGCAGCAAGCGGAGCTTGTCACAGATCAGCGCAAGTTTCTGCTCCTGGGCCAGGTCAAGCGGATCGTCACAGTTGCGAAAATAGGCGCAGGAATAGACGAGCGACTTTCCCAGCCATGGGCGGAAGAATTCGACGGGCTGATCATAGTGATAGGCGATCGCGGCGCGATCCCTGGCCAGCGAATGGTGCGGGCCGTTTACCATCCACTGGCCAAGCCCAATTGCTGCCTGAGTGGCTTTTGCAACGATCCGACTGTGCAGATTCTCCTGGCGGTTGAGAATGTGCTCCGCCACAGAGAAGACAGAAAAGACATCGCCCTCCACATCAAAATCGCGGTGAATAAATGCTTCGCCCAAGCCGATCTCATTGGGCGATACGAGAAGGGTCTTTAGAGCCTTCTCGTTTCGCAGGACGATTGTGCACGCCGGCTCCACGCCCGGAGACGACGACCACTGCCAGCCGTCCCATAGTCGAATGGAGAAAGCTGATCCGTCGTAGTATCGGAATAAGGACGCCAGCGCCCGATTTCTTTGTTCAGATGAGTCGTACATCATCGCTTTCGCTTCCGGCAGAGAGATCAATTCTTAACGGCACTGTGCTTGGACGCCGGCGCCCGCGGCGATGGAATCTCTCCGGTGCGAAGCACCGCAATCAAAGCGTCCTTATCCTCGTCGACAATTGGCAAGCTACGAATGTCGCGGATGGTCTCTTCTAGGGGATATTCGTATTCCTTCAGGGAAACGACTCCTTCCTCCCAGACCGCATAACAAGCCAGGGGTCGTCCCGTCTTGGGCTGACCAAGGCTGCCGGGATTCACGATCGTGGTGTCGCCTATTACACGGACAAAAGGCGTATGCGTGTGTCCGACAACCAGGACGTCAGCCTGGATGCCATCGACCTCCCAATTCCATTGATCGGAGTCCTTCGCGCAGTATCCAAAAAGAGGGTTCGTTGGCGTTGCGTGAACAACGTAAAAATGCGTGGAAGCTACCTTTATCTGGCGGCACACCGGAAGCGTCCGGAGGAACTCGAGGTCCTCCCATGAACAGACTTGTTGTGTAAAGCGCAGCGTTTCGGCGGCCAGTCGACGAAACGCCGGGGAACACTGGGGATCTGCGGAAGAACCTGCGGCGTAATCGTGATTTCCGCAAACGCTGAGATCAACGCGATTGCGAATCTCCTGGATAACCTCATGCGGTTTCGGACCGTAGTCGACGAGATCCCCCACACACCAGAGAGCGTCATAGGAGGTTTCGGGGAACGCATTCAATGCCGCCAGATTTGCGTGAATGTCGGAAATGATGGCGATCTTCATAGCCCGAGGTTAACTGCGGCGGAGAGGAGCCGCAGTCCCTTTCTTCAAAGTTTTCGCCGAAGACTCCTGCAGGGCGGGAGACTCCCCGACGAAAGATCGTCAGGGGTCATCATCCGTCCGTCCGCACAGATAAGGAAGGAACAGCGGTTAAGGCGAACCCCTTCGCCTCTGCGTCTCATGAACGCATGTTTAGTTTATCAGGCGCAATGAAGAAGCTGAATCCCGGACCGCTTATGGCGCGCCCAGGATTGTGAATGTCTCTCGCACATTGCGCGGGCTGTGCCATGGGCGCTGGAACTGCCGGTCAGGTTCCTGTCGTGCAGCCGCAGCTGCGTTAAAGCCAAATTGACACTCCCTGAAATGGTGTTTGGGGCTGGGCGAGGCTTCGCCACGCTTCGACTGTCACTGCTGTACCGTATCTGGTACACTAGGGATGCGATGTCGGACAAGGGCCTGAAGCGCATCCCGGCGATCTTCTTTCGTACCGCGGCGGGTAGGGAACCGGTTCGGGATTGGTTGAAGGAACTCAAACCTGTCGAAGACCGCAAGCAGATTGGCGTCGATATTCAGACGGTCGAATTCGGCTGGCCGATTGGGATGCCGGTCTGTCGGCCGCTGGGGGACGGGCTCTATGAGGTCCGCTCGGACCTGAGCCGGAATCGGATCGCTCGGGTGCTGTTCTATATCGACCGCGAGAGCCGGATGGTTCTGCTGCACGGATTCATCAAGAAGACGCAGAAAACCCCGGCCGGAGACCTTGAGCTGGCGCGCCGGAATAAGGCTCTTCACGAAGCCGAGATGAAGAAGAGAGGATAGTCATGGCCAATGGAGTGGCAGAGGTACACAGCGGATCGTCGTTCGAGGATTTCCTCGAAGAGCAGGGTATTCGGGAGGAGGTCGAAAGCGCTGCCATCAAGAGGGTGCTGGCCTGGCAGTTCGAACAAGAGATGGTACGCCAGCATAAGACGAAGCGGGCGATGGCGGCCGAACTCAGAACCAGCCGCTCGCAGCTCGACCGGCTGCTCGATCCTCGGAACACATCCGTCTCGCTCGATACGCTGAGCCGGGCAGCGAGGGTTCTGGGCAAGCGGCTGGTGCTCCGGATCGAGGATCGGAAGCCTCGGCGGGGGCGGCGCGGCGCGCCAAACCGGCGAAGGGCAGAGGTCGCCTGACGCCTTATTGAACCCACGACCTCTGCCTAAAAGCAGAGGTCTCGGCAGAGGTTTGGGCAGAGGTTTCGAGGGCAGAGGTCGTGGGTGCAATAAGGGTTCGATACCCCTTCCCAGGTATGCCTGAAGGCGCTAAAGTATGCCATCCGTTACGCCTTGTTTCAATAAGTTACTGGTTTAAGGTTCCCTGTCACGGCAGAGGTCGCGGGTTCGAGCCCCGTCGTCCCCGCCATAAACCAGCGAAAATCTTAGGTTTATGGCTCCACACCGAAAGACAGATTCCATCCCACGGTCCGCTACGGTCCGGAATTGTTGAGGCGTGCTTCATGCCAGCAGCAGCTCCACTTGCTTGAGGCTCGCATTCCGCTTCTCAGCGGAGACGGCCTGTGAGTAGAGGTCCATCGTGGTACGTGAATTGGCGTGACGGAGCAATTCCTGTGCGACCTTCACATCCGCTTCCCCACTTCGCGGTTTAGGCTCGCGGCAAACGATTCCGTGCTGCTGATGACCGACGGCGTAGCCGAAGCGCAGAACGCAGAGGGCCAGCTCTTCGGCTTCGAGCGCATCGGCAATCCACGCGCGGCGCTGGCCTCGGCTCCAGTGGCGGCTCAGCCGGACGACACGCTGGCAGGCTGGCGTCGTGAAGCAAGGATGGATGCTAGAATCTGGGTCGAAATGTCATCGGGCACGCACATCGATTTCCGGCCCGCTCCTCTGGCCCACGAGGAAAGGAGTGATGAGGAACGGGAAGCCCTGCGACGGCACCTCGATGACCTGATTCAAGGTCCCGCCTTCAAAGGAAGTCATCGCAGTCAGCAATTCCTGCGATTCGTTGTCGAAAGAGTTCTGGACCAGGTCGTCGATCAGCTGAAGGAGCGAACCATTGGCATCGAGCTCTTCCACCGCGTCCCCACCTACGATACCGGCGAGGACGCGATCGTCAGGGTGACTGCCAGTGATGTGCGCCGGCGGCTTCTGCAGCACTACGGGCGCTATGGCGATGCGTCGCAGTTCCGCATCCGCCTCCAGCCGGGATCGTATATCCCAGAAATCGAGAACCTGTCTCTTGCTGCCCCGGCCTCCTCCGAGGTTTCATCTCCGCGTCCAACAGCGGTATTGGCCGAGCAGGAGCCGAAGGTAGATTCGGCGTCAGTGCCGCAGCGAAATCGCCGGCCGATGCGGGTGTTTGGAGTTGCAGCCGCTGCGGTTCTGATGGCGGCCGCGGCGGTTGTCATCAGCCGGAAGCCCGCGGCGGATACGGGATCCCTTCTTCCGTGGAGCGCGGTCTTTCGCCCCGGGCACGCGGTCCAGCTCATCACCAGCGATCCCAACATCGAGCAACTCGAAGAACTGACCGGAACGAACATCTCGGTCTCGGACTACGCGAACCAGCATTATGTTTCCGATCCCGACGCGCTTTCGCCACTGCAGAAGACGTTCTATCTCTTTTATCGACATGCGGACAACGCTGCTTCGGTGGATACGCCGCTGGCCTTCAGCATCGGACGGCTCGCTCCGGCGAGCGCGCGGATTCTGGTGCGGTCGGCGCGCAGTCTGCGCATCACGGATCTGGAGACGGACGATGGTTTGATCCTGATCGGCAGTCCACGCTCCAATCCATGGGTGCACATCTTTCAGAGCCAGCTCGACTTTCAGTTCGTCTTCAGCAAAGAAACGGATCAGGAGATCATCCGCAACGTTCGTCCCCGGCGCGGGGAGCAGGCCGCCTACGTGCCGACCGCGAGGGGATTCGCGACGGGGGAATCGTTTGCGATCCTGGCTCTGGTGCACAATCCAAACCAGTCCGGACAGGTGCTGCTGCTGGCCGGTGCGAATGGAGAGGGCACCGAAGCCGCAGGGCATACCGTTTCCGACCGCGAGCATCTGCTGGCCGCATTGGGATTCTGCGGTATCTCGACGCGCACCCGTGCACAGGATTTCGAACTGCTTCTGCGGCTGCACACCATGGCCGGATCGCCGAACACGGTCGAGATGGCGGCATGCCATCTGCTGCCGGGCCCGGGACACTGAACGGCGGCAAGCAGCAGGTCGTGGTCCCGGCCCGACCGGGCGCACGGACCGGCCGGTGCAATCCGCGATGGCTCGCGCCTGACGCGGGCTGCGCCGCGGGCTGCCGATTCGCCTCCGCGGTATAGCGGCGGCCGATTCGCTCCCGCGCCACCGCTCCAATTTTCAGAAGACCGCAGAGTTTCCGGCGGTGTCCGGTGCCTGTAGCTACGGTTAGAGCGGCAGCCGTCAGGAATCCCAGCATTTGCAAGCAGATCCGGCGCCGTTAAGCACTGTCTCTAACGTTGCCAAAACCGGCCTGCGGGGGAATAGAGTCATTTCCGGATCCGAGACAGGGACCGGCGATGAGGGAACGAACAGCATGAGCAGAGCAGGACTGACCGGCTGCCGCAGAGGAAGGGAGATCGCGGGCGCTGTCTGCGTCTTTCTCCTCTTCACTTCTTTCGCCGGCGGTCAGGATCGAGCGTCCGGCCCGGGTTCCGGTAAGGCGATCGCCATTCACCTGACGGCCGATGCCGGTGGCCCGGGGAGGCCCCTCGTTCACTTCTGGAGCAAAGTGGCCGGCGCAGGCAGAGCGAATGAGGGCCTTCGATCCACTTGGCAGGAAGAGCTGGCAATGGCCGCAAAGGACGATGGCTTCCAATATGTACGCTTCCATGGCATCTTCCAGGACGACATGTTTGTCTATCGGAAGGATGCGCAGGGAAATCCCATTTACAACTTCCAATACGTCGACGACCTGTATGACCGCATGCTGGCAAAAGGGGTGCGGCCCTTCGTGGAGCTGAGCTTTTCTCCTGAACCTCTGGCCCCGGTGCACAACACGACCTTCTGGTGGCGTGCCGACGGCAGTCCGCCATCGGACTACAACAAATGGGCGGGCCTGGTCCGCGCATTCGTCCAGCACTGCATCGATCGTTACGGACTCGACGAGGTGCGCCGGTGGTATTTCGAGGTGTGGAATGAACCCAATCTCTATGAGTCGTTCTTTCGGGGAGGATCGCAGGAGAAATATTTCGACCTGTACCGGGTGACCGCTGAGACCATCAAGGCCATCGACCCCCAGCTGCGGGTGGGCGGTCCGGCAACCAGCAACTTCAACATGGACAGCGACGCTTTGCAGAAGGCCGAGGCCTCAGGCAAACCCTTCGATCCCTTCTCGATCCCGTGGCGCCCCGTCTGGATCACCGATTTCCTGAGTTATTGCAGCCAGAATCAATTGCCCGTGGACTTCGTCTCCACGCACCCCTATCCTCAGGATTTTGCGATCGAGCAACCCGGCATCCCGGAACGCCAGCACTATCGCCGCAGCATCGAAGCCACCCGCGACGACCTTCAGACCATTCGTGCAATCGTCAATCACAGCGCCTATCCGAAAGCGGAGATTCAGCTGACGGAGTGGAACTCCAGTCCATCTCCGGTGGACCACGCGCACGACTCTCTGGCGGCCGCGGCCTTCGTCGCCAAAACGAATCTTGAAAGCATCGGTCTGGTCGACTCTCTTTCCTACTGGGTCTTTACCGATGTGTTCGAGGAAAACCGGAATATCGATTCGATCTTTCATGGCGGGTTCGGTCTTATCAATTATCAGGAGATCCCCAAGCCCGCGTTTCACGCCTATCGGATGATGAACGAGCTCGGCGACCAGGTATTGTCCCAGACTCCCGGCGGGATCGTCACACGTTTCAGCAGGACCGGACTGATCTCGGCAATGGCTTACAACTATCCTCCCGAGATGAAGGCTTCTCTGCCGGTCTGCAACACACTCAAGGCGGCCGATGCGATCGATGACAGCGGAAGTGCCCGTCCCTTCACTCTCGATTTGATTCATCTTCCGCCGGGTGCTTCCTTTGTGATTGAGACGCTCGACCGGCGGCACGGCGATGCGGTGGCTGCCTGGGAGGCCATGGGCATGCCGGAACCGCCGAACCGGAAACAGACCGAGCTGCTCCGCGAGGAGGCCTGGGATACCTGCAAGGAGATCATGCGCGCGGATTCCGGGGGAAGACTGCACATCGAGATCAGCCTTCCCGCCTGGGCATTGATGTCCATCCGCCAGATGTAACCACAGGGATCGCTATCCCGTTCGGAGGGTTCCCGGCCCACAAAGCTGAGCAGAACCAAGGAGGAATGGAAATGGATGCCCGTGAATCCCTGCTGCCGCGCCGCCGCCTGCTCTCCCGTGGGGCTGCAGCCGGCGTGATGAGCGTGTTCGGCCTGCCGCTGGCCGCGAGCGCGGCCAATCACAGTCATCCGGAATCGAGCCCTTACAACGTCGGGAGCTTCGGCGCGAAGGGTGATGCAGTCAGCGACGACACGGGCGCCTTTCAACGTGCTCTCGAGACCGCGTGGCGTGCCGGGGGCGGAACTGTCTACGCGCCACCGGGGCGCTATCTTTTCCGCGGTGCGATCAACATTCCGGATGGCGTGACTCTGCGCGGTTCCTATGGCTGCGTACCGTCGCACGTGGGCCTCCGCAATCCGGGAGCGGCCAAACCCGGCGAGGATGGTACGGCTCTGCTGATTGTGGCAGGGAAAGGGAGCGAGGATGGCACACCTTTCCTCACGCTCAATACGAACAGCTCCCTCTCCGGACTCACTCTCTATTACCCGGAGCAGGCGACCAGTTCGGCGCCCACGCCCTATCCCTGGACGGTGGCGATGCGGGGTAAAAATCCTGCCATCTTCGATGTGGAACTGCTCAATCCCTTTCAGGGCATTGACGCCAGCAAAAATGAGCGTCATAACATCCGCAATATCACAGGCCAGCCTATCCGGCGCGGAATCTTCGTCGATGCCATCTACGACATCGGCCGGATCGAAAACGTCCACTTCAATCCCTGGTGGAGTTCGCACAGCCCCGTTTACGACTGGCAGATGGAGAATGGAGAAGCTTTCATCTTCGGTCGAGCCGACTGGGAGTATGTCCTGAACACGTTCTGCTATGGCTATCACCGCGGGTATAAGTTCATCGCCACGGAGACCGGCGAATGCAATGGCAACTTCCTCGGAATCGGAGCCGACGACTGCAATCGCGCGGTGTACGTCGAGCAGAGCGCGCAATATGCGTTGCTGATCACGAATGGGGAATTCACTTCTTTCCGGGGCTCCGATCCGACCATGGTCGAGGTGGGTCCAGCGCATCATGGCGTCGTCCGATTCTGCAACAGCGCTTTCTGGGGTCCCTGCAACCAAATCGCAAGGATTGGAGGGAGCGGAACTGTCGGTTTCAGCGACTGCACGTTTGTCGAGTGGGGACGGGACGGAGATCGAGCCGCCATTGATGCGAATTCCGGAGCGGTTCTCATTCGCGGATGCGAATTCCGCCAGGACAAGCAGCACATTCATCTGGGCGAGGGAGTACACAGCGCCGTCATCACCGGCAATCTCTTCCGCGGCATGCCGCGAATCGCCTACACACTCGACAAAAACATTCAAAGGGGATTCAACGCCGGGTACTGATCGGGACGGTCAGGGCGCCCCGGCCAGGGGAGATGGCCTATCCCGCGCGGACGCGGATTCCTGCTCCGACGCAGCCGGACGCCCGGATCGAACGAGCCTCCTCGGGCCTTCGCGCCGAAGGAGGTCCTGGTCCTCCGTCGCGGAGGTTCTCGTGCGGACCACAGTTGCGATCCCAGTGCGCGATCGCGCGCCGGGACCCACGGCCCGATTCTGAAAGCTCTCGCTCTCCACCGGTCCTGAAGGCTTCCGCTCCGGCTGGTTCTGGTTGCCGGCCGCGCGCGCTCCGAAGGCACACCTCGGCACCAGGTGGCTACCGTTACACTCGCCCTGCCCGGGACAGCCCTGCAATTTCAAGCAGATACAGCGCCGTTAGGAACGTTCCTAACCTTGCCAAAGCATCGTCCCGCTGGCGTACGGTGATCGGCAGAATGAAACAGCGGACGGCAGCTGTCAGCAAAATCCACATACGGCAAGGCGGCAGGGAGGCGAACGTGAGGCGGAGATCCTGGTTCAAGCACTTCAATCTGGGCTGGATATGCGCGGTGCTGTGCTGCGGAGGCGGGTTGTGCCATGCACAGCTCGACCGCGGCACGATATCGGGAACTGTAACTGACCCATCCGGCTCCGTCATAGCGGGAGCGAAGGTTACTGCCACTAACTCGGGGACGGGCACACAGAGCTCAACTCTGTCGACGGGCGCGGGAGCTTATACGATCCCGGAACTGGTCGCGGGCCAGTACTCGGTTACGGTTGTGGCGTCCGGCTTCAACGAGCTGATCCGCAATGGGATCACCGTTTCGGTTGGGGAGACGGCGAATGTGGATCTGCAACTGGCGGTGGGACACACCACCACCTCGATTACGGTCACGGCGAATGCTCCGCTGCTGCAGACCGACAGCGCGCAGAACAATGTGGAGGTCACCACCCGGGACCTGAACGAACTTCCGATCAACATTACCGGCATCGGAGCGGTGCGCGACCCGATGGGTTTTGCCGCGCTGCTGCCGGGAACGATCTCCGGCGGCTGGAACGATATTCACATTCAGGGATCGCCGGCGACGACGTATCGCGTGTTTATGGACGGCCTCGATGACACCTCGGCGGTGAAGGGAGCCATCTCCGATGAACAACAGCCTTCGGTGGAATCGCTGGGCTCGGAGTCTCTCATGATCAACGACTATTCCGCTCAATTTGGCGAATCCGGGGGCGGAATCTTCAACTACACCTCGAAATCCGGCACGAACAGGCTGCACGGCACGCTATTCACCTACCTGGAGAATGAGGACCTGGACGCTGGACAGCCCTTCAACTACACTCCCAGCGGCCAGAAATATAACCCCGTTCAGCGGCAGCTTGATTTTGGCGGCTCTTTCGGTGGACCGGTGGTCATTCCTCACGTCTACAACGGCCACGACAAGACCTTCTTCTTCTTCGCCTACGAGGAGTACCACAACACGCAGACCCTCAACAACGGAACCATCACGGTACCCACGCAAGCCTATCGCAACGGCGACCTGAGCTCTCTGTTGCTTGGTCCCATTGTGGATTCCAATGGATCGCCGGTCCTCGATTGCCTCGGCCGGCCTATGATCAACGGCGCAGTTTACAACCCGGCGACCACCAGGATGGCAACCTGCACGAATGGTTCGACGGCCCTGGTCCGCGACCCATTTCCGAACAACTATATCGGGCCGCCCAGCAGCTGGGATCCAGTGGCGCAGAAGGTTCTCACCTATATGCCCACTCCCTCGGGCCCCACGGCAAACCAGCTGACCAATAACTACCCAAACTTACAGCCGAACAATAAGTACCAATACCTGACAAGTATCAAACTCGATCACTATATCGGCCAGAAATGGCACTTTTCCGGATACTATATCGCAGAATATTCGGACAAGGACAATGCGGATGATGGCATTAACGGGCCTGGAGGTGAGACTCGCTGGAACCTGACCCCCGCCCCGCAGTTGTATCTCAATGCGGACTATACGGCTACTCCCAACCTGGTGCTCCACGCGGGAATGGACTTCACGCGCCACGATGCCCTGCAGGATTCTACAGTTCAGAATTTCAAGGCATCGACTCTTGGGCTGAACACCGCGGCGAATATACCGGGTGGCGCTGCGAACACTTTCCCCATATTCTACGGACTCAGTGTTAACCGTCAGAGCGTTCCACAGATGGGAATCAACAACGCTCCGTTTATCGACGACAACTGGTATGACACGGAATCCGCGATCTGGGTCCACGGGCGCCATATTCTCGACTTCGGCGGCGATTTCCGTCATCAGCTGTTTGGCACGCACAACGACCTGTCAGCCGGAACCTACGGTTTCGGCCCCAACGAAACATCTCTGCCGTCCGCGCAGGGCCAAAACCTTTATGGGGCCAATCTGGGCGATGGTTTCGCCAGCTTTGTCCTCGGCCAACTGGACAGCGCATCCATTGGAAACGACAACATTCAGTGGTTTCATCGCATGGAGAGCGGGATTTACGTACAGGACACCTGGAAGGTCACCAAGAGACTGACACTGACCCCCGGGCTGCGCTGGGATTTTGAACAGATGCAGCACGAACAGCATGATCGGGAGACCCAATTCAGTCCCACGGTCGTAAACCCATCGGCCGGTGGGCTGCTGGGCGGAACCGAATACGAGGGCTATGGGCAAGGGCGCTGCAACTGCATCTTCGAGAAATTCTACCCATGGATGATACAGCCGCGTCTTGGCCTCAGTTATCAGATCGATGCAAAGACTGTGCTCCACGCGGCGTCGGGCTATTACTCCGGCCCGCAGCTCTTTATGAATGAAGAGATCTACAGCAATCAGGGGTTTGGCTTCAACCAGGTGTTTCTGACCAGTCCTTCGTACGGCATTGCCGCCGGGCAGTTGTCGAATGGCATTCCATACACGCCGGCCGAGATCGTCGCCACCGATTTCGATCCTGGCGCATTCCCCAGCCCGGGTCAGCTCAATTCGCCCCCGCCGTTCATCGTTCCCAACAATGGCCGTCCGCCGCGCTTCCTGCAAACAACCCTCGGCGTGGAGCGCGAAATCGTCAACAATCTGACGGTCAATGTGTCTTTCAACGACGACCGCGGTGTTTGGCTGAATTCCGATGGGCTGACGAACACGACGAATGAATTGACGCCATCCAGACTCTCAAAGAAATACGGCCTGGACGTTACCAATCCAACCGACTTCAACCTGCTGACCCAGCCGATCACGTCTCCCAGCGTCACGGCCAGAGGCTTTGGCATGCCCTACGCCACGTTCCCGACCGGCGCCAGCCTGGCTCAGGCGTTACGGCCCTATCCTCAATTCGGCACGATTGGTGATTACTACGAGCACAGCGGCGACTGGTGGTACGACGAGCTTCAGGTGAAGGTCACCAAGAGGCTCAATAACGGACTGTCTGGCGGTCTGGGTTACTCATGGTCGAAAAACCTGGGTACCATTTCCAGCACCGGCACTTACACCACGGCCATACCGATTCAGGATCCATCCCGCCCGCCAAAAAGCCAGAAATCTTACGTGGCCATCGACCAGCCACAGATGCTCAATTTCTACTTCAATTACGAGCTGCCGGCCTACAGCTTTGACCAGGCCGGCTGGAAGCGTGCGCTGTTTGCCGGCTGGACAGCGGATGGCATCTTCCACTACCAGAGCGGCTTTCCCATGCAAACACCCGGTTCGACGAGTACTCTGACATCGGTTACGTTTGCTGACGCCGTTTGGGCGAATCGTGTCCCGGGTCAGAAGCTCTTCCTGCATAGCCTCAATGACCACAACGTGAATCCCCGCACGACGTTTTTCCTCAATCCAGCCGCCTGGTCGAATCCCCCGCTGGGCGAATACGCCACGTCCAAGCCGTACTACGGCGACTTCCGCGGCCCCCGATACCCCAATGAGCAATTGGGCTTTGGCAAAGTCGTTCCGTTCAGGGAGGGGCTCAGATTCTCGCTCCGCGCCGATTTCTTCAATGTCTTTAACCGCTGGGCCTACCCGGGCCTGAATATGGGAAGTCCGTTCGCCACTCCTCAATATGGGAGCGATGGAAGCATCGTCAACGGTTTTGGATTCTTCGGAGACGGCATTTCCGGCGCGGGTGGAAACTACGCACCGAGAAGCGGGGAGTTTGTGGCGAGAATCGATTTCTAAGTTTCGCTTCTGTTGAAACTCCAACCCACGTGCCAGAGGAATTCCTCTGGCCCGTTCACCGTTATAGACTGTTCCCGGCCGGGACCAGTGCGATGGCGTTTGCAGCAGATTCGCGATGGAGCGAACGGGTGAATGCAAGACTCGATCGCAGGAACAGAAGGGCGGGGACGGCGAACTCATGGCGAGGCCGCAACCCGGCAGGGGAAGAATAAGGTTGGCAATTCCGCGACGTGATTTTGTAACAGGACTGGTTGCTCTGAGTGCCTCCACCCTGCGGTCCCGAGTGCCGCCGGCGTTGCGCTGCTGCCTCCCCAATGCCGGGCTCGATTCCGCAATGCGCTCCCGGGCAGCCAGCCCGGACCAGTCCGGCGATTCGCCCATCCTCTTCGAAAGCGCGACTGACGCCTCACGCTTACGTTTCGTATTGAGGAACAGTGTTAGTCCGCAGCGCTATTCGATTGAGACCATGACGGGCGGCGTGGCGGTCTTCGACTATAACAATGACGGATTGCTCGATATTTTCTTTACCAACGGAGCGGAAATTCCGTCGCTCGAAAAGAGCCATCCCGATTTTTACAACCGGCTTTTTCGCAACAACGGGGATGGAACCTTCACCGACGTCACCGAAACAGCCGGACTGGCGGGCGCCGGCTATGCGATGGGCGTGGCGGCGGGCGACTACGACAACGACGGCTTCGTCGATCTCTATGTGGCCGGATTCAACCGCAACCAGCTCTTTCACAATAATGGGAACGGCACCTTCGCTGATGTAACCGAAGTGGCGAGGGTCGGCGGAATGATCAGCGGGAGCAAGCCGTGGTCGGTCGCAGCAGGATGGATCGATTACGACAACGATGGCCGGCTCGATCTTCTCGTCGTGAACTATCTGGATTATTCCCTCACCAGCGCCCATCGTTGCCGCACCGGCAATGTCGTGGACTATTGTTCTCCCAATGAGTACCGGGGGACACCGAATCTTCTGTATCGGAACAATGGCGACGGAACGTTTACGGACGTGTCCGGGCAGTCGCATATTTCCCGATACATTGGAAAGGGCATGGGGGTGGCATTTGCCGACTACGACGGTGACGGATTCACCGACATCTTTATCTCGAACGATTCCTCACCCAACTTTCTGCTGCACAACAACGGCGATGGCACGTTTACCGACGTGGCGCTGGAGGCCGGCGTAGCCTACAACGAAAACGGCAAAACCGTTGCCGGCATGGGGACCGATTTCCGCGACATCGACAATGACGGCAGGCCGGATATCTTTCACACCGCGATGTATGGCGACAGCTTCCCGCTCTACCGCAATGTGGGGAACGGGCAGTTTGAAGACGTGACGGAAATGGCCGGCATGGCTGCGATGACGACGCGCTTCACCGCATGGGGAACAGGTATCTTCGATTTCGACAACGACGGAAATAAGGATATTTTCGCCGCCGGATCAGCAATCCTCGACAATTCAATGGAGGTGAATCACAAGCCTTATCCGCTTCCCAACTGGATCTACCGCAATCTCGGCAACATGAAGTTTCATGATGTGAGCACGCAGGCCGGCTCAGCTTTTTCGTCTCCCGCCGCACACCGCGGCGCCGCATTCGGCGATCTGGATCACGATGGAAGGGTCGATATTGTGGTCACCGTTCTTAACGGGCCAGCCGAGCTGCTCATGAATCGCTCCCCCGGCCACAATCACTGGATCATTTTGAAACTGGTTGGGGTGGCGGACAATCGGGACGGATTGGGAACGAGGGTAAAGATCACCACGGCGAATGGCGTTCAATATAACGAGGCCACGACAGCGGTCGGTTACAATTCGTCGAGCGACAAGCGCGTCTACTTCGGCCTAGGAAGCGCCACGGTTGTGGATCGGATTGAACTTGGATGGCCCACAGGCGTAAAGCAGGTGCTGAGGAACATAAGAGCCGATCAGATCCTGACCATCGTGCAGAGCGGCAGCCTTCCGGGGCCGGCGGATGGCCGCCACTAACTTTGTGAAGGCATGCGACCCAGATGATTCGCCACCTCATCTATGGGAGGCATTCGGGCGCCGCTTATGCACAGGCTGCTCAGCCGAGGCGGCGGAAGCTGGTGTGATGCGCACGGTGCGCCGGCGGTTCGGGACAGGTTTGTATGATGTTACTTCTCGCAATCCAGCTTGCCGTGGGCCCGGCGCAGCACTATCAGAACGCCAGGCAGGATTTTGCGCAACGGAAATTCTCAGAGGCGGAAGGCGAGGTCGATTTCGCGCTGCATGAGAGCCCGTACATGGTTCCGGCTCTGATCCTGAAGGCTCGGCTGGCCACTCTGGCCCGGCGACCCGACGTCGCAAAAAGCTGTCTCATCACCGCTGTCACGGCCGATCCGGCTTCCGAAGAGGCGCAGTTCTATCTGGGCGCGTTCTTTTACACGCAGAACGATTTCAAGCCGGCCCTCGCACCGCTCGAGACAGCCCGGAAGCTCGCGCCCGGCAATGCGCTGCCCGTGTTTTATCTGGCGATGACCCAGGAAGCTCTGGGACATCAGAGTGAGGCGCTGGAGTTTTACCGGGAGGCAGCGAATCTCGCTCCCGGCCCCTCGCCGCCAGGCGCGGAGATCTCCGTCGCCTATGGGAGACTTCTGCTTTCACTCGGCCGGACCGATGAAGGGATTGAAAAGGAGCGACAGGCCGCCGCGATCGATCCCCAGTCGCGCGATGCTCATTACGAACTGGCAATCGGATTGAGCCATAACGAAGTTCTTCAAGATGCGGCACGCGAAGGAGAACTGGCGCTGACTCTGCCCGTGACCGCCGACGTGAGCGATGCCCAGATTCATTACCTCCTGGCAGGACTGTACCGAAAGCTGAACAGACCCGATCTGGCAAAGGCACACCTGGAGAAATTTCTGGCAGCGAAGAATGCAACGCAGAAGTGAGCTGTCCTCGACCCGTGGCAAAGGCGCTGAAGTTCACGGGGCTCGGTCAGAAGCGCGTCCACACTTTGCAGAGCGCGAATCAATGCGCAGAAGGTCCTGCCAGGAGATGACAGGCCAGCACGTCTGTGTTGTGCGGCGAACCTGCCATGGTATTCAGGCGCAGCAGGAATTCAAAATGCGCCGTCGCCCCGGGGCGGGTTTTGCCGCACTGATCGAGGGCCCGGGTGAAGCGAGGCAGGTCGGTTACAAAGCGCCCCGCCGCTTCGGTCCCCTCCGCATCCGCCCCGGCAAGCAGCAAAACCTGACCGTTCTGATCGAGATTCTGCACGAGAGCGACAATCGCGAACGACTCTCCCGTTCCGCCGCCCAGGGCCGTGGGCAGATAGTCGGACATCTCATGGGCGCGGGGCCGATAGTTATGAATGATCTCCTGCCCGGCTTCGGCGTTGAAGACAAACCGGAAGTCGAGCTGGTCGCTGAAGAGAGCGGTCCAGGGATCGGAGCGGGGGCTGCCGAGAAAAACGAAGTTGTCATCGGTCTGAAGGTCCGGCATGCGCAAGTTACGCGCCGAGTCTACCTGGAGCTTTCTCGCCAGGCTTTGCCCGAGCGCGGCAATCTCCACCGCGATGGGAGGATCGACCGCCGCAGAGATGCCATCACGAAGGATCACACTGCCGGCGCGGCTTACTTCGGGGGACAGCGTCTTCGGGTCAGGCAAATACTGCCGGTTCGCATAGTCGGAAGCGGAAATCTGATGTCCGGTGAGCTCCTGGACCTCGACCATGGCCGGATCGCTGAAAACGATATGAGTGGGATGCGATGAATTGAGAAAGGCGCGCCACGGCGACCTGGCCAGCAGGGGATTGGGACTCAGGGCCTCATACCGTCCCAGCAGCTGGCCTGCGGCAAAGAGGCCCACAGCAGCGAGAAGCGCAGCCGTAACAATTAGCCAGGACCTCGCGCGTGACCTCCGGTGCTCGTCCTTGCCGTCTCCCCCCTGAGGGGAAACAAGTGCTGCCGCCTGACTGGGCTCGAGAACAGTTCCCTTCCCTGCCGGTTGCAGATGCGGCGCATCTGCCAACGCCGCCAGCGGCCCCGGGGTTACGAGCCCGCTCTCTTCATGCGTAATGACGGGAACGTAAGACCCGAGCGGAAGGGTAATCCGCAACCCCGAAGGGGCGCCATACTGCCCATAGTGCTGCAGGAGCCGCTTGCGGACGTCGCTGGCGGTGACGCGAACAATCGCATCATCGCCGGTGTCGTAGGCGGGCGATCTCCCGAACAGTTCCACCCCGATCACCCGCTCCTTGAGACTTTCCAAATGGCCGTCGATCGCCTGTTCGACGACGTAACGGAGAAACTGGGCGCTGCGATGGCTACCCCTGAACGCAGCCCCTTCCGCAACTTCGGCGAGGTGCTTGCGGACGGCGACAGGATCAGCCTCTTTGTCTGCAGCTCGCGCCTGAGCTGGCCGATCTTCGGCCGAAAATGGGGAGCGTGTGGCCACGGCAGGAAAGCCAAATGGTAGCACCCTCCGCGTGCCCCGGTCTTCGTCCAGGGGCGCCTGCCGCCGGATTCTCCCGCTTGCCGTTCCCCGAACTCTTCCCATGGGAGTAACTACGGTTAGGTTCCCAGATCGAAAGTAAGTCTTCCCTTTTCAACGAATTACGAATGCGTTAGGACCCCTGCCTAACGTTGCCATTCTCGAATTGAGGCTTTACTGTGGTACCTTCCGCGGCTGATAGCGGCGTTTTGAGGTTCCGCAGAAACCACCCCCGGGGCGGAAGGCTCACACGGCATGGGGGCATCATCGGATCCGGACTGGAAAAATCATTGTTGTTCTCGAGACGCAGCAACTTCTCGATGTCAGCGCCATCGCCGCGTGGCCCCCATGACAGCCGTGCCGGCCGGCAGGCGGTGGTGATAACAGCCTGGGTGCTTTTTTACGGGCTCTTCGTCTGCCTGCGCCCTGTTTGCGCCTGCGGGCAGGACCAGGGTTCGCCGCTCTACCGACGGGCCGGCGCTCCTGTGGAGGAGCGCATCGATGACCTGATGGGGCGGATGACCGTGGCGGAAAAAGTTCGCCAACTCGATATGTATTCCGGGGCGAAGGACCTGATGAGCCGGCGGCTGGACGCGACGCATGCGGCTCCGGATGCGGTGCTTCTGCCGGAGAAAGCACAGCAGCTTTGGGGTGATCTCGGCGTGGGATCGATTCACGACCTCTATCCGACTCCGGCGCAGGCCAATCAAATCCAGAAGTGGGTGATGGCTCACGACCGGCTGGGCATTCCCGCGTTGTTCATCGAGGAAGGGCTGCACGGCTACAACACGGGAACGGTGTTTCCGGCGCCGATTGGCCTGCAGCCACCTGGGCCCCACTGGTCGCGCGGCAGACCGCCGCAGCGATTGCGGCTGAAGCACGCTCATCGGGAGTGGATATGATTCTCGCTCCGGTGCTCGATCTGGCCCGCGATCCGCGCTGGGGAAGGGTGGAAGAGGATTTCGGCGAGGATCCATACGTGACCGGGCAGATGGGCCTGGCCTATGTGCGCGCGGCACAGGGGGAGAGCCTGGCCAGCGATCACACGGTGGTGGCCGAGCCGAAACATTTCGCCGGCCACGGCTCGCCGGAGGGCGGGACCAACACTTCGCCGGTGCACATGGGCGAGCGGGAGCTGCGGACCATGATGCTGCCGCCCTTTGCGGAGGCGATTCGCGAGGGGCACGCCATGGCGGTGATGGCTGCTTACCAGGAGATCGACTGGATTCCCATCACCGACGATCCGTTTCTGCTGAAGACGATTCTTCGGCAGGAGTGGGGCTTTCGTGGATTTGTGCTCTCGGATCTCGGCGCGATCGAGCGCCTGTACTCGGCGCACCACGTGGCGTCCAGTCCCCAGGAAGCCGCCTGCATGGCCATCGGGGCCGGAGTGGACATGCAGTTCTACGACTTCGATCACGCTGTTTTTCAGAACGCGCTGGCCGATTGCGTGCGCAACCACACTCTACCTGTCGAGGACCTCGACCGGGCAGTGCGATCGGTGCTGTGGGTGAAGTTCGAGCTGGGGCTCTTCGATGAACCCTATGTCGACCCGGATGTGAAGGCGAAAGTGTACCGCTCGCCACAACACCCTGCGCTGACGCTTGAGTCGGCTCGCGAGTCGATGACTCTGCTGAAGAACGATGGCCGTCTTCTGCCACTCGCGAAATCCACGAAGCGGATTGCCGTGATTGGTCCGAATGGCGACGTGGCGCGCTACGGCGACTACGAAGATGAGAAGAACGGAGAACGCGTCAGCATTGTGCAGGGAATCCGCGACCTTCTGCCGGACGCAACGGTCACGTTCGATCCAGGCAGCAATATTCCGGCGGCGGTGGAGACGGCGGCCGGGGCCGATGTTGCGATCCTGGCGCTCGGTGAGCGGCAGGGGACCTCGGGCGAGGGTTTCGATCGCTCGTATCTCGACTTGCCCGGCAATCAGGAACAGCTGCTCGAGGCTGTGGCGGGTACGGGCAAACCTGTAGTGCTGGTGCTCGAAAATGGACGGCCGCTGACCATCGACTGGGCGGAGGCGCATGTTCCGGCGATTCTGGAGGCATGGTATCCGGGAGAATTTGGCGGCAAAGCGGTTGCCGAAACGCTTTTCGGCGACAACAATCCTGGCGGCAAACTGACGATCACCTTCCCGCTCAGCGTGGGGCAACTCCCGGATTTCTACAACGCCGACCCCTCGCGGGTCTGGAAATATGTTGACAGCGACGGAACACCGCTCTTTCCCTTTGGCTTCGGCCTGAGCTACACGACATTCCGCTACGACCGGCTGGCCGTTCAGACTCCGGCACCGGGCAGCCACGGGGATATTCGCGTCACCGTCGAGGTGACCAATACCGGCGCCCGGGCAGGAGATGAGGCCGCCCAGCTGTATGTGCGGGAGAACGTGAGCAGCGTGGAGACGCCGGAGCGCTCTCTCAAGGGCTTCTCACGCATTCATCTGCAGCCAGGGGAAACGCGCACGGTGAAGTTTGACGTTCCGCAGAGCGAGCTTGCTGTGTGGAATGCGGAGAGAAAGTGGGCGGTGGAAGCGGGCCGCTGTACGGTTTGGGCGGGCGGGTCTTCGCGGGCCAGTCTAAGCACCGAGTTCAACCTGCAGCCATGAAGGCGCCCGTTCAAACGGCCGCGGAAAAACGATCAACTCAGAAACGATCCATGAAGGGTGAGACGAGAATGAAATGTGCGCTTGGCCTGGCTCTTGCGAGCATTCTGGGAATCGGCCTGGCAGGAGCTGCGGCGCAGACTGCGAAGGAGCCGGTCGACTATGTGGATCCCAACATTGGAGGCATCGGCCAACTGCTGACGGCGACGGTTCCCTACGTGCAATATCCGTACGGCATGGCGCGCGTCGCTCCGGTGACCACACTAGGGATCACCGACCGTTATCTTGCTGACAAAATCTATGGATTTCCCGCCGGCCCGGGCCTGCTGATGGCATCGGACGGGGCGGAAGCGACGAAGCCGGCCGACTATGCTTCAGACTTCGACCACGATTTTGAGACCGCGACCCCGTATTACTACGAAGCCGATCTGCAGACGTGGAAGATCAAGGCTGAGGCCACGACGACGAAGGAAGCCGCGTATTACCGGTTCACCTATCCGGCCAGCCAGCACAGCCATCTGGCGCTGAGCCTGCACGACCATGCTGAATTCAGCGTGACCGGAGCAAATGCGGTAGAAGGCAGCGAGAGGGTGGGTGGCGACGTCGCCAGCCCGGCCGATCCGCACGGCGAAACGCGCGAGTATTTTTACATCGAGTTTTCCAGTCCGCAAAACTCCTGGCGGACGTGGCAAAACAGCGCGTTCGGCCATGAAGCGAAGATCAGCGGCGATGCGGTTGGATATGTCACCGACACGGCGACCACGGCCGGGGAGACGATTGAGGTGCGGGTAGGCCTGTCGTATATCAGCACGGACCAGGCGCGGCGCAATCTCGAGCGAGAAATTCCGCAGTGGGGTTTCGATGCGGTGAAGGCGAAAGCACGGGCCGTCTGGAATCGCGCTTTGGACGCCGTTGCGACCACAGGGGGAACAGAACGTCAGCGCACCGTCTTCTACACGGCGCTCTATCGCTCGCTGGGGCGCATGACCGACATCACCGAAGACGGGCACTACTTCAGCGGCTACGATCACCAGGTGCACGCCTCCGAAGGCCACGATTTCTATGTGGATGACGGGCTGTGGGACACTTTCCGCTCGCTCCACCCGTTGCAGACGCTGCTCGATGCGCAGCGGCAGGAAGATATGGCGCGTTCCTATGTCCGCATATATCAGCAGAGCGGGTGGATGCCCTCCTTTCCTTCGGTAGCGGGCGAGCAGGCGGTGATGATTGGGCACCATGCGGCGGAGTTCATCCTCGACCTTTACGAGAAGGGCTATCGGGACTTCGATGTCGAGCAGGCCTATGACGGGATTCGCAAAAATGCGACCGAGGCCACGCTGCTTCCATGGAGCCGCGCTCCGCTGACACCTCTGGACAAAACTTATTTTGAGAAGGGATTCTTTCCGGCGCTGGCTTACGGGGAGAAAGAGACCGTCCCTGAGGTGACGGGCGAGCGCCGCCAGGCGGTTTCCGTGACGCTTGAGAACGGCTACGACGACTGGAGTGCGGCCCAACTGGCCCGCGCCCTGGGCAAGACGAAAGATGCGGAGTACTTTACCCATCTGGCGCACAACTATCAGAACGTTTTCAATCCGGCGATCGACTTTATGGCGCCGAAGAGCGCCGACGGCCAGTGGGTAGAGCCCTTCGATCCCAAATTAGGCGGAGGACAGGGCGGGCGGGACTATTTCACGGAGATGGATTCGTGGGTTTACACCTTCAGCGTGCAGTATGACGTTGCGGGCCTGATTCATCTTTTTGGCAGCCGCGATGCCTTCAACCAAAGACTGGATCAGCTCTTTGTGGAGCAGTACGGGACCTCGAAATACCAATTCCTGGGACAGTTTCCCGACGCCACGGGTCTGGTGGGGCTGTATGCGCAGGGCAATGAACCCAGCTTCCATATTCCCTATCTCTACGATTTCTCCGGACAGCCGTGGAAGGCGCAGCGGCGGGTGCGCCAGCTGATGGACGTGTGGTACGGCGATGGCTCTCTGGGCATTCCGGGGGATGACGATGGCGGCGAGACATCCTCGTGGTATGTGTTCAGCGCGATGGGTTTTTATCCGGTTTGTCCGGGAAGCCCGGTGTACGAGATCGGCAGTCCCATTTTTTCGAGGACGACCATCCGCATGGATAACGGAAAGCAGTTCACCATCACTGCCGACCACGTGTCGGCGCAGAACAAATACATCCAGTCGGCACGGCTGAACGGCCAGCCGCTCGACAAGCCCTGGTTTCGGCACAGCGATATCGCCAACGGGGGGGCGCTCACCCTGGAGATGGGGCCGACGCCCAATCCACAGTGGGGCAGCTCTCCCGACGACGCCCCGCCCTCCATGTCGACGGATACGGCCGCGGAGTGAGGTGGGGGCACCGCGTCGCTGCGATGAATCCGGCTCCAAACCGCGGTTCGAGCACCGCGTAAGCCATGATCCGATCGAGCGGAGGTGAGCATGAGAACGATATCTTTTCGATTTTCGGCAGGATGGCTGGCCGCGCTCTGCGCCTTCCGCGCGCTGGCTGCCGCACCCGCGACCACAGCGTGGCACGATGGGAATTTTCGCTGGCCCATTCCTGTGGGTGCGTTCCAGATTACTGGGGACTTCGCCATGCTGGCCGTCCTGGTCATCCTCGTGCTCCGCTACGCGCACAGCCGCCAGGACGAAGAGCGCCTCGAGTCCGAACTCGAAGCGGCTCGCTCCGTCCAGAAGGTCCTCATCCCCGACGAGATCCCCACCGTCCCCGGCTTCCGCATCCAGACCGTCTACCGTCCCGCCAGTCAGGTAGGCGGCGACTTTTTCCAGATCGTTCCACTTGCCCCCGGCGGAGCCCTGCTCGCCATCGGCGATGTTAGCGGCAAGGGTCTGTCCGCCGCCATGACCGTTTCCCTCCTCGTCGGTACCTTCCGTACGCTCGCCCACTACACCCACAGCCCCGGCGATATTCTCCGCGCCATGAACCAGCGCATGCTCACCCGCTCTGGCGGTGGTTTCACCACCTGCCTTATCCTCCGTGCCGATCCCGACGGAACCCTCACCATCGGCAGTGCGGGTCACCCCGCCCCTTACCTGGACGGCCGGGAAATCCCCCTTGATAATGGTCTACCCCTCGGCCTTGCTGCCGATTCGATCTACAACGAGTCCACCCACCATCTCCAGGCCGGCGAGCAACTCACCCTGCTCACGGATGGCGTCCCCGAAGC
>Ga0335072_10003282_pt1 | contig 24422 bp, 12 predicted proteins | sample Lox_Sample_21_FD_206725 | JGI IMG/M metagenome (GOLD analysis project Ga0335072, IMG submission 206725) | Soil microbial communities from Loxahatchee National Wildlife Refuge, Florida, United States - Lox_Sample_2.1 | ecosystem: Environmental > Terrestrial > Soil > Wetlands | place: USA... | reverse complement strand
GCTCGCGGCTCTCGGAGCGGGGATCCTGCTGGCGCTGGGATTCGGAGTATTCGGAGTGATTGCGTTCATCCGCGCAGCCCACGCCTAGTGAGCTGAGAGCTAGCCGGCCGGCAGTCGCTGCCGCAGCGCTCCGGCCGGCACTGCTCGTGAGCCGGCTAGCCCGCGCCGAGGACGTCGTCGAAGTCTCCTGCCTTGACCCCGCGCAGGAACGCTCCCCACTCCGCCTTAGTGAAGCTCAGAACCACGTCTGGAGTCCGAGAACCCCGCACCGCCACCCCGTCAGCTAGCGCCGCTACCTCCACGCACTCACTAGTCGCACATGCGCGTGCTCTGCGCCAATCTGCCTGCGCGTTTCGCTGACGCCGCTTGCTCATCCCAGGTACCTGCATTCTCTGTGCCACCGCCAAAGTTCCCGACCCCTTGCGGTATCAATACCCATTCTCGACTGAGCTAAGAATCTGGCACGCGTCGTGGAGATGGCCAACTGAACAACTACGCCTGCAGTTGCGCCACTCTGAACGACACGAACACCCGAGGCACCAGCGATAACAAAAGGTTGAACGGCCGGGATGGAGCTGACCGGGTCGCTCTCGGGTGGTAGCTCCCAGCGGTAGCGGCAACTGAGGCACAGCATGTACCGGCCGTGCCGGGCGGCCATCGTGTCTAGCTCTTACTCTCATATGCGTGCCGACTATCACGTTCCTGTTCACCGACATCGAGGGGTCGACGGCCCTGCTGGGCCGGGTGGGGCAGGACGTGTACGCGAGGGTGCTCGCCGTGCACCACGCGCTGATACGGTCCGCGCTGGCCGCCCACGACGGCGCCGAGCTGACGGTGATGGGGGACGGATTCTTCGCGGCCTTTAGCTCACCGCGGGAGTGCGTGACCGCGGTCCTGGAGATGCAACAGGCCATCGAGGCGCACGACTGGCCTGCCGGGGAGCGCATCAGGGTGCGGATGGGGGTGCACACCGGCGAGGCCGAGCAAACCATCGTCGGCCCGGTCGGTCTGGACGTGCACCGTGCAGCCCGGATCGCGGCGGTCGCCCATGGCGGCCAGGTGCTGTTGTCCGAGAGCGCAGCGACCCTGGTCCGGGACTGGCTTCCGGATGGAACGACTCTCACCGATCTCGGCGTCCACCGGCTGAAGGACCTGGGGCGTCCGGAGCGTCTTTTCCAGCTGGCCGGCAGGGACATGCAGGCGTCGTTTCCCCCGCTGCGATCGCTGGGCAACCCGACCATGCCGAACAACTTGCCGGCCGAGTTGTCGAAGTTCATCGGACGTGAGGTCGAGCTCAAGGAAGTCCGGTCCCTGGTCGAGTCATCCCGGCTGGTAACGCTGACTGGGGCGGGCGGCTCGGGCAAGACCCGGCTGGCCTTGCAGGCCGGGGCCGAGCTGCTCGACGGCACCGGCGATGGGGTCTGGCTGGTGGAACTTGCGGCAGTCGCCGATCCCGGCGCCGTTCCCGCCTCGATTGCCTCGGTGCTCAGGGTCGCTCCGCAGCCCGGGTCAGTGCTCGACGCGCTAGCCGACGCGCTCGTGCCGCAGCGGCCGCTGATCGTGCTCGACAACTGCGAGCATCTGATCGGGGCGTGCGCTGAGACAGCGGACGCCATCCTGAGGCGCTGCCCACGGGTGCACCTGCTGGTCACCAGTCGTGAGCCGCTCGGGATCGCCGGCGAGACCATCTACCAGGTGCCGTCGCTGTCGCTGCCCCCGGAGGACAACTCGAGTTCCGGCGTTGCGCCGGGCGAGCCGTCCGATGCGGTTGCGCTGTTCATCGACCGGGCCCGCAAGCAGGGCGTTAGCCTGACCGTCGACGACCGTACGGGACCGCTCATCGCCTCGATCTGCCGGCGGCTGGACGGGATGCCGCTGGCCATAGAGCTCGCCGCGGCGCGCCTGCGGGTGCTCTCGCTCGCTGATCTCCGTGACCGGCTGGACCACCGGTTCCGGCTGCTCACCGGCGGCAGCCGCGCCGCCCTGCCGCGGCAGCAGACGCTGCTGGCAACCGTCGGCTGGTCGTATTCGCTGCTGACGGAGGACGAGCGGTTGCTGCTGCGCCGGCTCGCGGTCTTCCCGGAGAGCTTCGACCTGGCGGCGGCCGAGTCAGTCTGCGCATTCGGCGCCATCGACCGGCTTGACGTGCTGGACCTGCTCGGCTCGCTGGTGAACAAGAGCCTGGTGCTCACCGAGCACAGCCCGGATGCCGCGCGCTACCGGCTGCTGGAGACCATCCGCCAGTTCGCAATGGAACGCCTGATGGAAGCGGGCACTGACGAGGTAGCGACAGTGAACGCGGCGCACTGCGCGCACTTCCTGTCCGTCGCCGAGGAAGCCGGCACTTACCTGACCGGACCCGACCAGGGCCGCTGGTACGCACGGCTGGATGCCGATCGGGCGAACCTGTTGCACGCTGCGCGCTACGCGGCAAGCCCCGGAGGTAGCACTGGGCAGGCACTGCGTTTCGGCGGCGTGCTCCGCCGTTACTGGATGTCGCGACTTGCCGACGAGGCTGCAAGCATAGTCAGGCCTGTGCTCGCACGACCCGACGCCAGGTCGGACCTGCGAGCGTGGGTCGATGCGGCGATCACGGCCCTGGACGTCTGGCCCGGCAGCGACCTTCAGGCCGGCATAAGGTCCGGCCCGCAGGTGATTGAGCTAGCCCGCCAGGTCGGCGAGCCGGCTCTGCTGATCGAGGCCCTGTCGTGGTACTGCGGGATGTTTTACTTCACGGGCGAGCCGGAGAAGGGCAACCCGGTCGGGGCCGAGGCAGTCGAGCTGGCCCGGCAGACCGGCGACGACGTGCTCCTGGCGTCGAGCCTCATGGCCTACCTGATGTGTCGCGACCTGACCAACCCCGAGGATGGGGAGCGGCTGTACGCCGAGGCCTTCGCCTGCACACAGCGGTCTGGCGACCGGCAGATCGCCTACCTGCTGCACAACAACGCGAGCGTGCGCGCGATCCGCGCGGGCGACTTCGCTGCGGCCCGCTTCCACTTGCAGCAGGCGGCGCAGGCCAGCGCGGAGATCGGCGAGCACAGTCACTCCGTGCCGGTCAACATGGGCTGGGTGATGCGCCACGACGGTGAGTTCGAGGCTGCGCGTGCTACGTTCGAGGCCGCGCTGCGGACGAGCCGCCGGATCGGCGACAAGACGGGCTTGGCCTACTGCAGCCTCGGCCTAGCCTGCGTCGCCGGCGACCTGGGTGACTGGCATCGGGGCGCTGAGCTACATGGCGCCGCGCACACGTTCATCGACCGGCTTAGCGGACTGTTGCAGGACCCGGAAGGCCAGTACCGGCAGGAAAGCATCGACGCGATCCGGTCGCGCCTCGGCGCCGAACGGTTCGACGCCGCCTACGCGGAAGGAAAGGCGCTGAGCTTCGACGACGCCATCGCGCTGGCACTCGGCCCGGCTGTGCAGGCGGCAGCCTGACGCGGCTCCAGGGAACCGGTGTGTAGAACGCTGGCAGAGCATCCTCAGCCTCTGATTCACGGCCGCTCGGGTTGACGCTGCGCTCGCCAACCTGGCTTCACCCGGCTCCGCCGACTTTGCTCACGAATGTCCTCCGCCGGCCCGAGCCTGGCGTCTTACTGGCGGTTAGGCGACAGCCTTAGGTAAGGAGCGTCATGGCTAGGGCAAACTCCGGCGGCAAGCAGCCGGCGCTCCGCGGCTCGGGCCTGGCGGGCCGTCATGAAGATTGACGCGGGACAGCTCCGCCTGTCAGCCAGCGACGTGGCCAACTTCCTGGCCTGCCGCCACCTGACGAGGCTGGAGCTGCTGAAGGCTCGCGGGCTCATCCGCCCGCCGTACGAATATGACGCGGGGTTCGAGGACCTCGTCGCGCGCGGCGAAGCCCACGAGAAACAGATCCTGCAAGGCTTCCGAGATCGCGACCTGCAGGTCGTCGATCTCTCTGCTTATAAAGGGAACGTGGCCGCCGGGGCCGATGCCACCGTCGGCGCTCTGTCGTCCAGTGCGGATGCGATCTACCAGGGCGTGCTGACTCGTGCACCGTCTGTTGATGAGCCTGCGCTCCTGGGGTTCCCGGACTTCCTGGTCCGCGCGGACCTGATCGACGCGCCGGACGGCGAGCCGCGGCCGGACGGCGCGCGGTACGAGGTCGTTGACGCCAAGCTGGCGCGGTCGGCGAAGGGCCGGGCGGTGGCGCAGACGGCGTTCTACTCGCAGCTGCTCGCGGACCTGCAGGGCGTTCCGCCGCGGTGGCTGCACCTGGCGCTTGGCACTGGCGAACTCGCCTCGTTCAAGGTCGCCGACTTCGCTGCGTACGAACGGCAGACGCGCAGGCTACTGACGGAGTTTATCGACGCCGACACCGGGGCGAACCCGCCGGCCGACACCTACCCCGAGCCGGTCGAGCACTGCGCGATCTGCCGGTGGAGCCCGTCGTGTACCGCGCGGCGGCGCGCCGACGACGACCTGTCCCTGGTCGCCGGGATCACGAAGGGTCAGCGCCGGCGGCTGAAGGAGGCAGGCGTCCCGACCCGGCGAGGCTTTGCGGCCCTTGACCCGCTCCCGGCGCTGCGCGGGACGAGCAAACAGGCGCTGGGAAGAGCACGTTCCCAGGCTATTTTGCAGGTTGCCAGTGAGGACGCCGGCGTTATCGACTACGCGCTGCTGGAGCCTGATCGCGACCCTGACGGGGAGCTGGTGGGCAATCGCGGGCTGCTGGCGCTGCCGGAGCCGGCGGAGGGTGACCTCTTCTTCGACATCGAGGGGGCGCGGTACTACTCCGAGGACGGGCGCGAGTTCGGGCTGCAGTACCTGTTCGGGATCGTGGACACGGCGGAACGGCCGCCGCGGTACACGCAGCTCTGGGCGTTCGACCGCGCGGGCGAGAAGCGGGCGTTCGAGGAGCTGATCGATTTCATCTCCTCGCGGCGGCGGGAGCGGCCGGGGCTGCACGTGTACCACTACAACCACTACGAGCCGACGGCGGTTGATCACCTGTCGGAGCTGCACGAGACGCGGCAGGAGGCCGTCGGGCGGCTGATGGGGCGGTTCGCGACGCGCGAGGACGAGGTGGACGAGCTGTTCCGGCTCGGCCTGTTCGTGGACCTGTACCGGGTGGTGCGGCAGGGGCTGCAGGCCGGGGTGGAGTCGTACTCGATCAAGCGGCTGGAGCCGTTGTGCGGGTACGCGCGGGTTGTCTTGCTGCGGGATGCGACGTCAGCGCTGGTGGAGTTTGAGGCGGGGCTGGAAGACGGGTCGGCTGTCGCTGATGTGTCGCGGCAGGGTGTGGTCGCGGGCTACAACGAGGACGACTGCCGGGCCACGCTGGCGCTGCGGGACTGGCTGGAGTCGCTTCGTCCTGAGCTCGCTTCGTCGCTCGGTCTTAGTCTGGCGGAACTGCCGCGGCCGGTGGTCGCCGAGCCTGAGCGCGACGGCGAGGATTCAGAGGTAACGCGGCTGCGTTCGGCGTTGCTGTCGTCTGTCCCTGCGCAGCCGTCTTCGCGGACTGCAGAGCAGGCTTCCGTCGCGCTGCTCGCCGACCTGCTGGAGTGGCACGGGCGGGAGAACAAGCCCGCCTGGTGGCGCTACTTTTACATCCGGACGCTGTCGTCGTCGGATCTGGTTGCCGAGCCCGACGCGCTTGGCTTGCTGACCGGCGGCGAAGTCGTCGGCTCGGTGAAGCGGTCGGTCTTGCGGCAGTTCTCGTTCCCGGCCCAAGAGCACAAGTTCGGGCCGCTGTCGCAGGCCGAGGATCCGATTACCGGTCGCGGCTTTGTCGTGGACTCGGTCGACGACGCGCACGGTTTGATCGTGCTGAAGGTCCGCGCGGGCTACGACGGGCCGCTGCCGTCGGCGCTAGTCCAAGGCGGCCCGCCCAGTACTCGCTTGCAGGCGGAGCGGATGCGCGATCTCGGTATACGCGCGCTCGCAGATGGCGTGGCCGGTCTCAACGCCGCGACCGCGCTGCTGCTGCGCCGCCCGCCCGCCGGCGTTCCCGCGGGAACGTCGACCGACGTTCCCGCGGACACGTTGGCGCTCCGCCTCGCCGGAGAGTCGGCCCAGGAGGCGGCCGTCCGAGTTTCTCTGTCGCTCGCAAACTCCTATCTGCCGATCCAGGGGCCACCAGGGACCGGCAAGACTTACACGGGAGCTGAGCAGATGCTGGCCTTGATCAAGGAAGGCCGGACTGTCGGCATCACCGGCCCGTCGCACGCGGTGATCTGCAACCTGATCGATGCGGTGTTCCAACACGCGGAAGCCCGTCAGGTCGCAGCCCCGAGGGTCGGCCAGCGCACCGACAAAGACAACCCGTTCCTGCATCCGGACGCTCAGTACCTGGACTACCCGAAGCTGGTTAGTGGCATCGCAGACGGCGACCTGGACGTGGCGGCAGGCACGACCTGGATGTGGTCCCGTCCCGACCTCCAGAACAGCGTGGACACGCTCTTCGTCGATGAAGCCGGCCAGATGTCGCTGGCCGACGTCCTCGCGGTGGCAGGTGCGGCGCGCAACGTCGTTCTGCTCGGCGATCCGCAGCAGCTTGCCCATCCCAGCCAGGCAGCGCACCCGCCCGGATCCGGCGGGTCCGCGCTGGAGCACATCCTGGGCGAGCGCGCGACGATGCCGCCCGAGGCCGGTCTGCTGATCGACAAGACCTGGCGGATGCACCCGGACCTGTGCCGGTTCACCTCGGAGACCTTCTACGACGGCAAGCTCGCCGCGATGCCCGATCTCGTCCGCCAGGAGATCCTCGGCGATCCTCCCCTCTCCGGTGCCGGCCTGCGGATCATCGAGGTGTCGCATGAGGGCAACTCGAACGCGTCGCCCGAGGAAGCCGCCGTCGTGGCCGATCTCGTCCGCAGCCTGCTCGGCCGCCAGTGGCGAAACCGCTCCGGCGAGCTCGGGCAGATCGGCGTCGAACAGATCATGGTCGTGACCCCGTATAACGCGCAGATCCGAGCTATCCAGTCCGCCGCCTTCGGGGCCGGTCTCCAAGGGTTGCAGGTCGGCACTGTCGACAAGTTCCAGGGACGCGAGGCGCCCGTAGTCATCTACTCGACGGCCACATCGTCCGCCGACGATGCGCCCCGCGGCATGGAGTTCCTCTACGACTTGCACCGCCTGAACGTGGCCACCTCTCGCGCTCGCGCCCTGGGCCTCTTCGTCGCGAGCCCTGACCTGGTCCGCGTCCAGTGCAAAACCCCCGCCAGATGCACCTGGCTAACGCCCTCTGCCGCGCTTGGCAGGTGGCGCTCTGAAACCCGCGCGAAGGCTCGAGCATCTCGGCTGCGAACCAATGGCACACGGGTCAAAGACAGTCGTTGCGGCATGCCAATGGTCGGCGGCAGCCTGACATAGGCGCATTCAGCGCGTGGGGTTGGCGTTGCTAGCCGCTCCGATGTACTTGTTCGACGCAGCCTTTAGGAAGCGCCACGCATTCCCGAGCCGCTATCAGATGCGGGCAACAGTCGCAGCAGCTTCGCCAGGTGCTCGCGGACGGTGCCGAACATGCCATAAGGCTGCATGAGGTGCGCGGCTTCCGCGAGGGTGACCCAGCGGATTTCGGCGAGCTCGTTGCGGTCGCCGACGAAGATGTCCGTGCCATCGGTGGGGTTGGCGGCATGTAAATCATCGTGCGGCCGGTGGTTCCCGATGGATGCGTGTCACTGGAACTAGGCGCCAGATCTACTACGGTAGGTCCTGCGATGATGACCTACATATACGAACTATGCGAAGAAGAGGCATCACCTGCGAACCAGACCCTCGTCGGTGAGGCAGCGATGACAAGCCTCCCGACTATCGCCGGAGCGAGAGGAAGCACCAGCCCATCCATCCGGGTCTCGCCCGACCTCCAGGTATCCGCGGCGGCAAGCTGGCGCTCATGACGAGTTGAAACGAGGCAGTCGGCCGGCCAACTTCTCTGAGAGGCGGCAATCGGGCACGAGGCGGGCACGAGGCCGAAACGGGGCGTCATGAGGATCATGGAGAAGCGGCCGAGACCTGGTCTGACCTGCGGGGGAGCGTTGCGCGCCTGGAGGGACTCGAACCCCCAGCCGGCTGCTTAGAAGGCAGTGAGCAGCGAGCGCTCTGCTCGACCAGAGAAAAGGCACGTCGGAGAGGGTCGGTCAGCGGGAGGAAGAGCTATAAGCGTCCGGTCGCCGGGAGATCTTCGCAACACTGCAGCATTGGCCTGCCGGGCAGCCAGCTCCATATCCATTATCGAAGGTCGGCGCCCTGCCAGCCCTTAGCTAAAACGGCCATTACCCTGTCGGGAGGGCCGATAGCACGCTTGAGTTCTCGGGCGCCGACTCGCCGGATTCGGCATCCAGCGCGACTCATCCCATCGAGGCCAGGGCGGAAGGGGCGCACCAGTGGAGCGTGGCTTCGTCGTGAGATCCGGTGGCAAGCTGGCCAAGCCATGGCAGGACGCATTCGAGCGGCATGACGTAAAACGGGTAGCACCAGTAGACCGGGTCGCACCACCTGCAACGACGGACCACGAGGCGCTGAAGACAATGTCAGATCCTGTCCCACCAATGCGGCCGACAGCTCTAGTCTTGCTGCGAGTCGGCGCCTCACTTGCGTGGCTGAAGTGTCTGAGTGCCGCGCGGCATTGACGTCTCACCTTGACCGGCAAGGCAGGGGACCTGTTGGACACCGACGGATTTGTAGGCCTTGTTGTTGGCACCGTTGCGGCGACGCCGTTGCAGTTCTCGGTCGCCGTGCAGGCCGACCAGTATCTGCAGCTCGACGACGTCGTCACGACCAGCCGCCAACTGCCTGGCCAGCCGCCGGTCCGCGTCTCGGGCGTCGTCACCAACGTCGAGGCCGTGCACGAGGGCGCCCGGTTCGCGTCTGACGTGTTCCTGATCCAGCAGGGCGCCCTGCCCGCTGAGGTCGCCGAGATCGCCCAGGTCTCCGTCACCCGCGTTGAGCCAGAGGTCTATGTCCCGCCGGTCCCCGGCGCCCCGGTCATGCGCGCCAAAGGCAAGGAACGCGAGTCCGCGCTGTACTTCGACGAGATGGGAGACCAGAAAGTCCCGGTCGGCTTCGGCCGCGACGGCAACCCCGTCTACCTCAACTTCGAGTTCGTCGACGGAACCCGCGGCGGCCACGTCTCCATCTCCGGCGTCTCCGGCATCGCCACCAAGACCAGCTTCGCCCTGTTCCTGCTGCACTCGATCATCCACTGCGGCGTCCTGGCGAACGAAGCGCACAACACCAAGATGCTGGTGTTCTCCGTCAAGGGCGAGGACCTGCTGTTCCTGGACTACGCCAATCAACGTCTCAGTCCCGAGCAGCGCAAGCGCTACGAAGAACTGGGACTGCCAGCTACCCCGTTCCAGAATGTAAGGGTCTTTGCTCCTCCACGGCGCGGCGACCAGTCCGGGACGCCGGACGTCGCAGCCAGGGACAAGGCGGTCAGCCCGTTCTACTGGACGCTGGCAGAGTTCTGCCAGGACGAGCTGCTGTCGTTCGTGTTCGCCGACGCCGAGGACGAGCGCGCTCAGTACACCATGCTCATCGGCCAGGTCGCCGCACGGCTCAAGCGCGATGCCATAGCAACGGGCAGCGACGGCGCGGTCCGCATCGCCGGCGTCGACCCCGCCAACGACAAGATCATCCGAACCTTCGGCGACCTGGTCCAGCTGCTCGAAGCCGAACTCGGCGACGATGCGCTCAGAACCAGCTGGGTCGCCGGCAGCGCCGTCACCGGCAGCATCAACGCCCTGCTGCGCCGGCTCCGCTCCGCCGTCAAGCCGCTGACCGCCATCATCCGCGGCGACCTGGCGCACCGCGGCGAGCGCTCGATCTCCACCTCACGCGCCCAGGTCACCGTCGTCGACCTTCATAACCTGCCCGACCGCGCGCAGCGGTTCGTGGTTGGCGTCACGCTGCGGGGCGAATTCGCCCGCAAGGAACGCCAGGGCACCGCGCGGCCGCTGATGTTCGTCGTGCTCGACGAGCTCAACAAGTACGCCCCGCGCGAGGGCGACAGCCCGATCAAGCAGATCCTCCTCGACGTCGCCGAACGAGGACGGTCACTCGGCGTCATCCTCATCGGCGCGCAGCAGACGGCTTCGGAAGTGGAACGCCGGATCCTGGCCAACTGCGCCATCAAGATCGCCGGACGCCTCGACTCGGCCGAGGCCGAGCGCCCCGAATACGGCTTCCTGCCGCCGCAACAGCGCGTCCGCGCCATGCTGGCCAAGCCCGGCACCATGTTCGTCTCCCAGCCCGACATTCCGGTGCCACTGGCCGTCGACTTCCCGTTCCCGGCGTGGGCGACCCGGCCCAGCGAGAAGGGCATCTGGGCTGGCGTGGACGACGGCCCGGCCGCGCCGTCGGACCCATTCGCCACCATCCCCGGCGCGCACGACGACCCGCCGCCGTTCTAGCCGCTCGGCCTTAGGAAGTCACCGCCGGACAGGTCCATCTCGGCAGCACCCACAAACCATCCGAGCTGCATCAAAGACTTCCCTATCGACCGGCCGCGACGACTAATGTGATCATCACTGCGGCCCGACGGGCTTCCGCGTCCTGTACCTAAGGTGCAGCTCACCCGGACATGCCCCCACCCGCGCGATCTATTTCGTGCTGCGTGGGAGCACTTTCTTGGCCCTGATTCGCTGTTCGGCTGCCAGCCTGGCCGCGCTGGCTGGCAACGGCAGTATGGCTGAAGTCATGTTGGAACAGATGCTGCACGATCAGGGGCTGCGGCCGTCGCCCAGCGAAGCGCGCTCCTGGGATCGCAGCATTCCGGTGCTCGCGCGCGATCTTGTTGAGGCTGGCCTGGCCAACATCGAGGTCCTGCTGGAGCACAGGCTTCCTCTCAACAGCCGCCGGATCGACGCCATCCTGGCCGGACGTCATCCTGTCAGCGGAGCAGCCTCCTACGTTGTAGTCGAACTGAAGCAGTGGAGCGGGGCCGAGCTTTACGAAGACGATCCCACGATGGTCGTGATCGATGGCTACGGCCGCCATCCGACGCTGCATCCACTAGAGCAAGTCCGGCGCTACTGCGAGTACCTTGTCGACTTCATGCCCTTGTTGCAGGACAACGATCACGCAGTCTCCGGTGTGGCTTACCTGCACAATGCGACGGAGCACGGCGTGGCCGCGCTGCGATACCGCGCGGAGGTCGATCACACGCGAATGTTTACGGGAGAGCGGCGATCGGCGTTCCTCGACTATTTGCGTTCCCGTTTGTCCCCTGAGGCCGCAGGCGCACCGTACGCAGATGCCTTCTTGAGCTCTCGTGCCGCCCCGAGCCGACAGTTGCTCGCGGTGGCTTCGAGCGAGATTCAGGAGCGCGAGCAGTTCATCCTGCTGGACGAGCAGCAACTGGCATACGACCTGGTACTGCATGCGACCGAGGCTGCGCGAGCGGGTGATTCAAAGACCGTTGTGATCATCACCGGAGGTCCGGGCACCGGCAAGAGCGTCATTGCGCTTTCGCTGCTCGGGGAACTCGCCAGGCAAGGACGTACCGTCGTCCACGCGACTGGTTCCAAGTCCTTCACACTGACCCTGCGAAAGGTCGCCGGCAAGGGCTCGACGCGGACCAAGAACCTCTTCAAGTACTTCAACCAGTTCATTAACGCTGACAGGAACGGCCTCGAGGTTCTCATCTTGGATGAGGCCCACCGGATCAGGGAGACCTCTGCCAACCAGTACACCAAGGCTCAGTTTCGGACCGGCAGGCGTCAGATCGACGAACTGCTTTCGGCGGCAAGAGTTCCGGTCTTCCTGCTCGACGAACATCAGGTAGTTCGTCCAGGTGAGATGGGGACGGTCGCAGAGATCGAAGCCCATGCGCAAGCACTCGGCCTAGCCATTCACAAGATCTCGCTCAACGACCAGTTCCGCTGCGGTGGAAGCGAGGCGTACCTCCACTGGGTTCTTCAGCTGCTCGGGCTGGCGCCAGGTGCACCCCAGCCTTGGGGCGGAGATCCTGCATTCGAAGTTCAAGTCGCGGACAGTCCGCATGAGCTGGAGCACCTACTTCGCCTGAAACTAGAAAGCGGATACGGGTCACGTATCGCTGCTGGATTCTGCTGGCCGTGGAGTGACCCCCGCGCGGACGGTTCGCTGGTCCCTGATGTGGTCATCGGGAACTGGTCGCGGCCTTGGAATCTCCGTGGCGACCGTGCCGTCGCAGGAGCGCCACCTTCCTGGCTGTGGGCGACAGACCCTGCGGGATTCGGTCAGGTTGGCTGTGTTTACACCGCGCAAGGGTTCGAGTACGACTGGAACGGCGTCATCCTCGGGCCAGACTTCGTGTGGCGCAAAGACAGGTGGATGATCGTCCGCGATGCCAACAAGGACCCGAGTCTGCGCAGCCGCGCGGCGGTCACTGATCACGAGTTCGAGCGCCTCGTCCGCAATGTCTACAAGGTGCTGCTGACGCGGGGCATGATCGGCACGGTCATCTACTCCGTCGACAAGGAAACCACGGAGATGCTCCGCACACTCGTCCCTTGACCTCAAGGCCGCGACGCCAAGTAAAGCGGCCCTTCGAGATTGAGAGGGCTGGTCACCCTCGCGTGAGCTGACTGGTGATCGTCCGCTTGCAGTGCAACCGTAACCCTGCGGCGCTGGTTTTCGAGGTTGCGGAAGCCGAAGGCGATGCGGGCGGCGTCTTCGATCATCCGGTTGGTCGCCTCAGTTCTGGCGTTGGTGATGCCGGTGTCGATGAAGGCCAGGATCTGTGGCCACCAGGCCTCGATGGTGCGGGCCAGGCGAGTGACCTCGGGGACGTCGGCGCGGGCGCACCAGTCGTAGAACGCGAACAGCCGGTTGCTGATCTCCGACGGCGGTGCGTGCTGGGCGGGCCAGCGAGAGCAGGTAGCGGAGTTCTTCCTTGGCGATCCAGGCGGCGAGCAGCTCGCCGGTGGCCTCCTGCTGCTGGATCTCCTCCCACATCCGGTTGAACTGCTCGGTGGTGAGCGGTCCGGAACGTGCAACACCAGTTCACCGACGTCATGAGGGCGCACGCGCGGGCCGGCGACGACGTCGGGCCGGCCGGCATCGCCCGCCGCAGCCCCGCCTCGCCACCCAGTTGAGCCCCGGTGACCTTGCCGCCTTGCGGCAGATCGGCCATCGCACTCCCGCAAGCATCTGACCCGTATCCGCCTAGGCCGAATCCGCCTGCAGGTAGCGCAGCACCGCGAGCACCCGCCGGTGGTCATCGGCGTCCATCGGGAGATCCAGCTTGATGAAGATCGAGTTGATGTGCTTGTCCACGGCCTTGCCGGTGACGACCAGTTTGCCGGCGATCGCGGCGTTGGACCGTCCCTCCGCCATCAGCGCCAGCACCTCGCGCTCGCGCGGTGTCAGCCGGGCCATCCCCTGGCTGCGGTCGCGGTGCGCGAGCATGCCCGTCACCACGTCAGGGTCGAGCACGGTCCCGCCAGCGGCCACCCTGCGAACCGCGTCAACGAACATACCGACGTCCGCCACGCGGTCCTTGAGCAAGTAGCCAACTCCTCCGGCGCCGGAGCGCATGAGCTCCCGCGCATAGAGTTGCTCGACATACTGGCTGAGCACCAGGACCGGCATGCCAGGCCGCCGGGCCCGCACCTCGATGGCCGCCACCAAGCCCTCGTTGGTGAATGTGGGCGGCATCCGCACGTCCAGGATGGCGACGTCCGGTTGCTCCTCGTCGAGCACCTTGGCCAGCGACACGGGATCGCCGACGGCCGCCACCACGTCGATGTCATGCGCTCTCAGGATCCTGGCCAGCCCGTCCCGTAGCAGGACTAGGTCCTCGGCGATGACAGCTCGCACGATACCTCCATCCGGACCACAGTGGGTCCGCCCGCCGGGCTCGACAGCGCCATCGTGCCGTCGAAGACCTCCAGCCGGCGGGCCACACCCCGCAGTCCGGTACCCGTGGCCAGGCTGGCACCGCCGCTACCGTCGTCGCGCACCACCACCGACAGCACACCGGCAGGGTAGCTCAGTTCTACCGCCGCGTGCTGCGCGCCAGAGTGCTTGACCACATTGGCCAGGCATTCACAGGTCGCGAAATAGACCGCCGACTCCACCGGTACCGGCGGCCGGCCTGGGATCTGGCCGCCAACGGTGACCGGGACGGCCAGGCCCAGAGCCAGCGCGCGGATGGCTCCCTCCAGGCCGCGGTCGGCCAGGACCGGCGGCTGGATCCCCCGCATGACCGTGCGCAGGTCATCCAGGGCGGTCAGCGTCGAGGACCGTGCCTCGGTGAGCAGTTCGGCCACCGACTGCGGGTCCTTCGCCAGTATTTCCTCGGCCAGCCCGAGGTTCATCGCGACCGAGACGAGCCGGGCCTGTGCGCCGTCGTGCAGGTCGCGTTCGATGCGCTGCAGTTCGGCCGCCTGCACGTCGAGCGCGTCGCGCCTGGTGCGGGTGAGCACTTCCACCCGGTTCGTGAGCGCCTGCTCCCGGCCGGCCGACACGCTGCGCCGGATCCATGCGTGGCCGACCAGCACCACGCTCAGGCCGAGGACCGGCCACACCGGCCAGAAGGCGTGTGCTCCTGTCAGTAGCCAGATGACCACCAGTATCAATGCCACCACGGCACTGATCTCGCTGTGCACCGCCAGCCACCTGTGGCCCTTCGGCGCACGCAGGGCGCGGCGGATGGCGACCTGGAATGCCAGCGGAATCGCCAGGCCGAACCACACCCAGACGGGCCAGAAGGCCCCGCCTGTCCCTGCCCAGATGACCAGCATCAACACGCCGATCCCGGCCGAGATGACGCTCTCCTGCCGCAGGATCGCCGGCCAGATCGCGTCACGGCGCGCGGCCCGGGCCGTGGCCCGGGCCGCCTTTTCGCTTGCCACCTTGTGACGATAGGTCACGCGCGTCGCCACCTCAGTGGGGTTAACCCCCGCCTGGAAGACACATCTCTAGCTTCCCAGTGATGCGCTGGGGTCGCCCACCCTGGGCTGGACTGATCGCGGAGTGGGGTGAGCGGTGCCACGGCTGGCGTAGTGCCGCAGGCGCCAGGCGCGGTCGCCGAGCAGCGACAGCACCGCAGGGAGCAGGATGCCGCGGACCACCGTGGCGTCGATCAGGACAGCAGCGGCCATGCCGACGCCGAGCACCTTCAGCTCGATAAGCGGCAGCGTGATAAAGACCGAGAAGACCGCCACCATGATCAGCGCGGCGCTGGTGACCACGCCGGCGCTGGAGGCGATGCCCTCCACCGCCGCCTCGCGCGCCGACGAGCCCCGCGTCCAGCGCTCGCGGATGCGGCTGAGGATGAACACGTGGTAGTCCATGGAGATTCCGAACAAGAGCGCGAACATGAACAGCGGCACCCACCAGGTGATCCCGCCGAAGGAGGTGTAGCCCAGCAGCCCCTGCAGCCGCCCGTCCTGGAAGATCAGCGTGATCAGCCCGTAGGCCGCCGCCACCGACAGCAGGTTCAAGATGATCGACACCAGCGGGATCACGACCGACCTGAAGCCTGCCAGCAACAGCAGGAAGGCCAGCACGGCGACGGCGGCGAACACCAGGAACCTGTTGTCGTCCACCGCCTGGATGGTGTCGTGATCTGCGGCGGTGCCGCCGGTGACCGCGTAGCTGATCCCGGGCACCTTGCCCAGCGTGGCGGGCAGGTCCTGGCCGCGCAGTACCGCCAGGGCGCTGTAGGACGCGGTGTCCTCCCCGTTGCCGGCTAGCTGCACGTTCACGACCAGCGCCTGGCCGCCACCGATCGGGGTGGCCGTGACCGGCCCGCGAACCGGGCCGTTGGCCGAGGTACGGGCGCGCAGCGCGCTGACCGCGGCCACCACCTTCGGGCCGGTCACGTCCTGGCCGGTGACGACCACCTGCGCCGGCCCTGGGGCCTGCGGGAACGCGTGCTGGATCTTGAGCATGGTCTGCACCACGGGAAGGCTGTGGGGCGCGTCGATGGGCGGCTCCGCGATCCGCAGGCCGAGCGACGGGCTGGCCAGTGCGAGCAGCGCGACCGCCGCGAGCCCGCCCCAGATCACGGGCCTGGCTACCACGCCGCGGGCCAGCGCCGCCCATCCGCGCGACGGGCGGGCGGCCGCCCGGCGCCGGCTCAGGAACGGGATCCGCCCGGCGCCGGTGCGCGGCCCGAGCCAGGACAGCAGCGCGGGCAGCACGGTCAGCGAACCCGCCAGCGCGATGAAGACCACCGCGATAGCCCCGGCCGCGATGCCTGGGAATGGCTCGGCGCCGACCAGGAACAGCGAGGCTAGCGCGGCCATCACGGTCACGCCGGACACCATGATGGTGCGCCCGGAGGTACGGGAGGCGATGCGCAGCGCTTCGGCGGGCGACCGGCCGCCAGCTCGCTCCTCGCGTTCGCGGCGCAGGTAGAACAGCGAGTAGTCGATACCGACCGCCAGCCCGATTACCACCGCGACCTCGTCGACCGAGCCGATAAAGCTGTAAATCGGCAGCACGTGGCTGATGAACGTCACGACTCCGATGGCCGCGGCCACCGAGGTCAGCCCGAGCAGCAGCGGGATGCCCGCCGCCACCAGGGCGCCGAACACGAGCAGCAGCAAGACCAGCGTGACCGGCAGCGAGATCCCCTCGGCCTTGCCGTAGTTCAGCGAGTTGTTGGTCGCCTGATCGATGCTCGCCGCGCCGGACTCGGCGATGAGCAGGTCCGGGTGGCGGGCCGCAACCGTGGCGACCGCGTGCTGGTCGGCGGTCACCGCCGCGTCGAGGTTGGAGGCGTTGCCGGGAACCTCGAACGAGACCAGGGCGCTGCGGCCGTCCTTCGACACCAGCGCCCGCCCGCCGGCCGACAGCGGGGTGCTGATGCCGGTGGCGTCTTTCGGCAGGGCTGACAGCGCAGCGGCCAGCTGGCTCGCGGCCTGCCGCATACCCCGGTCGGCACCGAACGTGGCGCCGGGGGTCCTCGCCTGGATAAGCACGGACTCCGGATTGGCGTCGAACTGCGCGGGCTCGTATTTGTTCAGGACCTTCTCGGCCTGTCCGGCCTGCCCGGGGTCGTAACCCGGAAGGCTCGCCGCGCCGATCGCCTGGGCCGCCATGAAAACCCCGGCGACCAGCAGCAGCCAGCCGAAAACCGCGGTCTTCCGGTGCCTGGCGCTCCACCCGGCCACACGCTCGGTGACCGGCGCCCCGGCCTTGCGGCGCTTCCTCCGGCCATCATCATCGGCCGCTTGAGGGAATACTGAACTACGTGACTGTTCCATCGTTGCCTCTCTCGGCTGGCTGGTGCGGATAGTCAGATGTGGTCCCCGCCCGTGAGCTCGACCTCACGGGCGGGGCATGAGACCGGGTTCCAAGCATCCGGGCGGGCGAGTACCCGTCCGTCTGCGGCCACCGGAGACCGTTGCCCTCATGACATCCAGGCTCCCGGTCAGCCATGCGCATGGCGATAGGGCCTGCTCCCGACGGCACCAGGGTGCTAGCCCTACCGTTGACCGCCGTCGCGGTCCAGGCTCAGCCGCGTGCGGCAGCCAGGCGCTCAAAAGGGCCGCTTAGGTTCGTCGAGCTGGACAAGCTCCACAAGTACGCGCCACGGAAGGCCGACAACCCAATCAGGCAGGCTCCCATCGGCGCGCAGCCGCACCGGCTTCTCGGCCAGCCTGCTAAGCCATGCTGGCGAACAGCCACTACGCCATGGTGCATCTGCTCGTCAACTGGCCGAGCCACATAATCACTGTGTGACCGAGACACCCAGAGCGCGCGAAGTACTTCAATCTCTGATCGGCCAGGAGATCCAGACGGTGGCCGGAAGACCGAACCGCGTCGCTCGCCTCGAGCATGACGCAGTCATCGTCGCCACACAACGCTCGCCTGAAGGGACGCCTGTGCCCGTCATCTGGGTCCAGGACGCAATCGACAGACTCCACAAGACACACGAGATCGAAGTAAGTGTTGAATCACTGGGCTACCGCAGCGCCTTCGTGGGCGCGGTGCTGCTCACTCTGCCTGATGCTGTCCTTGTCAGGACGACACCTCCCCGGATCAGGCTGGGCAGCGGGACCGGGCACGAAGGCAGCTGACGGCCGAGCTGCCTGGCCGAGACGAGTTACTCGCACCTCACAGATGCCTGCGCGATCTGCTGGCTCACGCTACTACCGGGTTGACGCCCAGGTCATTCGCCGCACAGTCGAGGCACCAATGGAACTTCTCATAGTTGCGCTGGCCAACCTCATCGCCGCCGACGCTGATTCACCAGCAGACCCATCTTGTTGAGCTCGGCTCCGACTTCGGCCAATCTGCCATCGCTCGGTATGTAGTCCTGATAGCAGACGGCACACATGCGGCCACCATTCACCGGCACGGACATGACTGCGCGCCGAGTCGGTTAGTTGGTCTCGACCGTTCCGTGCTGCCACCTGCGGCTGCGGTTGTGCCTCAGCTCGGCTACGCTTCGCACGTGAGCGGGCCATCCGCAATTCAGCCATTCCGTGCGGAACGAATTGAACAGGAATGCTCAATGGTGTCGTCGGAGTCAGCTCCTGATGCATTCGATACGAAGGTGCCGCACATCGCCAGGGTGTATGACTACTGGCTCGGCGGCAAGGACAACTACGCCGCTGATCGCGCTGCAGGAGACGCCGCCCTGCAGGCCTACCCGGACCTCGCGTCATCGGTCAGGGCTAATCGCGCATTCCTCGCGCGAGCCGTCACGTACCTGGTCCGCGAGGCTGGGATCCGGCAATTCCTCGACATCGGCACCGGGATCCCGGCAGCGAACAACACACACGAGGTAGCGCAGGCCGCCGCCGAAGAGTGCAGCATCGTCTACGTCGACAACGACCCGATCGTCCTGGCTCACGCGCGGGCGCTACTCGACGGCACCGCGAAGGGCAGGACGGCCTACGTCAATGCCGACCTGCGGAACCCCGATTCGATCCTCGAGCAGGCCGCACAGGTCCTGGACTTCCAGGAGCCGATCGCGGTGATGCTCGTGGCCGTGCTGCATTGCATCACCGACGACGATCGGCCTCATGAAATCGTCGAGAAGCTTATGGCCGCCACGACTCCCGGGAGCTTCCTCACTATCTCTCACCCCGCTTCCGACATTGCCCAGGCCCGCGGCGCAGAGGCTGCGCGCCGGTACAACGAACGAGCCAGCGAACCTGCGACCTTCCGGGACCACGCCACTGTGGCTCGGTTCTTCGACGGACTGGAACTTGTGCCGCCTGGTCTGGTGAAGGTTCCGGACTGGAAACCCAACAGCGATCTTGAGGCTGCCCGGCGGTCCAACCTCTGGGGAGGCGTCGCGTTCAAGCGCCGTCATCCGCAGTGAGTCTGCCCGACCCGCCCGGGTGCGGACGACGGGTCGGCCACGCCGTCAGACCCGTTCGCCACCATTCCCGGTGCGCACGACGACCCGCCGCCGTTCTGACAAAGCGGACTCGCGGGCGGGCCACGCGATGCTTGCGTTCAGTGCCGCGCGCTTTGTAGCCTGACGTGCCGCTCGAAATGATCACAGCAGCGGTATTTACTGACTATCACAGAGCCAGCGCGGAGCCAGGAATGTCTGAGGGGGACTCGCCATTCCTGGCGATTCCGGCCTCAGAGTGGCTGGCATCCAACCGCTCCGCGTTCGCCATTGCCGACCGCTACCCAGCCAGCCGAGGGCATGCTCTGGTTGTGCCGCGCCGACTAATCGGCACCTGGTGGGAGGCCACAGGCGACGAGCGGGCAGACATGCTGGCCCTCGTCGACGAAGTTAAGCGCCAGCTCGATGACCAGCTGCAGCCTGACGGGTTCAATGTGGGCTTCAACGATGGCGCGGCTGCCGGCCAGACCGTCGGTCACCTGCACATGCACGTAATACCGCGTCATGACGGCGACGTGCCCGATCCTCGAGGCGGTGTGCGGCAGGTCATCCCTGGCAGCGGTAACTATCTAGGGCCGGGAGCCGGCCCTAGCAGGCTGATCGATGGTCAAGGCCGGCTGTTGCGCGACGAACTGCTCCGGTGCCTCCGTGATCCGAGGTTCGACCATGTGGACGTCCTTGTCAGTTTCGTCATGAAGTCGGGGCTCGAACTCGTCCACGGCGGCCTCACTGATGCGCTGGACCGCGGCGCGAGGGTCAGAGTGCTGACGACGGACTACCTGACCGTCACCGATGCCGATGCGCTGGCCCGGCTTCTGGACTTGGCCGAGCTGAGGCCCGACGCTATCGCTACGCGCGTCTTCCACGATCCGTCGACCAGTTTTCACCCCAAGGCGTATCTGTTCTCGTCTAGCGACGGCTCAGTCGCTCAGACGTTCGTGGGCAGCAACAACCTGAGCGCGGCGGGTATCGCAGGCGGCATCGAATGGGCGATCGGCGCTGACCATGCCGTGCCACTGCTGACCGCGTTCGAGCGGCTATGGTCCGACGAACGCAGCCAGCGCCTGACCCACGAGTTTCTGGCCAACTACCGAGAGCGGTGGCAGCCTGCCGTTCACACCGCCGGTGTCGTCCCTGAGCCGCCGGCAACCCCGCCCAGCCCGCGTCCTGTGCAGCGAGAAGCACTGACGGCTCTGGAGCGGACGCGGCTTCAGGGCTTCCACGCCGGTCTGGTCGTCATGGCGACGGGTCTCGGTAAAACCTGGCTCGCCGCGTTCGATTCGGCGCGGCCACAATTCCGCCGAGTGCTGTTCGTCGCTCACCGCGAGGAGATCTTGCGACAGTCTCTGCGCGTTTTTCGCCGCGTCCAGCCGGACGCCGATCTCGGCCTCTATTACGGCGGAGAGAAACAACCTGGCGCCCGAGTGCTGTTCGCGAGCGTTCAGACGCTTGCCGGGAACCTGGACCGATTCGACAGGGACAGGTTCGACTACATCGTGATCGACGAGTTTCATCACGCTGCTGCTCGCAGCTACCGCCGGGTTATCGACCACTTCCGGCCGGACTTCCTGCTAGGGCTGACCGCCACGCCCAACCGCATGGATGGTGCAGACCTCCTCGCGCTGTGTTCCGACAACCTGGTATTCGAGCGCCCGCTGACCGACGGCATCAAGCTCGGCGATCTCAGCCCGTTCCGCTACTTCGGCATCGCGGACGACGTCGACTACGCGCCGATCCCCTGGCGGGGCGGCCGGTTCGACACGACTTCGCTCACCGAGGCCGTCGAGACCCGGCGGCGCGCGCAGCATGCTCTGAACGAGTGGCGGGAGAAGGGCGGCGGGCGCGCCATCGCCTTCTGTGTGACCGTCACCCATGCAGACTTCATGGCCGAGTTCTTCCGCAGTAACGGCGTAGCCGCGGTAGCCGTGCACAGCGGACCGACGACCGCGCCGCGTACCGGATCGATCGACCTGCTGCGCGCCGGTGACCTTCGAGTCATCTGCACTGTCGACGTCTTCAACGAGGGTCTCGACGTACCCGAGGTTGAGACAGTCCTGATGCTGCGGCCGACTGAGTCTCCGGTCGTGTTCCTTCAGCAGCTGGGTCGGGGCCTCCGGCGAAGCCCTGGCAAGGACTCCCTAACAGTCATCGACTTCATCGGCAACCACCGCAGCTTCCTCATCAAGCCGCGCACACTGCTCGCGCTCGGAACAGGACAGCAGGCGGGCACCGCCAAAGTCCTGCAGGCCATGCGGACGGGCGACTTTGGTCTGCCGCAAGGCTGCTCCGCGACCTACGACGTCGAGCTGGTCAACATCCTGCGGGCGATAGCCCGCGTAGGCGCGCGGTCAGCCCTCGAGGACTATTGCCGGTCCTACGCTGACGAGCGCGGCCGACGGCCCAGCGCAGTCCAGGCCTACGAGGCTGGCTACAACCCGGCCTCCGCTCGCAGCGAGCACGGTAACTGGTTCGCCTTCCTCGACGATTTGGGCCTCCTCGATGAGCGTGAACGTGCAGTGGCGCGACGCCACGGGGACGTCCTTGACGGCTTCGAAACAGAGGCGATCACCAAGTCGTACAAGCTCGTGACCCTTCAAGCGCTCCTGCAGATGAACGCTCTGCGGTCCGGTGCGAGCATCGCTGAGATCGCCTTCGCCGCCCACCTGCTCATCCGCGGTGACCCCCGGCTGCAAGCCGACACTCGTTCGGCTGAGATGCCCGATCCCTCTTCAGCGAGTAACGACACCTGGCGCGACTACTGGCTCAGGTGGCCGCTGTCAGCCTGGGCGGGTCAGCTGCGGGGTACTGCCAGTGGCTGGTTCCGCATCGACGGCCATCGGTTCGTCCCGACGTTCAGCATCGGCGACGATATAGCCGACGCCTTCGACGCCATGGCGGAGGAGGTTGTCGACTACCGGCTCGCGCGATACCTCTTCACCAAGCGTGAGCTGCCAGGCACGGCTGCCAGGCTGAAAGTCATCCAGGCCCAGGGCCGACCCATCCTCATGCTCGATCGCGAGCACAACCCACCCTTGCCAGAAGGCGATGCCTTGTTCGTCGCCGACGACGTCGTCTACACGGGCCGATTCGTCAAGATCGCGCTGAACGTGGCCCACCAAGACGGCAATTCCCGCAACGTCCTGCCCGACCTATTGCGGTCGTGGTTCGGCTCCGACGAAGGCCAGCCTGGCACCGCCCAGTTCGTCGAGCTCGCACCAGGACAGCCGCACTGGCACATGCGGCCAGCGTCCACGGGCACGGACGGTGACCAGCGGGCCGAGTCTGCCAGTTAACCTCGATGGTTCCGCGCGGGCGGTCGGGCTAGATTCCGGTTAGTCTCCGTGCTAAACCCGGTCATCCACCATGTTAAAGTCCGGCCGCCATGGCCTGAGCAGTGTTAAGCGCGAAAATGATGGACCACTGCCAGCCTGATCATCGAACAGCGCGCTAGTAAGGCGACATGTCGTCGAGGACCTGCGCAGCGAGTTGGATTAGTTTCGTCGCCTTGGGAATGTCCTCGCGAACATCGGTAGTGGTCAGTTCGGGCGCGTCGAGAGGCGGGTACTCGACTTCATGCCGCTGACGGCGCATGCGGTCGAAGGGTGCGAGGATGTCTCCAAGCGGAGGGCTGAGCTGAGCGCGAACCGCCTGGTAGACAGCGAGATGCCCGCCGCGCGTCGTCGGGCGCAGTCCCCGGTTCTCCAAGACAGCTGTCAGTGCCTTTCGTGCTGCGTCGTACGTCATGGCGTAACCGCCAGCAGGGTCCTCGGCGCTGATCCTTTCTGCCGAGGAAAGGTGGGCGCGAGCCTGCGCAATCAGTCGGTCGGCGTGCTCGCGGCTAGGAACTACCCGCTGAATGAGTCCATCGGCAATTAAGCCACCGATCAGCTCTCGACCCTGGTTCCACCTCATTCAGCCGGTAGCTCGCTTTCTCGCAGTCGAAGCCGGAGCAGCGGGCGGTCACGTATCGAGGCGATAAACGGGTCTGGCGAGTCGGATGAGTCCCATACCTCGGGTCGGACGCGGCGAGCGCTTACCGGGCGCCTGAGCCTCTCTTCAGCCGTACGCGTAATGCGGTCCAGTACGTCTAGATCGATGGTGCCGATAACTAGTACATCCACATCGTTGGGAATAGGACCCGTCTCGCCGCTGTAGCGGGCAGCCCATGATCCGTATATGAAGGCCTCTCGTACCCCGTTCTCGGCGCCTAGCAGATCTGTGAGGACGGGTAGTGGACCGTAAGTAACCGCCAGTAGGTCGGCCAGTGGCCTGGCTACCACTGAATCAGTCACTGCACGGACGAGCCGAAGGTTCCCGAGATTCCTATCCGCGATAAACCCCGTGGAGACGAGGCGAGACGCCTCGGTGTGAACCGTCTTGACACTGGCACCAATGATCCGGGCTACCTCGCTCAGGCTGTATTCGGCGCCAGGGTGCAGGTACAACAGGGCCAGGAGATCACCCTGCACCTGAGAGCGGAGCAGCGGCAGCAAGGGCGGGCTGGGACTTCCCACAACTGGTAATGTACATTACGTGATGTGAGAAATCACCTGGACGACCGTCGCCCCCGTCAGGGCGGCACTGCCTCTGGAGCTAGCTCCTGACGTCGACGTAAGAGATTACTGGTCGCCTAGCATCTGGGTGAGCAGGTTCCTGACTTCGTCGGCGAGCTGGGCTGTCGGCGGCATGCCGGGAACTTGCACGCCGAGCTGCGGGTCCTCGCCTTCGGCGATGCCGCTCCATCGCTGGGCGACAAGATCGACCCACTCTTGCCCGGTGAACACCCAGAACTTCCCGGCGGCGACAGCATCGGCCACGAACGCGGCGACCTCGGCCGGCTGTATTGCCTCCGCGATCGCCTTCCGGACATGCGGTACCGCCACTTCCGCCCCGAACGCCTGCGGCGGCTGCTCCCCCAAGTCCGCTGGCCAGTTCCGCGCCGCATCCATGATGCTGGTGTTGACCCAGCCGGGACACAGCACACTCACGCCAACAGGCAGGCCAGCCAGCTTCATACTGCGGTAGAGGCCCTCTGAAATCGCTACCACCGCGTGCTTGGAGGCGTCGTACGAGGGCGAGAACCCGGGATACAGCCCGGCGATGCTGGCCGTGTTCACGAAGTGTCCTTCACCCTGGCCCAGCATCACCGGCA
>Ga0335072_10003281_pt1 | contig 24433 bp, 20 predicted proteins | sample Lox_Sample_21_FD_206725 | JGI IMG/M metagenome (GOLD analysis project Ga0335072, IMG submission 206725) | Soil microbial communities from Loxahatchee National Wildlife Refuge, Florida, United States - Lox_Sample_2.1 | ecosystem: Environmental > Terrestrial > Soil > Wetlands | place: USA... | reverse complement strand
ACTCTCGAGATGAATTTATTGCAGTATCAAAACTTCAAGTTTGGCGTTAACGTCTAGATTTGTGATTTGTCAATCAAAGAATATAAAGAAAAAGTGAAACCAGGAAGTCGGAAAGATTCACTCAGTACTATAATTGCATCGAGAGATGAGAATGGCACTGCATTGACACATGAAGAACTCGTCAGTTTGGCAACCATACTCATATTTGGTGGTAACTTGAAACCATCATTTCGGACTCACTAATCTCGAGGTGTTGAGACTACCTCAATTGCGCTCACTTACATTGTGTATCAACTGGCAAAACATGTCGAATGTTTCGAAACATTAGCCAACGAAGTCTCCCACTATAAAGATGTCGACGAGCTTCAGTCAATTGAGCTAGAGAAATTACCTATGCTAAATGCAGTCATTCGTGAAACGATGAGACTTTATCCACCGATTCCGGCACCGATGGGCAGAGTCGCACCTCCAGCTGGAACAACCATGGGCAATTATTATATTCCTGGGGGAGTAAGTTAAGCCATAGATTCATTGGTAATTCTAGACTATCGTGTGCCGCGAGGCATGGGCAGCTTGCCGAGATCCAAACGTTTTTCCAGATCCGGACTCGTTTGTGCCAGAAAGGTTATGCCCGTACAAATTTGACCTTACAATTGATGGCTAGGATTGACTCGAGAGGATGAAAGCAGAATGTGGGATCAAAGCATGATCTTTGGCTATGGACCACGCATTTGTCTTGGCAAAGAGTATCTCCGTCAATTGTTCGACGACTGACCTGAGGATGGCTTTGATTGAACTCCGAATGTTAGTTGCGACATTGGTCATGAGATATACATGGACAGGGATTCCTGACAAACCCAACCACTGGGACGACGAAATGAAGCCTTTCGATTCAGGCCTCATCCATCCATTGAAAGGCAAGTGCGTATTGAAACTCGAACTCAGGGTGTGAGTAACACTTTATCATATATATTAGCCTCTTAATACATTCCCATATATATGTTTGTCACGGATGGCAGTTCGTTTTGCTTCTGTTTGCTTTACATCATTATCTAACTTTGAGCATTCGATTGTACTTGCTATACCTTATGTCACTGAATATCTGAAGATACATAAACGCATATAACAGTCTCATACAAAGATCCCTCATAAAGTAATTTCCTCAATAAAGAACTCCCACTAACACTTCGCCATCACTAAAGATTCATAAAAGAACTATAACAATCCACAAACAAAGCCCATGCTAAAGATCCATTAAAGTTCATAACAATACACGAGATGCACAATCTGAAGTTCCATAAACGCTTCAGACAATCCAATGCACAAACAAAACACATCCATAGCCCTCACTAATCTGCCTGCTGCCATTCGATAACTGGCACAGCTTTTGCATTGCATAATTTATAATTTCCGGACTAACGTTTTGTCTTGTTGGGACGTAGGAGTATGAGAGTTGTGCGGAAGACCTTGAATTCGAGACAGAGGAGGATTGTGAGGATGTTGAGACAGAGGAAGATCTGATTCAGTTCGAGACAGAGTTGGATTTTGAGATGGATGCTGACTGCGAGGAAGACACTGTTTGACATCATCGACGAGCAGCGTCACCTTCTCCAATTCCGCCGAAATTGATACCATATCTTGCACGCACGGCCTAGTATGTCAGTACAAAGCGAAATGTGGTTTACCGTTAGATTAGCCTCTTCTTCTTCAACACGTCGTCTCAACTGCATTAACCTGTCCTTCTCGCTCGTGACCTCCATGCTTAACTCTTCAAGCTCATACTGTCGTTCTCCCTCTCATCAGAGATGGAGGCAAGGGACAAGGCAGCGACATGCTTCTCAGAGATGGATGGATAGATGGATGTATTTAGGGATGCCGGAGCAAAGAGACGTGAACTTGGCAATGACAGAGTTGATTGCTAGGGGATCTACGAAATTGATGTCAGATGATCTCTACTTATTGGCGTGTGACATCTTCCCTGAATTGCCCCTTTAATTCCTCGACTTCATTATCTAACCCATCACCCTCCTATTCAATTGCATTTTCAAGAACCTCTTTCACTTTGTCCGCTCTCATGGTTCGCCTTACTTCATCGAAGATCCAACACAATGTCATTCAGAAAAGCAGATATGTTCTGAAAATTAGAACACTAGATAGGAGGTGATACCAACTCCTTTGGGATTCCATCTTCCTTGAACTGTCATTCTAGTTTCAAACAATCTGCTATACCTTTTACGAAACCTTTCTCGGCGGGTTCCAGAGCTCCTGTAATCTCCCGCAATCTCTGGAATGTTATCACAATCGCAGCCGTAATGGACCTCCATTCTAGTCTATTATCAGTCTGCCAACTCGAAGAGGATATACCACTTGGTCTGTGTGCGGAAAATAAGCTTCTCGCTAGCCTCAACATTCTCCTTCTTCAGTTTTTCCATGTCCAAAGTCCTCGACGATTTCTCCTTTTTCTAATGTATCGTGGTTTTCTTGTATTAATTCTTCCTACCATTATTAACAAGTTGTTCAAAGGGAGTACCTTGAGTTTTTCGATTGCATCAATGTTGTCCTTCTTGAGCTTTTCAGTCTCACGATTCCTCTGCTCTTTCTCCTATTCCAACGAAGCGAGATTTTCTTTTAGGTTTTCTAGAACGGCGTGCTGCTTTGTTTTAATATCGTCAATCATTTTGATATCCTAGTTGTGAGAACAGTGACGAGGATTGGTACATGATAATATTCTAACGCAAGAATGTCACCCAGGTGTAACTACCCTTGTTGCTCCTACAATTGACGAGGGAGTAGTTGGAGTACTACCGCGTCTTGCTTCGGAGTTTTCGCTCTTCTTTCGATTTCGCTGCGAAGCCATCGGACAGACCTCCCCAAAGAACTATTATGCTTTTCAAGCTTTGGCACGTTCGCCTCCAATTCCTTGACTTCTCGCGTAAAGCCTTATGCTCCCTTTCCAATTGGGAAACCGTTTGTTCGACGACATTGTTGAAATACTGCTGAAGTTGCTGAATTGCTAGACTAAATATTCCAATTGTGGTGAATAGATTTGCCGTGTTGGAGAAGTGCGATTTGAAGTGCGAGCAGCATTCCACGAACTTGACGGCGTCTAACTGAAAGAGTCGATGTCTTTGGAGCAAGAGTGGCGACAGAAAGGTGTAAACGACGGACTAGAGAGTCAGAGGGAATTACAGAGGGAATTACGGGTGAAGATGATAAGATAGCGGATGTGTCGAAGGAGACAAGTCCATGACGTGGGGATCAAACAGGGATTGACAGCGCGACCAAGATAAACATTCCGCTAAGAATAGTTAAAGGCGAGGAATGGTGTAAGGATTAACCGATGTGCGAAAAGGCAATACGAGAATAACCGAATTGAGGTGAATTCGAATTGAATAACCAAGTCGCGTATGAGTGGTATTCAAACATCCATGAGCAGGTATTGCCTACCTATTAGTTCGAAAGCACAGAGAAGACTAAGACCCAACTGCCGTTTCGTGTTACTGTTTCTCGTGATACATCCTTTGTCGAAATGGCATAACCAGGGACTGTCTATTCTCCTATTCTCCCCATTTATGCCGTCTGAAGTTCCGAACGGATAAATTGCCGTGCCGCGAGATGCCAAATAAGATATAAGCAGAGTCACGTAGGTTGCACGCACTGTTGAAGCCTTTGATGGAGATGTTCTGGGATTTCGAAGCGATGGAACAGAAAGTATTGAGTGAAAGGACGCCTTTTGAGGTTTAGGTGAGTCTGGACTTGACCGATTTCGTCTTGAAATCATCGGAAAAGCTTTCAAAGACGGGTCCAACTTGAAAACAATTGTTTCAATTTGAATCCACTCGATAATAGAGATGAACTGCCTCAGAAATGGTGAATTCTTTTGTGTACTCTCTAATGAACAGGTAGTCGTGATTCACATGAATCATTCCCCAATTCTCAGAACGAATTGCAATTGACGTCAAGCGAGTAACCCAATTACCCCATCTCATAAACTGGCTGATAGCCGTTCAATCTGAGATCGAAATTAGGACTGCAAGGCTGGTGAAAGCAAGTTACATTCGTCCGAACAAGTCCCAGCACAACAATTCAGTGTCGTCCTTCAAACTCTTTCTGAAGCGTGCGGACTGATTAGAGAACCAACTCATCGCGGTGCTCACGACCTTTATCACGAACTACATGATCCTCCTGTATTCGCGAGTTGCATTACAGGAGTTCCCAAAGTTATTGCATCGGCTTTACATTGGATTTGAATCACTGGTACTTTTCATCTCGTTCGATCATTTCTCTTGTCATTGAAAGTCTGGAAAAGTTCATGGTCTCGTAGTAGAATTACTTGAGCAATGGAAGATACGTCTTTCAGATGGAGGCTTCGTGCTGGTGCTGAAGACTTTCTCACTTGACCACAATTATACTGAAGTTTTCGTATTGTCGAAGTGATTAGCTCGGCGCCAGACTAGATATTTCCCGATCTGACTCTGATACATCCTTCCAAGAAAGAATTTATACCTGGCGCCGAAGAAATTGTGCTGGTGCTGACCTGGCGCCGAGTTAGAATTGTATTGGTGCCGACGTTATTAGCTGGGCCCTGAGTGGCGCTTAGATTGGCGCTGGGGTGGCGCTGACATTTTCATATGGGCGCTGATCTGGTGCTGTTGACCGAAAATTGGCTGGCGCTAACCCAGCGGCGACGCAGTTAAATACTGGCGCTAGCGTGGTGCTGATGCTTTTTGTATCGGCGCTGACAGAATTATATCGGCGCCAAGTCATTTTCAATTTAATTAGCTAGTGGCGCCGGCCTGGCGCTAACCTTTCTATTCGAAATTACATTGGCGCCAGCGGTACGAAGAAATACCTGGCGCTGATCCGGCGCTGGAAGATTTATGCTGGCGCTAACTCAAATTTCGTTGCTGAATCAGAACGTGCAAATTTCAACTTTCAGCGTACTAGACACAAACAGATACTTTTATCAGTCCATCCATCAAAAATACATTGTCAACGGTGATCCTCTGACTCGTAGGTGAAGTGGTATCCCGTTTCCCCTCAACTTCAACCAGTTGAACAACGATTCCTCACTCGACTCTCCAGGAGTATCACGGCATATCCGTTTCAGTAACTTACCTCGAACTGTGTCACCGTTAGTTCCTCTTCGCGCATTGGCATCAAGTTAACTGTTTCTCCCCTGCAGAACCTGAGTCTCAATTTGGAGCGTTAAATCGGAACAGTTTTTCTCCCTGTCAGAGTACGGTACGCCTGACGGATTTGGACGGGGATTCAAGGGGGAAATGGAGACTGAGCTTCAAGAATTGGGAAGGAGTGCAATTCAACTTCGCAACTACAACTTACGCTCGTTCTCTCCTTTCGATCAGCATTCTAGCAAACGGTAATTCATCCACCGTGAATGTTCTCACTCATAGATGTCCAAATGCGAGACCTAACGTCGACTCCCCTTCTCACGAATCCATGAACGGTGAATCCATCCCCGGGATCTGACTCCTATTCTCAAATTCGACAAGTTACAATGAGATTTCAACGGCAATTCATTCACGGGGATGTTCTCTCTCAGATGAAGCTTCTCTCAAATTGAACGAATGTTCATTCACTCCTATGAACGGTATAGCCTTGTGGCGAAGGATTTCACTCTCATCAACGGTAATTCGTCTGTGGCGACCCTCTGACTTGTGGATGAAGCTACAAACATCCTATAATATCAACCTTGCTCCGACACTTTACTCACGTCTTTCTCCGACGCTGCTTTGCCTTCGCTGCATGTTGAGCTATCCTGCGGTGAGACATCGACCATCAGATTGCATGATACTTTCGAGATGCTGACGGCGTTTTACCCTTCATCTTCAATCGCGACGTCTCCCCGTGGACGAATCACAAGATCCACATGGGACTTGGAGATTGAAGTGGCAATACTCGTCAAAACTCATTCCAAAAGGATTAAAGCTGCAGGTATTACATTTCACGGATAAACTAAATAAAGGTTTGCAATCTGAAGAACAACAGGATGATTCTCTTGTCCACAGCGTACCCAACTATTCTCTCAACTTGCCGTTGGCAGAATGATTGTGCCAATCACCGAAACGCTAATTCACATCTTCACAGCTCAAAATCGGCATCAGAATGCGTTGTTGAAGGGGATCATGTCGAATTATTTGACATGGAGACGCGTATATTCGAAAAGTCACAGCGGAACGTTCGAAGTTCGATTTTACTGTCGATGAAGGAGTATATTCTCGCAGTGAAGTAATCCCTTCGAGCAGATTCTGGCTCATCGCTGTACGCTCCATCTGAGACGATCTAATGTCAGGTCTCCGGTTGATCGTTGAGTTGCCTCCATAACGCAATTCCGCACAAGACTCGGAAAGATTTCATCAATTCAAGCTCCGAACGTGTACACGGAAAACAAGACAAGTGACTGTTTGAGATGAAAGCATCAAAGTATTATAGATTCGAGGTACTGGACGAGACCAAACTCTTTTAGATCCCGTTTATTTTTGGTGACGGTTCCAACAACTAATTTTACTGCTTGCATTAATATGTATCTTCACCTAGGAGCCTAGCATATATTTAGACATACGATACAACATTGTAGAGATAAATCGAAAACACTTAAGAAAATAAAACACATCGCTGCTACAGGGAAATGAATATTCCGCACAATGTCACCAATATAATTCACAACAGAAACGCTATCGCTCCCTCCACCAAGAGCTTTGTTGCAACTTTTTTAACCACACTTTTACCGACACTTTTCTTCACCGATTCCGAACCCTTTTTCGCAGAATCTTTGGATACCGACTCCTTCGTGAGGGACCGTTTTTTCTCGGGTGTTTCCTTCTCGGCCTTCATTCCTGATTTCCCTACAGTCTTTTTGGAGCTACTTTTCTTGTGTGTGGTAAACTTCGTGCCGGATTTTGTTTTCTGTTTGGCCTCGCCGTGGTGTTTCTCGGCTTCTTTCGTTGTGCCGGGTTTTTTATCGGCAGAGTCTTTCTTGTCCGGAATCGATCCTTCTTTGACAGATGCTTCCTCAGCAGCCTTATGGTGCGTTCCCTTGACAGATTTCTTCTTTACGGAGGATTTTGTTGTGGCAGGTTTATGTTTCTCGATGAATCCTTCATCGACGGGTTTCTTCTCTGACGTGGTTTTTTGATCCATTTTTTTTGGTAGATGCCTTCTTCACGGATCCTTTTTTGGCAACAGCTTTGTTCGGGTCCGTCCCTTTGTGGCGGGCTGTTTTAGGCCCCGCAGGGTTCGCTTTATCGTGTTCCGATGCAGGAGATTCCTTTAGATCTGTCGTGTTTGAAGGAGTTTTCTTCTTCTTTGACTTGGTCCGGTTGACGTCCACATGATCGCTTTGTACAACAGTTGCGGGCGAAGTGGTTTGCGAACTCGCAGAATGAGAGTCCTTGACAACTTTCCCACCTGAAGATAATTTTTTCTTCTTCTTTCCCTTTTCCTGAGTCGGACTCAAAGTCGAGTTATCAAAATCCATTACTTCTGCCCGTATCCCCGTCACCACATCTTTCACCGCTAAGCTAGACCGGGACGATCTGGCACTTATGTGGAAGTGGCACTACTCACAGCATTAAGCCATACAAATTGGAAAAAAGCGATGGAAAATCAACACTAGAAATCAACTTGGTGCAACCACCAAAGGATGAAAAATTCAGGCCACCAAGTATTATAAGTAAATTTATATGTAGAATCGCCTGGAATCTTCAAAATTAATCATATTGTTGTGGTTCTTTGGCAATTGTCAAAAATGGATGCATTTTGGAGTGATTTTCCCCCATATTATAAAAAGTTTCCATTCCAACTGATCGCTAATATATGCCAAAAAACAGCCCAAAAACACAACAAATCCATGCTTTATTCAACAACCACCAGGTAAGCCAAGTAGAAACGAAAGTAGTGTGTTACTAGTGTAAATCTACATCAAATACCTGGGTGCTGGGAATTTTTGATAAAATCTGGTGCTGTAAATTGGTCAAAAGTGATTGAAGTTTTAGCTTATATATGGCTTAACTATGGAGGAGTGCCACTTCCACATAAGTGCCAGATCGTCTTGGTCTAGCTTACCGTAGAGATTTCGACAACATTTTCAGCCTTGTCTTTAAGCTTGACCATCATTTTCTCCAATCTCCTTGCCTTCTCTTCCTCCGCTTTCCTCGCTTTCTCTTCCTCCGCTGCTGCTTTAGCCGCTTTCTTCATCTCCAACTTCAAAGCTTCCTTGTTTGCTTTCTCGTCAATTGCTTCTTTCCTTTTCTTCTTCTTCTTAAGTTTCAACGCTTCCGTCTTTGCTTTTTCTGCAGCTTCTTTCAGTGCCTTCTCTTCCCGTGCTATCCTTGCCTTTTCCTCTTTCTCGAACTTCTTTTCTTCCTTTCGCGCCTTGTCTTCCGCAAGCTTTTTCGCCTTCGCGTCCTTTGCAGCTTGAGCTTTGGTCTCCTTAGCGGCTTTCTTGTCCATAGCTTTCCGTGCCTTCTCGGCTTTTCGCAATTCCTTTGCATTGACTTTGGATGAAGCTCGAGTTGTGGAGTCATCGACATCGTCTTCATCATCTTCGTCTTCGTCTTCGTCTTCGTCTTCGTCATCATCATCTCTGTCGCAGTTAGTCGAAAGTGGGCCGAGCATGTCAGAGTGGCAACAAGTAACCAAGTTTCTTAATTTTCAAATTTGGTGTGAGTGAAACGACTTTGCCGACGTCGGCAAGTCTAGGCCAGATTCGGCCAGACGTTCCGCCGTTCGGACAAAGTGCATTTTATGCGCCGAGCTGTTTGAGAAGATGAGTATTAAATAAATAGCCTAGTAACTCCGAAAAAAGGAAACCCTCCTCATCTCAAATTCCGGTCGACGATGCTCAGAGTCCCATTCCCTCCAAAGAAATTTCGGCCCCACTCCCTCCAGAGCTCGACTTTCTGGCCAGTGCAACTCGGCGTACTCGCCTAGTCACTATCCTCCTCCTCATTCTCTCCGTCATAACAGTCGTACTGGTAGCTTTCGCAATTCCGGTTACTATTTTGGCATCACGAAACAGGCCGTCTGGTCAAACGCTCGCCCAAACATTGTCCCTTTTCGTCGGTTCAGACAGCTGCCCCAAGGTGAAATGGGCGAGGAGTCTGTTGCAACTTGTCTTTAACGGTTTCGTCACCGTCATTCTTGCCGGGTCGAACTACCTGCAACAAATTTGCACTAGTCCAAGCCACGAGGAATTCATCAAAGATATCAAGCAACGCGGCGAGCGTCGATTCGGAACGACTTCTCCCTTCGCGCTTTTCCGATCACGCAGTAAACGTATCTTCATATGGTTCGCACTCTTCATCACTTCTGTGCCTATTGCACTCTTTATGAATCAGATCGTCGGTTATGCCCGCACACTAGCTATAGATGATGTGCCCACTATTGGAGCCTACTATAGCACCCAAATGTTAACGATTCCCTCCAATTCATTCGCAGAAGGCAACGAAGAGTGCTATAGAGATCTACAGGCCGTATTCAAGGGACAGTCCCAAAAGGACAACGCTTTCATTCAGACTATCACCGTGATACTTCAGTCCAACTCGAACGGTCCCGTCGGCAACTCAATCCCTATAACTGGAACCAATCCGCCGTGGATGAAAGGCGACATCTAGACATGCTACGTCTCGGAAATCTCTAATAATTGCCATCTCACCTTTCACTGGTATCCGCCTTTCGTTGTTATAGGGACTCTCATCCTCAAAATCCTGTGCATCATTTTCCTTGTGCGAACGCATCCTCATTTTAAGAGACCTCTCATCAATTCACTAGGTGACGTAATTGTCCTGGGCGCAACTTCAACCGTTCTTCGAGAAGTGCCACGTCGGACGCGGCCGAAGATGTATCATCGCAGAGTAATGTCACTTCAGATATTGGGACCATTAGATTTCATAGGCGCCGTGTTTGCCTGGATGGCAGCGATTGCCGTCCTAGGAGGAGGAATTTATCTGTGGCAAACTTGGGACATCCCTCAAGATTCTGGAGCCGGAGTCCTTCAGCGTCTCCAACAATACGAAATAGGAAACCTGGATCCCGCAAATGTGCAATGTCTATCGTTCAGCGACTCGGTAATCCTCCTCATAGCCAATCTTCCTCAACTCTCTGTATCGCTGTGGTATTTATACTGGAACACTCAAATCACCAAGCTGTGGCTGGAGATCGAGTGGCGGTCGTTCTATTGCAATCGACAACAACCAAGAGTAACAAGTCACCACGACGTTCCAGGGACAAACGAATCGAGACTCCTCATTCTACCATACTGGTTATCAGCCGCTATGTCTGCAGTCGGATTTTTGCTGCACTGGCTCGTTTCGGAGTCACTTTTTGAAACTGAAGCCGTCATGGCAGGCGATCAAGATTATCGTTTCAGCTGGTTGTTAGTTGGTCCATTGGCGATGATCTGCACTGGGGCAGTGTCCCTGTTTGTCAGTCTTGCGGTAACGATCTACTGGTTAATCCCAGTAAGAATGCATATGCCGCTGATGGCGGGTTCGGGGCGCGTGGTATTGGAGTCTTGTACAACTCTATCTGGCGAATTGCCAGAAGACGGGATAGCGTGGGGAAAGGTTTCAGACGATACCGTTGGGTTTGGAAGTGACGTGGAACCTCTTGATCTCAACGTACTTTACAATGTTGGAACTTTCTGTGAGGAGTAAGTAAATGAGTGATGTTCCTAGGCTCCATTGTCTATGCTATTATTTTGTGCTCGGGGTGAAGGTGTTTGTGTTGAGTTATGAAGTTCGGTATTGCTAGCCAGGGCTGTCATGTAACGGTACATGTAACCACAGATATATGAAAGCATGTAATTTGTTGGGCAAGTAGTTATTGGTGAAGGAATTTTATACTGCTATATACATATTCTATCTCAGATCAAAATCGGTAAACTCTGCTCCATCACTTCAGCATTCCTTGCTAAATTATTCTTTGTCTCAATCAAATGGACTCCCGTTGCCTGTGCTCGGGATTTAACAGCCAATTATTGGCAAGCAACTCCGAGCACAAAGCTCGATTTCGCGGATCCATTTGTAACAAAGACGTGAGAAAAAGAGAAATTTCTGTTATTTCTGTAGATCGGGTTGCAAGAGCTTCTTCGAGTCGCGTCTGAAGCGGATATGAATAAGGTGTGGGATCCCCATACTCTACGCAGTTAATAAATACAAGAGGCTGGGCGTGGACGCTTCAATTCTTTGACAGCTTCTTTAACTGCATCATCATCTAGCCAGTAATTTGGCAGAGGCCCACAAGTATCGATAATCGCGATGAGCACAAGCCATTTATTATTTACAACCGAGCCAGCCAAGCTCTTGCCAGTTAATAAATGGAAAATCTAACCATGAGAGGTGACGAAGGTGTGCTAACCGAAGCACCTATACTCCATATATCCGCCCGACTGTTCCAACGTAGTCCAACAAGTATCTCAGGTGCAGCAATGGAGATTGCGCCATAGGCCTTACTTTCACTTTTTTCTTCCGCGAAGGTCGCTGCTCCGAAATCCGAAATCTTGACTTTGATTTCATCGATGGCAAACTCCCCGTCGGCAAGAGCTATAGGCTGAGAATCGTAAATTCTAACCAATTTTCCATCATATTCGTACTCGTCATAAGCATCTTCAGGATCGTCGACCACGGCGGAGATCGCACAGATTTTTTCCACGGGCAAATTCGTAGATCCAAAGGTCACCAGAAGGTTCCTGGGATGAAGGTCTAGGATGAGTTTGAACACGATCTAGAGAATTGACCGTTGTGAGTAATTCCACAGAGGTGGAGCCCATTGATTCCCCGAAGAATTTGCGAAGACATTCTTCTAGCCACTGAAATTCGCGCTTTAGCATCAAAAACACCATTCATAAACTCTTGGGTATCCTGCCACATCAATTCCAGAACCAGGCACAAATGCTGTCCATTCGTGCCGACGAGTTCAAAGTGATCAAGCAACTCAACAATATCTTCATTTCCCAATAATCTGTCACGGAGACGAAGCAACACATCCAGTTCACGCCGACTTGCACTCTGTGCAAATATCTTCAAGGCCACTCCACGATCATTCCTTCAATTAGCAAAGTCGCGCGTAAGGTAGTACCGCATATCGTTGGCCATCCATACTGTCGAATAGGCACCAGTACCGAGTTTGCGTATTACTTGGTAGCGGTGATTATATATATCTCCCACATGGACAGGATGAAACCCTCCTGGGTCATACCTATCAGGCGATTCTTCTCCCCACGGCGGTCGACGGACATTGCGAAAACTCGCCACACCGGTCGGTGGGTCGGGCGGGATCACGCTGTGTGCCCAGCGAACATCCATTTTGATGCTCAAATGTTGCCCTCGAGCCGATACGAGGCTGACGTTGGCTGCAACAGATGGAAGAACAGCAAATATCGATGTTCAACCGTTGCGGAATTATGATGACGGAAGGTCGAGAACGGATTTCAAATGCGACTGCACAACCCATCAAACATGCAGGGACCGAGCCCTGCCCTGCTGCTGCTGCTCTGCTACAATTAATCCCGGTCTTATCTAATCCCAACAATACAATAAAGGCATAATACATACATAGTAAGAGACGAAGTATTCATCAACTTAAAAGTTGTGAAAGCTCACATTTGCATATGAAATAAGCAAAAAAAGAGTCTTATTGGTCAAATATATTTGACGCTTTGATGATCTAACTAAGTACAAGTGCCGCCAAAAATATTCGAACACGTGTAAATTTTAGAAAAAGTAAATGTAAATAATATCCCCGCAATCTAGCTTCTGAAGCTCTGAATGACAAAATACTCCAAACTCCGCTCTCTAACTTATGAAATCTAGTCTACTGAAACTAATTGGACATAAATAAGCTTAATAGCCAGTGTGTTCGCCTTTGGCTTTAATGACTGCCTTTATGCGGTTACTAGGCATGCTAGCAATCAATGCATCCCACTGAGTGTCGGAAAAACTATTCCAAATACCGAGGATAAATTCCTTTATTTGTTTATGCGAGGTAATCTAAAGCCCTTTTTCTGCAACTTTACGCTTCATATAAGCCCAAATATTCTCAATTGGATTAAGATCCGGAGAATTAGGAGGGTGCAAATAAGGTTCCCAATTTAACCTTTTCCTTTCGGAAGTACAAACTCCTTTATGCACTGGAGCATTGTCTTCCATGACAATCGGATGCGGAATTTCTGACTCTGAGTCTTTCGCAAATTGTTGCAAGGGTCCAAGTTAGATTTGGTCACGATAAACTGTAGAGTTAATCTTTTGACCTGGCTCCAATTGAAAAAATAACTCGGGACCCAATTTACCCAATCTGAAGCTCCCCCAAAACATTAAACCAGTTCCAGCTTGTTTTATTTTAGGCTCCACACAGTCTCGATGAAATTCCTCTCCTCTTTTCCTCCATACATAGGTAACACTGAGCCGTTCCATTCCAACTTTAAAAATAGACTCATCTGTAAAAATTACTCGCTTCCAATCCTCGACAGTCCAATCCTTATGCTCCTTTGCAAATTGAAGACGACGTTTGTAATCAATTTTTTTGAGTAGTGGACGACGTCTAGCAGCACATCGACGGTAGCCAAGCTTTTTAGTAGTACGAACAAAGGTTTGAACACTGCATTCTAAACCAAGAGTGTGGATAATGGCTTTTGCAGTTTGACGACGTGTTTCTTTATCGTGTTTGATGTATAAGTCGATACGACGCATGTCTCGATCCGATAAAACTTTAGGACGACCACATTTGGCTTTATGGTTGGGGTTATCGCGTTTAATAATGTCGGCAACCATACTTTTAGGAACCAAAGTGATTTTTGCAATTTGACGAATTGAATGACGTTGGCCACGAGATAAGCCTAAAACCTCCGAACGTTTACGAGGGGTCCAATCGGTTGGGCGTACTTTGACTATAATAAGCGAGAACAAAGAGGATTAGGTTGCGGAAGTGGTTGGTGGGTATTGGAGGGTTTATGTGAAAGCCGACTTAGGACACGTGGGGTCGCGCCACATTTAATTAAATTAAAATTTGAAATTCTGTCCGAATATTTTTGGCGGCACTTGTATATAAAAGAGTCTTAACTTCAACTTAGGAATCAAGTTTTGTTAAGTCCTATCTACACCTTGAACCTTAAACCTTGAACCCAGAATATAGAAAACGAGCTAGCCTAGCTTTTTACAGCTTTTTATATATAAACCAAAATTTCAATCACTTTTTATCAATTTGCAACACTAGATTTTATCGAAAATTCCCAGCATCCAAGTATTTGATGTAGATTTATATTAGCAATACGCTACTTTTGTTTCTATTTGGCAAACCCAATAGTTGTTAAATAAAGCATGGATTTGTTGTGTTGCCAGGCCTTTTTTTGCTATATATTGGTGATCAGTCAGAATTGGCAAACTTTTTATAATATAGCAGAAAATCATGCCGAAAGGCATCCATTTTCGACAATTGCCAAAGAACTACAACGATTTGATTAATTTTGAGGATTTCAGGTGATTCATAACACAAAGTTACTTATAATACTTGGTTGCCTGATTTTTCCACCTATTGGTGGTTGCACCAAATTGATTTCTAGTGTCGATTTTCTGTCGCTTTTTTCCGATTTGTATGCTTAATGCTGGGAGTAGTGCCACTTCCATATAAGTGCCAGATCGAGCTTACTGTACCACCTCCACTGTCCCCTTCCTCGACGCCAAATGGAGCACAGTCTCTCCATTTTCGTTCTGAGTCGAGACCTCCCCCTTTTGTCGTATGAGTATCTCGACAATTCCTTCCATGCAGCGGCGTGTACCTCTGTCCAGCCGTGATTGTCTTGGTCCCCGAGGGACGCTCCGGCTTCAATTAGCCTAAGGAGAATACCACTCTGTCCCCAGTATGCCGCTAAGTATGTTGCAGTTTTGCGGTAAATTGTCTATGCCGAAACATTGGAATTTGCGCTCAATAGAAGCTCGACTATCTTTAAAAACCCTTCTTTTGACGCAAAATGTAACGCAGACTACCATTGGTCGTCACGGGCATCTACGTCTGCGCCGGCATGAAGCAAAATATTGACTGCCCCATTTTCTGCTGCTAGATGGAGGGGCGTCAGGCGCTTATCGTTCGTGGCCGATATGTTTGCTCCACCCTGCAACAACATTTCCACCGATATGCCATGCCCTTGGGCTGCGGCTATATGCAGCGCTTCAGAGCCTGCCTTTACCAAATCTGAGTTTGCGGCGAGAAACGGTAGAACGACTTCCTGACTTCCGACGATTACAGAGCAATGTAATGGCGACCAGTCGTCCTCTGCAAGCACCGTGGCATCAGCATTCTCATGTAACAACCGTTTCACAACCGACGCATGTCCCCTTTGTGCGGCAAGGTGCAAGGCTGTCTTTTGGCCCTTTTTCATCCCTGACACATCGCCACCTTCAGAGATCAACAACTCCACGACATCAAGGTGGCCCTGTTCGGATGCCACGTGTAAGGGAGAACTGCCTTGATTGTCTGACGTGCTTCATTGCCTAGACCGAAGGACCGAAGTGAAGCTCTAGATACGTAGAAATGACAGTCACGTTAGGGCGTAGACCTTACATGTAACTGCGGAATCCCGTTTGGATACATACCCCTGTGTTGAATTGGAAGATTCTCAGAGTAATGACAAATTCCGCCTTACAAGAATATATATACAGTACATCGATCCTTAAGTTTCTTGTGCGCGAAATTCTTCATCCTGCGCTAATTATAATTTAATGTAAATCCAACCATCCCATCCAGATATCCCGCTCGAGCCCATCTCCTGACGCAATGACTTCCTGGTTAGCAGGTTGACCAACTTGGGTTTTGCCTTTCTTCTCGCTCAGGGCTTCAAGCTGAGACGCAAGTTTATCAAAGGTCTCATTGATATCTTTAATTCCCAAACCATGAGTGAATAATGTCTTTGCAGTCTTGTTCGGACTAAGTTCATCGTTAGCACTTGAAATACAATAGACTGTACTTTCCGTTAAAGCACTCTCTCCACGATTCGTCAGATATTTGTCCCGAATTCTCAGAGGCTGAGATCCTTACGCGTTCAAGTTGATGTTGCACTGCCACAACAAGCGACTTTAGCGAACTAGGGCCGCTAACCGTCCAACACATTGCGCTCTGTATCCAATCTTTCCCGGCGGATATTGAATGTTTGCCTGAAGCGTAATGTGAGACACAGTTGCAAAAGCCATCTTCGTCCACATGGAATAGTGTCCTCACTTCTAGTTCTCTTTCCTTCCAATCCACCACGGGCCAGTAATCGTAGTCGGCTGTCAGAGAGTAAATAACCGACGCTCGGAAGTTTGACGGTGGGGATTGCGTTCCCTGGAAGTATCGCTCCACCCAGGCAGCAACGGAATGAGCGACGGTTGATTTGATGGGGAGACGGAGAATTTGTCCCACGATGGTGCGATCCGTCGGTGACGGCTGGTTTAGGCGTAGTCCGATGTCCTCGTTCCTAGAGCAATTACCGGCTCTCATTGGAGCTTTTGCGCTTGACCCGGATGGGAACGATACATCGAGAGAAGCAGATATACTGTCCCGTAAGGCTGATTTGGGATTCGCATTCTCCAACTCGCCAGAGTAGTTGACAAGGTCGTCGACTAACAATAGATTGGTAGAAGCCCCTCCAAAAGGGTAATCAGCTTCACTGTGGTGTTCTTGTGCAAGTCGACCAAGTTCGCCATCAATAAGTAAACTAAATTTCAGCACTGAAGTCAGAGCAAGAGGATTACTTCGTTGACAGACTCTGCTCTTGCCTTGCCCAGAAGGATTCAATTGTCGGTGCCGAACCTTCATTGGCGCGGAGTGGGGCATCAACCGAATTGAGAACATTGCTGTTATGGGCGGGTGAGGAGATGATCATTAATTTGAAATCCCACTCAGGCAGGGATCGATTCGACCGTGGTGGCCAACACTTTTCCCCACAATCTTTGGCACTTATGCCACGCTCTCGGCAAGGACGACAGACATCAGCGGGGTTGTCACCGTCCTCGAGGCACTGCCAGTCAGTTCAGCGTAAGACCGGGGAATACTGTCTCTCCTTTCTTCCTGAGTCTGCAAGGTTTGCACTGAGGTCGTCCACGCCGACCGGGGCGTCCTCCCTTTTTGGGTTTCCTGTTCAATTAGTTCGACGATTCATAAAAGCTATTACTGTTTATGGGTTGTGGTAACTCCAGTCTCCGCAGCAGATCTCATCACTGTTGAGTCCTAGCAGAGGCGAAGACCCAAGAGTTCCCGCCGAATTGACCTCCAGCAGCCTTTACGTAGGAGTGGCAAGGTAATGAAGGGGAAGAATGGTTGGGTTATATGTTTTACGAAAGGGCGCGAATAGCGATATGGGCGACTGCCACAGCGCCTCGTTCCTCTTTGATTGGTAAGTTCGTACTCTTTCCCCAGAACTGCGCCAACCGCGATAATTGCGACTATCTCGTCGCTATTAAACCTCTTCCCTCACTTTATTTAAGACCAAAGCAGTCAATAGCGATAATCGCGATAATCGCGACATAGCGGAAGTCGCGATTCGCGCGATTCAGAGGGATATTTAGGCACCGCGAATACATAATAAGATCCAGTGCTGCTGTTCACAGCAGACAATATTCGACGACTGAATACTTCAAGTTAAGAGTCTCCAGCGGGGTAGGCGATTTTTCAACGACAGCATCCCCTCATGCGCACTCGGTGGTGCAAAGGTTGCGGCAGAAGGAAGTTTCGAGTAACTCCAGAATGATAAAGTCAGTAATAATAGGGCCATAAAAAGGTTCTCTGCGATTTCTGCACAATCCGACAATCTCGATTCCCGCAGTTCAAAGTCCCGACCGACAAATCACGATCCGAGTTAGACCCGGTACTGGACCGATTCGCGGCAGATCTCGGAGTAGCACATATGTACTTCCGTTTCCCCCGGTTTCCGAATAGATGAGAAGTTGGTGCAGCTCTCGGGACCTGGTTTTAGCGAGGGTGGAACTGGATTTTTGATATTGTTTGGGCAGGCATCTCTGGGATTTGGAAGGGTGGTTATGTAATTGAACATATTTTGGTTGAGAGATAATCGATTCCTCATAACTAAGAAATACAAAGTTTTCTCACATCCCCCATTCGTGAGTCATGTACTTGTAGCCACTGGACTCATGCCATCCCGGGAGCCTGTGGCTCTTCTTGCGAGCCCGGATGGAAAACACAAATTTTCTGTAGAGATTTATCCATGTGGTTGTAGAGAATCTCATTTCTCAATGGATTCATTTTTGGTTTCCGCCATGCTGGCAATGACCACGATCACGATCTCTCGGCTCCTAAACAGTATATGCAACGACAAATACCTTAATGCACATCGGGCGTGATATTTGATCTATTAAACTCAACAAGCTCGACGTTTTCGTATAGCCGAGCATAGGTAGGAATGGTCGAGCCGCTATTAACTTCAACACAGCACTACATGACAGAGCATCGGACTATGGCCAGGCGGTCAAGTCGCGAATATCTTTGGCTATCAAATACGCCAACCTTGATGCACTGGCTCGAAGGGCCATTTGGTTAAACTTTCCCAAACTTTCGGATGCCGGCAAAGCATGTATTAATGACGCGGAATTTGATTTATTGGCGGCTTGTGAAATGAACGGAAGAGAGATCAATAACACTTTGCGCACGGCTCAAACTTTGTCACAAACATCAGAGGTTGCAATTACCTACCCGCTCATTAAAGACGTTATCGCGGTTGCCACAAATTTCGACGACGAGGACAATTAATGCGAGCTTTGTAGCAGAAATTTAATTTAGCTCCTCCCATTTAGGTAGGACGGGTACGAACCGAGACAGTTGGGGATGCGAGACACGCCCTTAAATGTATAAGCGACAAATCAACTTTTCAAACGCTCTACGACAACCACCCAATATCTCCACAACCATGAATGATATGCAAATTTTGAATACATAACAGAAAGAGCACAGTGAGGTTCAGGAAATAACATAGAACTGGAATTTTCCATTTGATGGTTGTGGTGGTAGAGTTGAAAGATTATTTTTCCTGTCTCCTGTCTCGGTTCGTACCCGGCCTACCTACATCTTTCCATTTAAAAAACTTCATTCTGATCAGTGACTTGCTGGGTCCTCCTGAAGCAACTATAGAATCTTCCTCGAACAAACTAATTTACCGAAATGCACGCGGGAGCTCAGCATATATACGGTTGGAATTTGTGCGGTGGATTTTTTGGAAAATGGGAAATGGCGTTTAACCTCCAGAATAAGATCATGTTTTAAACTTTAAAGTTTATCAGTTGGTAAAATGCTCTTCGACGGAGTCACCCTCGAGTTTAAGGTTGTCGCCACTTTGACATCGGCGGCCAATTGCTCTGGATGAACACCGCGAACCGCGTACCATTATGATCGTTACTTAAATTTAAACCAAACTTTTCAGCCAAGTTCAATCTGCTGAGCCAGATTCAAGATTCTCTTTATAATCGAATCAGATGAGACAATTCTGATGCATCGCAATACTTGCCGCCCGTGACGGAGAATGATGCGAAACTTTAACCGGTTTTCAATTCTTCGAAGCGAAGTTTCTGGTCATGGGACTGATTTTCCAGAAAAGCCAATTCCTTTGCCGCACAACTCTGAATTGTAATTGGCTTCGTTGATAACCTTCCTGCGGCTCAGTGCCCAACTGACTGAGGTTGCGAAACGATATGCAATGCGAATAACGTAAAAACCATTGTCGCGGACCATTACGGATCCCCCCTTCCAAGAAAAGCTAATCCAGAACGCAGTACGCACTACTCTGCGTTTTAACTTCTTCGTCACATGGGTGGAATAAAAAAGCAAAGATAAGCGAAAGAGAGATGCGAAATGAGTTGCGAAAGTGGGTGTTCGCACTCGTTCTTCTCTTTACATATAAAGGCCACTAACACTAAGACTCTCGCTTCAGATTTGTGAACATGGTACGTTCCGTGATTTTCAGACTTTGGCTTCTCGCCGCAGTGACAGTTGCACAGGTCCCTACGAATACCTACCTAGAGTGTGAAGCACCATGTGATGAATTCGACAGCTCGTTTGCCCCCTGCGCAACCGCAACAGGACTGCAATGTGAATGCAGCGTTGTCCTCGGTTTCCAGTCACTCTTTCAATGTGAGTCACTTACAGATGTTGTTAATCTTAGCTTGCATTGAATGCGGGGCAGCAGCAGCCGGGACCCTTGACGCCACCTATCTCCTTCAGGACTACACCTCAGTTATTGAGGAATACAGCTCTCTTTGTAGCGGAATTTACGCATCTCCCACTGTAACTGCGACCACACCCTCTGCAACTCCGAGCTGCGGTACTGCTGGAGGATATATTACCATTACCGGCGACGCGGATCTCATGTCGATCAGCAATTGTGTCACCATAACCGGAGACTTGATCATCACAACCGGAAGCGCCCTCACTTCGATCGATCTCCCAACGGGACTTCAATCAGTAACCGGGAGTCTGGTATTCGATGGTCAAAGCCAATCATCAGCGACATCTATCAGTGCAGTCGGGTTATCCTCCGTAGGATCGAGTCAAAGCAATGGAGCACAAACCCTTTCGGATCTCATCAACACCAGCGGCTTGGTGATCGGTAACTTTCCCGCACTCGGCCAATTTGCATTTCCCAACCTTGCCACTATATCCTCCAACTTGGTGGTCGAACAGAATCCACAACTCAACACCGTCACACTGCCAGTTCTGTCAACCGTTGGAGATAATATTGATTTAACTGGAGACTTCAACTCCATCCAACTTCCTGATCTTCAAAGTGTTGGCGGCGGAGTGAATGTACAATCGCAGTCCCCCTCTTTTCAGTGCCCCGCCAATCTCCATACTGCCACCAAAGGAAGTGCATTTACTTGCCAAGGCAATGTTTCGCAGCCAGTCCCTGGTCATGACTTGAGTTATACTTCCACTGCGAAGAAGAGTATTGCCACGAAGACGAACTCAGGTATTTCAATTGTAACCATATCTAACTGTCAGGTTTTCAATTTCTTATCGCTACTTTGATCGTCGGATGGGTCATCCAAATGATATAGTGGAAATAGTTATCAATTGCAAAATGGATCTAATGATACAAACTCCATGCCATGTCATGACATTCTGCATTAAGATGGTGTTGCTCTCGCTGAGTCCTGTGTTAGTTTCGTCGACAGTGTGGTACAAATGTTAGTCGAGAACATCTGAGATCGATTCGTACACTGAACTCGAAATCAAATATTCGAGTTTCAAAACATGGATTTGGATTTGACGACTTTCCAGAGATCCTGACTTGGGTTTGACGAGCTGTGTCAAATATTCGAATATTCGATGTCGATATTCGAATATTTGAGGTATGAATCACCGATTCGACTCAATGAGGCTACGGAGATCTCAAATTGATTCCTTGTCCGTGGACTCTACATACTCCTTCCATTTATTTTGCTTCGCTTTGGCAAGTGCCCTTGTATACTCTCGATCTTTCTCCTTCCATGCTCTTTCTGCAGCTGGGTGTAGGCTTCGTCTGTAGGTATTTCTGAGTTTGTTGACTTCGCGGCGAAGGATGGTAAGCTCAGGGAGCCACCATCGTTTGCTGTGTGGACACAGGCGTTTGTGTGGGGTGCTTTATTCAATGGCAGATTGAATGGCGGTTACTAGACATTTAGTGTAAAAAGTCTATAGCTTTGTCAGTTGCGAGAGAGGTTTGAAGAGCAGGAACGTATGCTTTGAGTAATTTGTCACTCCCAGTTTGTCTTGGCGTAGTTGTAGCTGTGGATTAGTGGACGTGTCTGCAACCTAGCAGTAATACTGCGGCGATCGAATAATGGTCTGATCCGACGTCGTGTTACGTAGCAATGTCGCATTTGAGAGTTTTGTTTTTCAGGTCCGTTGTTGCTCAAATAAGGTCGATAGTAGTTCCTGCGTTGGGGAAGGTAATTGTGCCAGGGGGAAGAAGAAGTGAGAGTTGTAGGTTCAAAGCTAGGTCAATCAGGATACTTGAGAGAATGACAACGTTGATAGCTAGAGAACTACGAAAGGAGAGTGGAGAATCTGATATGTACATGCTTTGTAATCCGGATAAGTCGCTAAGCCCCGAAGTGTACATATGTTATCGCAGAAGAAAAATCCAACACAGCAAACTTAGCAGAAATCATCTGCGTCGGTGTTTTGTGGACTGGCCGGACTCAGACAACACACCAACAACTCAAGCATCCCCTATATCCGGGGCACTGAGTGCAGCTGGAGGGGCAGGTACATTGGTGGCTGACGGGAAGAGCCGCATCGTGCGTCTCAGCAATCGCACAGCAGCGAACACTAATTTTCTCGACCGTGTCATCCTCCGCACGAGGTGCAGGTGCAGGGTTCTCAAGATTTGCCTCTTTCAACTTGATTTTGATGTAATCGGAAGCAGAGGGGGCACTGACATCGACCTCGGATGCAGCTTGATATTATTGTACGAGTCGCAAGGGCCATACCACCGTTTGTCTTTTTGGAACAGCACATTTTATGAAAGGGAGATTTTCGATCTGAGGGTTTTCAGGCAAGCGAGGGAGAGTTACGAAGTGGGATACGATTGGAAGAGACGACGTGTGAGCGTGTGTGGAAAGAGATTGCTTTCTATGATGGGCGGACCGCCAACTTATCTACACTCCGATATTTCCCGATTCGTGTGATGGTTGAAATTCAAATTGTCCTTCGATGTGCAAAATAAATTTAAGCCAACAGCCCTGTTAACGCAGTCCATCCGCAGAACACTACCTCAAAGTCCATGGAAACGCCCAGAGCTATAGGGCACGTGTTTACAGGCCCTATTCGACCGAGCTCACACTGGCCGGCGTTCCCAGAGGGAGTTACGCTGCCGCCAACGATTCAGGAGACGCTCAAACACATTCGACTCGAAAAGCTTGAGACCCTGGCGTCCGAATACCGTTTAGGCATACCTTGCCGCGTCAACATGACCAAATTCACTTTCGGAGGTCGTAACGTTATCTACGAAGTCGAATTCGACGACGAGATTATCTGGATCGCCCGCATCCGAGTCTACGAGGCAGCGTACCAAACCTCTCGCGACCTTAGTCTCGACAGTGAAGCCGCGACACTTCGCTATATAAAGGCACATACAAGCTGCGTTCCAGTTCCTGAAGTCTACGAATTTGATTCCCAATACAACAATCCGGTAGGCTCTCCATATATGTTCATGGAAGCAATGAAAGGTCATCAGCTTGTTGGCGGTGGATTAAAGGATTTCATCCCGGATCCGTTTAAACCGAAAGTCTATCATCAACTGGCTAATATCATCCTCGAACTATCGACTCTCACCTTTTCTAAAATTGGATGGCTCATACCTTGCGAGACCTCGGAAGTGCGCATCGGTCCTATTAACGCGAACGGTGAGTCCTTCGGTCCATTCCAATCATCAATCGAGTTCTACTGGGGTCGAGCCGCCTCGCGCATCTCAGCAACTTCGGCAATGAATCGAGACGTGGACCGTTTCAGGCTTCTGGCATCTTCCTTGGTTGTCGATAAGTTGTACAACAACGGCCCCTTCTTTTTGACACATCCTGATTTTTCAATTCAGAATATGTTATTCAACGAGAATTACAACATCACCGGCCTGGTCGACTGGAGTCACTGCCAAACTGCACCGATTGAATCCTTTGCAGCTGTACCCTCATTGGTAATCCCAGAACCTTGGAAAGCTCGCCCCTGGCCGTTAACCAAGGCAGAATTAGCTCGACGAGAATTGTTCTTCAAGATATTCGCCCAGGTCGAAGCCGGGTTTTCTCGTCATCTTCCCGATTGCCCTATTAGCAAAGTCCAACGCTCTCCGCGATCCATGATAGCAGGAATGCTAGACCGCGAAACTCTGCTTGGGCACCCAATCGACATGCACCTTGAAGATCTTCGGGAGTTTGTTCTGGGGAATGCTACAACGAAATTGAATGTCGCGTAATTAGTGGTTTCTTTGAATCAAGTTCACAACGACGAAAGGGTGATTGGTGAAGCAACACGTGGGTTATAGGACGAAAAGCGAGATAGGTATGATGGTGAAAAGGATGAAAATGTGCGACTCCTAAAAGCCACAAAAAACCCTAGAAATAGTCCTAACCTAACCACTAATCGCCTACTCTATATTATACCTGTAATTGCACCCTGAATTATTTCATACTTGCACCTGCAAGTATCGTGGTGCACCATATTATAATTTCGCTCCACACAAATTATAATATGTAATTACACCCCCCCAATCTCTGTGATGTAGTTTCTGACCTGTGGTGCTGTGGTGGTGATGGTCCGTCAACTTTGAAATCGCCGTTAAATTCTCTGATAGGCTGATTCCAATCCACCGTCACAGCATATGAACGCGACAATCAATTGCAATTTTCTGTTGACATACACACACAACACACGACGCGTCTTTTCAGTCATTATGGACAAC
>Ga0335072_10003280_pt1 | contig 24433 bp, 18 predicted proteins | sample Lox_Sample_21_FD_206725 | JGI IMG/M metagenome (GOLD analysis project Ga0335072, IMG submission 206725) | Soil microbial communities from Loxahatchee National Wildlife Refuge, Florida, United States - Lox_Sample_2.1 | ecosystem: Environmental > Terrestrial > Soil > Wetlands | place: USA... | reverse complement strand
AACCAACTATCTTTGCCGGAGTTACTCCCTCCATGCGCATCGCCCGCGAAGAGGTCTTTGGCCCCGTAGTCAGCCTCATCCAGTTCGACGACTTCGAAGAGGGCATTGCCATCGCCAACTCCATCGATTATGGCCTCTCGACCTCGCTCTATTCCAGGGATGTGAATCGCGCCTTCGCCGCCATCCGCGACCTCGAAGCCGGCATCACCTACATCAACGCGCCCACCATCGGCGCCGAAGTGCACCTGCCCTTCGGCGGCGTCAAACAGACCGGCAACGGCCACCGCGAGGGCCTCGGCGCCATCGACTTCTTCACTACATGGAAAGCCGTCTACGTTGATTACTCCGACAAACTGCAGCGCGCCCAGATCGATAACTCCTAGGTCCCGCGCTAACGGGCCTGTCACCATCCGAGCATGTCCTTGAGTCCATACCTGGCTTTCAGGCCCAGAGTGCCTAACATCGAGGCCGATTCCATCGCCGCCTGCCGATGAATGACCTCTGCGGCTTTTTCGCCGATCATGTAAACCGAGGTTAGAATGAAGAGGCCGGGTATGCGGGGAAAGACGCACGCATCCACGACCCGAAGCCCCGCTGTCCCATGAACCTTGAATTCGCTGGTGAGCACCCCACCCTGCTCTTTGGGCCCGATCGGGCAGGTGCACGAGGCATGATGCCCCCATGCGTTATCACGTACGAACTCCCGGATTTGGTCGTCCGTTCGAACAGCTTCGCCCGGGATCTCCTCTGCCGCGATCAGCCCCGCCTTGATCAATTCACGCGTCATAGTGCGGACGAACTTCACTCCATCGACTGCAGCGTCGAGGTCCTCATTATTACGGTCAGTGCCTTCCTCAAAATAATGGAAATTGACGTTGGGCATATCGAGTGGATTCTTCGAGCGAAGAGTAACTTCTCCGCCTCGGTTAACGGTATGCCCTTTGAGGACCGCCCAGGTCAGGTAATTGAGCTTTTTTGCAAACTCCGCCGAATACCCCGGCCAGTAGCCCCTGAAGAACCCCAGCAACGCAAAACAAAGCAGGTCGGGGACCGGCTGCTGTTTGCTGGATCTCCGGATCACGCCAAGCACCGTGCCATTCGTGGTATAGACGCCGCTCCGGTTTTTCGCCCACTCCGCATACTGGTGGTCCGTCGTGTCGAACTTCGCCCCGTTCAGTACCTCCCACTGCTTGCTCATACGATTGACAACGCCGACTTCGTAGCGGTCCTGCAGGTTCTTGCCCACGCCCTCGAGCGCAACCCGCACCGGAATGCCCATCTCTTTCAGGTGCGCTTCCGGACCGATTCCCGAGAGCATCAGCAGCTGCGGCGTGTTGAACGCGCCTCCCGAGAGAATTACCTCCCGTGAAGCATAAAGCTCCATTGGTTCCCCTGGAGCGCCGGAAGGGGGCTCGAAGGCTCGATAGAGTCGGGCGCCCTGCAGGTACTTCACGCCCACCGCCCGCATCAACCCGTCTTCGGCGTCCTCCAGGATGACCTCCGTCGCCAGCGCGTCGGTTTTGATTCGTAGGGGATAACTCTTGCTGGCTTCCAGCACCCGTTCCCGCGTCCCTGCGCGCTGATGATTGCGGGTCATCAGCGGCGTATATCGAATTCCCTCAGCATTTCTCTTGACCTGCCGCCAGTCGTTCGGATCCAGTTGGCTTTCGACGAGGTCGCGAAGCTGGTCGATTGGATTGCCGGACTCTTCGAAGGCTTTAAACGCGGAGTTGGCGAGGGTCACCAGCAGATCGGCATCTCCCAAAGCCTGCTGGGGAATCGCCTTTTCGGTCTGCAGCCATCCCTTCCATCCATGTCGCGACAGATTAATGAAAGGCAGAAAGCGCGCAATCCTGCGATCGACGGGACGGTGGTTGCAGTTTTCCAGTAGCTCGAAGTACTTGCGCATATTACTTGCGCGCCAGGACCCGTCTCCCGTGGCCCGCGCAATACGGTCCCAATCCTCGTTCGCTGGGTACACCATGATCTGCGCGTTGTGCGACGTGCACCCCCCTAAAGTGCCCGCGCGAGGATAGAAGACGCCATCTTTTTGTGGAACGAATTTTGAGTCGAGTTCCTGCTGGGCCAGGTCGGCGTAGTGGCGGACGAAAAATCTCCAGCTCATTCCAGTGTTCTCCGAAGCCAGTCCGTGAAACACGGGGACGTCGTAGTCCTGAGGCAGGGAGTTGGCGGACGGCTCATTCGGATCGGATCCATCGAGCGAGCGTGGGTCTCCTCCCGCTTCAAGCAGGATCACGCTGTGGCCTGCTTCCGCCAGCCGGGCCGCGACCGTGCCGCCTCCCGCACCCGAACCCACTACGATGTATTCGCAATCGGCCTGCCGTTTGGCTGCCATACCGCTTCTCCCGTCTCGAACTCGATGCCCAGGCGCCTATTTGAAGGCGGCCCATCATGAATCGCCGCAACCGGGGCCCGTCTCTTCTTGAGCTGGAAATCAGAAAGTCTTCAGAAACTCGATCAGGGCTTCCTTGTCCGAATCGCTTAGCGCCGGCTCCGGCTGAATCCCGGAATCTTTCAACGCGGGGCCCTGCAAGAGATCGTTGAACATCGCGGTTCCAAAGTAGTGGCCCTTGTTGACCACAAAATCAGGGCACTTGCTGTACGAAGCCAGCTTCGGCTCAATCGTTTCGAAGGCGGTCTCAAGCTGGTCGTCGGACGCACTCTGCGGAAGATCCCCAACCGCGTGCTGGTACTTCAACAAAAGGTAGATCACGGACGCATCGCGCTTGAAGCGCGCCCAGCCGCTGCCTGAGTCACCCAGCAAATCGATGTTGGCGATTACGTCTACAGGAGTTCCCGCCGGAAAAGGTCCAATCCTAGCGCCATTGTCGTCGAACAACCACGGCGCCAGCGCCTTATCCAATCCCTTGCTTGCGGATAGGGGCCAGGGAAGGTAGCCGTACGCTACATTCACATAACTCCGTTCCGTCATCCGGTCAACGAGACTGGGACCGGGACCACTCAGGTAGTGCACATCCATGGGCAGGTTCTGGATCTGGTCGCTATCCTTGGCCCGGGTCTCCGGCCACAGCAACTGGTGGATGGAGTCGTTAAAGCTCTGCATCCGAGCATCCACAGAGGGGCTCGACTCAAAGTGTCCCACGGTATTGTTGAGCAGCAGAGGCGCTGTGGACCATACGCTGACTAGGCTTGCCGGACGTGTGTAGCCGCGACCGCCGGCAGGCATCTGGTACTCAAAAGTCTTGTCGGTATAAGGATCGCGAGCCAAGATGGGACCTACCGACGGAAGATCCTTATAACTCTGTGACGAGAAGTTATCCCAGATATTGTCCGCAAGCGCATTGGTCGCCAGAGGGCTGCATGCGTTCGTCCCCAGCAAAGTCACGGGAATACGTGCGTCCGTGGAGAGGAAGTTATCCTTCAGAAAGTCGTCGGCAAGGACGATCGTACGCATCTTTGCCCTGAAGTCGTCGGTTTGCGTCAGCTTAAAGTAATTGATGAAACAGGCCAGATAATTGCTGCCGGCGCAGTTGGCCAGTCCCTGACCGCGCGCAAAGTCGGGGAGTTTGCTGGAGTGGCATCGCGCACAGCGGTCGGCGAAGACGATCTTGCCGCGCGTCAGCAGCGCCTTGTCGCTGCTCTGGTATTTCTTGCCGCCGGGGGCCTCGGCAAGGTAGTGCGGATCTGTGCTCACCAGCATAAATCGGGCTAAGTTGGGGGTCTGCGCCTCGGTCGCCTTCCAGTAGACCGAGTTCTTTTCCGCAACTTTAATCGTGATAGGCGTAACTTTCTTGCCGCCAATCAACGCGTTGAAGTGCAGCAGCCACTCCTCGCTGAAGAGTCCGATATTCAGATACACCCGGTTCAGGGCTCCGAGCGCGCCCACGGAATCCGAGCCGTCTTTCAACACGTGCGGCGTTCTTACTGTGTCAGGAGGCATAAAGAACTGCGTGAGCGGATCGCCGGGCGGAACGTAGTCGTTGAACTGCTTATTGTCCAGTTGCCCGCCGGCCAGCTTCTCCTGGCCCCACTGCAAGGCCATCGTGAGCCGCGGTCCCAGATCATAGACCGCGTTCATCGTGCGCGGATTGTTGATATTGTCCGTGGAGACCAGCGAAGTGTCGAGCGACCCCGGCCGTGCGGTATGAAAGAGTTGATAGAAATAGAGCTTGCTATTGCCACTCCAGGAAAAGATCCGATCTACCCAAAAATACTGCGCGCCCACCATCGAACTCAGGTTCTTCCACTCGGGGTTGTTGGGGTCCGCAGGCGGATCGATGGGATTCGGTCCAACATGGCAAAAGCCGCAGGACATACCCACGCGGTACGGTTTAACCAGCTTGGCATCGTTGTAGTAACTCGGATCCGTATAATATCTCTTGGCATCCCAGTGTTCCTTTGCTTTCTCATTGAAGGCCGGATTGGGAAAAAGCCTTAGGCCGACAATGCCGGTTCCGTAGCCGTAGTAGGACCCCACTTCGACGGTCTTTCCACGAGCGCCAATCTTCACGCCGGGATACTTGGTCGCGTCTTCGAACGGATCGGGACCACATCCCGGCTTGCGATGGTCAAGCCAAAGTCCCCAACGATTCGGGTCCGGCCCCATGGCGGCCTCATAGCACGGTTCGTTGACAAGCCCCAGAAACTCCCAGCGGTTGGCGCGCGTCGCCGGCAATCCGGGATAATCGGAGATCGTCTTGAGCAGATCAAGGATTCCGACGCTCTGGACGGAAATACGATCCCAGAACCGGTCGTTCCCGCCGGTCCACACGATCCAGTTGTCACGCCCAATCACCTGCTCGCGCGTCAACTTGATTCCGTTATCCATGTCGTGAAAGTAGTCGATATCGGTGCCCGGCAGGCTCTCCACCGTGCGTCCGGCCAGCATCGCCTCGTCCTGGACTTTGCCCGTCTGCGAAAGCGGAAATATCAGCACAATCGCGATCAACGCGCCCAGTCCCACAACCGCCACCACGGCGGCAAGAAGGAACCAACGTACAATCCGATAGACAATGCCGTGCGTCTTCGGCGTCGTGCTCATCTTGCTTCTCCCTTCGTCTCCACCTCATCCTCACCAGCAGCGCGTATCTTTGGCTCACGGTATTGGTCTGCCGGGTACCTGCCGCCCGTGCACTTCACATATCCGAAGCGAGCCCGCCTACAAAACCTGGCCCAAGCCGTCATACATCTGCCGAAATGTACCGCCCTGCTCAGGTAACGGAGGGGGGAAGCGACTCTTCGACTCGCGGTCGAAAGGAACCTCTATTCCGCATATGCACAGATAAAAGCATCCCTCACACGCCCTCTCCTGTTCAGAAAGTCGGATGGATGTACTAAGACTGAAGCGGCCTCGAAACCACTTATGATCGACAAGAACAGGGGCCGGCTACGCAGTTTCTTACAGCGGGAAAATGGGGAGTCGAAACTGTTGTGGTCTGAAAGCAGGCTAATTACAGCATCAAAGGCCCTGCCTGTCAAGCATGAAGATGCTGGGGGTTGCGGTCTCCAGGGTTCACATAGGAGCCCTTGAATCCGCGGATGCTTTCGGCCCGAACTCAACTCGGCTCAAGCGAAAGCGGGCTCGATTCACCGCAGGGGCAGAGTTTCCGCGATTTTGACTTGACACCCAGTCAAACCTATGGTCTCTTGGGTCAATCGAGTCCTCTCAAAATATCGATCGACGATGATCCGAATCGTTGGCGCAGTGTCCACTCCCTGATCCGTCGCAGATGAATTCTACAGTCGGCGGAGGTTCTGCCCGGGCCTCCTAACGCAAACGCCTTCACCTGCTTGAGGGGCCGACGCCACTCTCGGTAACTTCGGGCCCAGCTTCACCGTTCCCAATGAACGCCCGACTGCATTCAATGGCGGAAAGTAAGGAGCGCCTATGGCAGACCACAACGATCCCAATGCCGTAAATCACATTTTTTCCGACATCGACTACTCCCCCGCCGATCTCTACGACCTCTTCGGATGGCCGGTCGAAGACGGCCGCAAGGTCGTCTTTGCGCTGACTTTAGCCTCGGCGCCTTCGGCCGGCGTCCTCGATCCCGACTTACTCTATCGACTGCTTCTTACCTCCCATCCGCGCGTGGCCTGGCCCGATGCCCGTGAGTTCAATGCTGACTCTGTTCTCGGCTATTTCGAAGCCGTGAAGCAGAAGTATCTCGGCGAACTGAAAACGGCGGAGATACGCGTAACCGTGAAGACCCCTGGCAGCGTTCTGATGCGGTTCCTCGGGTTTCCCTGCGGCGAATTCTCGGCGGAAGTCAACGTCAATACGGTTGCGCCGATCACGGCGCCCGACGGGCACGCCATCAAGGCATTCGTGGGCGGGCGCGACGACGGCTTCTTCAACGACCTGACCGGCTTCTTCCGATCAATTAACTACGCCCCGCAGTTCTATCACGTTCCCCACACCATGATGGAGGCGCGCGAGCTGCCTATTCCCAAAACGCTACTGGAGCTCGAAGGAAACGACCTGTTCAACTATCGCGACGACATGCCGGAATGGGGCTACACGCAGCCTGACGGCAACACGCCCAAGCTCGATCTCCCTCCCGGACCCTGGACCTGGAGCGGAGACCGGTTCAAAAAGGACGCCAACGGCAACTTCCGGTTCGTGTACAGCGGCCGGGATTGCCGGGCCGGCCAGAACTGCAATGCGATCGTCCTGGAGATACCTCACTCTCTAATTACTCCGAATACCGCGGAGAATCGTCTGGTAAACGCATGGGGCGAAAGCTGGGTCCTCAAGGCTGCACACAAAGTGGAGAGCATTCCCGACGATCCTTCGTGGCTCGCTCAGCCGTGGAAGGTCGTCCGCGAAAAGGAGCTGGATGGCGAACTCCAGAGATACAAGCTTGTCGACACCGACGGCCAGCCCTTCGCCGACGCCGCGCTGAGTGAGCGCGAGGACGATCGCCAACTCGGCGCCAACAATTTCTGGCTTGGGCCGCACTTCATCAAGCGGCTTGCCCATCTCGGCTGGGGTTTCGGCCCTTCCATCAGTGCGCTAGGACTCAAATGTTCCTTCGACCATGACGACTCACCCGTCTCCGTCTATAAGACTTATGACCATGTCGTTGCTGCGTTCCCCAGGGTCGCGAAGACGCTGTTTCAAAAGCTGAATATGCCGGACGACTCCTGGAATCCGAAGGGTCTTAACATTCCTCTCCGGCGCCCGTTTGAAATCTTTGTTCCCAACGTGTGCGCCGTGGACATGGACACTTCCGGTACGTGGCCATTCGGCAGGCGCCTTGAGGATCAGGTCGCCACCCGCTTCCTTTCGCTGTTCCTGGATATGGAGGCAGAATGGAACGGCAGGAAGTACCACGTTGACCTGCTCGGCGACCAGGCCCTCTGGGATAGCGCGCCCATCTTTCCCAGGACGCCGCCGAATCCTTTGAAGAATGACAAAGTCTTCTTGGATAACTTCCCTTATCTCGCCGAACCCTGGCCGCAAACATGGTAGCTGCATCTGCAAATGAGCCTGCGCCACGCCCCGTCGCCTTCCGGGGCTTTAAAGAAGACCTCGAGCACGCGCAGAGCGAAGTGGCGCGCCTCGCTACCCGGCTCAGCCGGCAGCCCTGCGACCTGCAAGGGCGCGTGCGCCTGCTCTACCGCATGTTCCACCGGGCATCGCTCAGCGGCCGAATGACCTACTTTGAGGAAATGGACGCGGAACTCAGGAACGTCCTTCGCGACTTTGGCCCCAAGGAGGATATCTGCCTTCTCAAGGTCAACCTCGACTTCCGGTTTCACCGCTTGCATGAAGTACGCAGGGACATGGAAATGGCGCCGATGCTCGCCAGCCGGGTCGAGGGCAAAGTCCTGCTCGCGGACCTCGATATGCAGGAAGGCCGCTATCGGGACGCTCAGCTCGCGCTTGAGTCGCTGATCGCGAAGAGTCCCACCTGGGACATTCTGGCGCGCCTGGCCCACTGGAAGGGGAAGCTCGGTGAATTCTCCGAAGCCGACGGACTCTACAGGGAGGCCGAAGACGAACTTACCGCCAAGCAAATGCTTTCGTATGCATGGCTCGAAGTGCAGCGCGGGCTACTGGCCTTCAACTCCGGCAACTATGCGGATGCCTGGTCGCATTACCACCGCGCCGATAGCTCTTATCCGGGCCACTGGTATACCGCCGAGCACATGGCCGAGTTACTCGCGGCTGAAGAGCGGTTCGACGAAGCATTGGTGATGCTCCGCGAAGTCGTGGAGCGGACAGACAAACCGGAGTTATGCCACGCCCTTGCCGAAATGTACGTCTGCGCGGGCCGGCAAGACATCGCGGAGACTTGGTTCAACCGGGCGCTGACCGCATACCAGGAGTCTGCCCGGCGAGGAGACGTCCATTACTTTCACCATCTCGCCGACTACTACGGCGGCGCCATGGAAGAACCGGCCGAGGCTCTCGTGTGGGCGCGCCGCGATATTGAGCTGCGTTCGAACTTTTCAACTCAGACTGCGCTGGCCTGGGCGCTCTATCGCAACGGAAAGTTGGCAGAGTCGATGGACTTCATCCGTCTTGCTCTGACCTCGGGAGTACGCGACGCCGCTATTTTGTCCACTGCGGCGGAGCTCTTTGAAGCCTCCGGAGACATGGCAGCGAGCCGGCAATACACCGCTGCAGCTCTCAAGCTCAACCCCCTGCACAGGCGTTTTCGAATGCATCATTAACGGGGCAGGAAATTCTCTCGACGTCGTGCTTCACGCGATCAAGACACCTCCCGCGGCATCCGTCCCAATCGAGCACTCTGCCGGCTCGTCGGAGGGACTTCCGTTGGCTCTGGGATGCCTCTCGGGCACTTGAAGATCACGCCCTCGCCGTTGAAGCGGCCGGCGACGTGGAAGTATTTGCGGTGGATACCTTTGTCGGTTATGGCGGTTCCAGGGTTGCTGTACCCCGAAGAGACGCCATTAAGTCGCAGCAACCATCAGGGCGCGGCGATCTTGAACGATTTCAGAGATGGCTACCCTGCCGTCCTTCGCGAGCCGCTGCGCCCCGGGCCAGCCTGGTTCCGTGGCGACCTGCACATGCAAAGCGCCCACAGCGACGGCCAGTGCCCCAGCCAGACCGGCACGATGGTCCCCTGCCCGGTCTTCTTCACCGTGGACGCCTCCGCCCGCCGCGGCCTCGACTTCATCGCCATCACCGACCACAACGCCCAGTCGCAGTACGAGGCAACCTGCACCATCCCCCGTTGCGACATCCGACCAGACCCTCCATGCGTCATGGACGAGCGACGGCCGGCGTCACTGGTTTCTCGCTCAGGCTATTGGCCCAGACGGCAAGCTTTGGCTCCTCGGAAATCCGATCTATGTCAACTGGATTCCTGCCCGATGAGGATAGGGCGTTTGGGTGACCGTAACGCCGACAGGGATTGACCGAATGGTAGAAAGCGCACGAATTTGCCCCTTCAGCCGGAGGTTGCGACCTCACGCTCTGGCGTACAAGAGCACTGTGGGCGGCGCAGGCTTCAACGATCTCCCACGACCCTGATTTATCTCCGAAACTGCTCTAATCTTCGGCGTGGCGGATGGCGAGGAGGGTTACATCGTCCAATCCGGGGTTGGCGCCGGCGAATCGGCGGAGGTCTTCGAGACAGGCGGAGATGACCGAAGCCGCGCAGGACGCGGGCTGCCGGCGGACTACGCTGGTTACACGTTCGACGCCGTATTCGCCGTTGTCGCCGCCGGCTTCGGAGAGGCCGTCGGTGTAAAGGAAAAGCATGTCGCCCATGGTCAACTTGAGAGAGGCGGGAGTGAACGATGCCTCGCGAAACATGCCCAACGGAAAGGCCGTGGACTCGATCAGACGCGGATTGCTCTGTTGAATAGCGATCACAGGTGGATGGCCGGCGTTGAAGAGTTCGACATCGCCGCCGGCGCTGGCGCGGCCGCAGACCAGGGTGGCGTACTGGCCGGCAAGCGCGCTGTCGCAGAGGAAGCGGTTGATGTGGACGACAATCTCGGCAAGCGGCAGGCCCACGCCGATAAGGCTGCGGAAGAGCGCGTGAAGCTGCGTCATGCGCATGGAGGCCGCCACGCCTTTTCCTGAAACGTCGCCAAGCATGAAGTAGAGCTGACCGCCGAAGGGGTAGAGGTCGCAGTAGTCGCCACTGACGGGGCCGAGGGGTGCGTAGTGATAGCTGGTGTCCCAGCCGTCAACGCGGAGGTCCGCAGGCGGCAGGAGGACCCGCTGCAGCCTGGAGGCCAGGTCCAAATCGTGCTGAAGCGCGTCGCGCTCGTGCCTGCTCAGATGGTCGAGGCAGTAGCGAATGAGCGGATCGGCGAGCAGGCGGTCGCGTTCGATGGCGTCCTGGCAGGTTTCGCAGAGGCCGTAGGTGCCTGCCTCAAACCGATCCAATGCGGAGTCCACGTCGCGCAACAGGGCTTCGAGGTTCGCATCGTCAGGCCGTTGCACGAGGATGGTCTCGAGGCGGCGCTTGCGCTTCTCCAGTTGACTGTGCAGGAAACTCAATTCGGCGGCTGCCATGGAAGCACCCTCGGGTTCGTAAAACCTTTGCCTATTTTGATTCTCGACACCGCACTGCGGAGTCAATAGTTCTATGACGCCGAAGTGTTGGCTGGCCGGCGCGGCGCGGGTGCCTTACCCGCTAAACGTCTTCCTCCGCGACCGACGCAGTGCAAATCCGAACGCAGCTATAATGGAGGCATTATTTAAGCCATTTCCCGGCGGATCACGGGAGTTTTCGATGCCAGCATACGAGTATTTGTGCGAAGAGTGTGGGGATCATTTTGAGCGTCGGCAGAAGATGTCGGACCCCGAAGTGGACGCGTGCCCCGCGTGCGGTGGCCATGTGAAGCGGCTCATCAGCGCCGGGGTGGGCGTGATCTCGAAAGGCGCGGGCGGTTTTGCCGCGCCTGCCGGCGGGTGCGAGGGCGGTGAGTGCGGGACGGGCACGTGCTGCGGCGGCGTGTGCGGGTATGAGAACTGAGATTAGCAAGCCAGTCAGCGTGTTGGCGAGTTAGCGGGGTAACGGGTCAGTCTGGCGAAGGGTATTGCCTACAGGTGGTTGATCAGCGAGGCGATGGAGGCGGCGCCGAAGCCGTTGTCGATGTTGACGACGGAGACGTTGGGGGTGCAGGTGTTGAGCATCCCGAGCAGGGCGGCGACGCCGCCGAAGGAGGCACCATATCCCACGCTGGTGGGGACGGCGATGACGGGGGCGTTGACGAGGCCGCCGACGACGGTGGGCAGGGCGCCTTCCATTCCAGCACAGACGATAAGCACCCGGGCTGAGTCAAGCGAGTTCTTCTGGGCGAGCAGGCGATGGATGCCGGCGACCCCGACGTCGGCGATGAGCTCGACGGTGTTGCCCATGAGGCGGGCGGTAACGGCGGCTTCTTCGGCGATGGGCAGGTCGCTCGTACCGGCGCAGACCACAGCGACGGTGCCTTTGCCGGGTGGAGCGGGCGCCTGAGTCAGCGAGATGGCGCGGGCGGCGGTGTGGAACTCGGCGCGGGGTTCCGCGAGGGAGACGGCGTGCCAGGTCTCTTGGGAAACACGGGTGGCGAGGACGTTGCCGCCTGCGTGTGCCATGTGGACGAAGATCTCGGCGACCTGGGCCGGGGTTTTGCCGGAGGCGAAGATGACCTCGGGCATGCCGGTGCGGAGGGCGCGGTGATGGTCGAGCTTGGCAAAGCCAAGGTCTTCGAAGGGCAGGGTGCGGAGGCGGTCGAGGGCTTCGGAGACGCCGGTGCGGCCTTCATGGACTTCGGTGAGGAGGGCTTCGATCTGCAGCGTGTTCATGATCGGAGCTCCGCTGGGGCGGGTTGAGTGGTGGTGTAGGCGCGCATGGCTTCCTGCATAACTTGTTTGAGGGGGATGGCGTGCCGGGTGGCGAGGGCGCGGCAGTCTTCGTACTCAGGTGCGGCGTTGGCGACCTCGCCGGACGGCCAGCGAGCGATCTTGATGCGGACCGGCCCCCAGGGGGTCTGTACGGGCGTGAGTTCGCGAGCGAGGGCAAGCTTGTTTTCGATGCGCCAGCGGAGGCCGATGGTCGTGGTCTCGCGGATGAGAAGGTCGCGGAGGGCGGGGAGGAGCTCGGGGCGACAGAGGACGGTGAGCTGCGTGCCGGTGCGGCCCTTTTTCATCTGGACGGGAGTGCGGAGGACGTCCCAGGCGCCGGCGGCGAGGAGGATCTCGGCGGCGTAGGCGAGAAGCTGGGGGCTCGAATCGTCAATGGTGGTTTCGAGGACGGCGATGCGCTCGGAGACGGGTTCGGAGGTCTGCGCGGGCTGGCAGGCCGTCTGACCTTCAGCGTGATCGACTGTCTCGCCAATGAGGACACGGAGGAGGTTGGGCTGGCCGGGCGTGTCGCGGCCGCCGGCGCCGTATCCCGTAGCCTGCACGCGCATGGCGGGAAGTGGGACGTATCGGACCTCCAACATGCGGAGCAATGCGGCGCCGGTGGGGGTGATGCGCTCCATGGGCTCGCCGGCGGAATACACGGGTGCGTCGGCGAGGAGGGCCAGCGTGGCGGGCGCGGGGACGGGGAGGGTGCCGTGCTGGCAGTGGACGGTCCCGCTGCCAACGTTGAGGGGCGAGGCGAGCCAGCGATCGATGTTGAGGGAGTGGCAGGCGGCGGCGGAGCAGACGATGTCGACGATAGTGTCGACGGCGCCGACCTCGTGGAAGTGAATTTTTTCTACGGGGATGGAGTGGATGGCGGCTTCGGCCTCGCCGAGGAGCTGGAAAGCGCGGCTGGCGCGGGCTTTGACGGGGTCGGCAAGCGGGGCGGCGGCGATGATTTTCAGGATCGAGGAGAGATGGCGGTGGGGGGGGTGAGGCTGGGACGTTTCGCGAGCATGTGGGTCGCGCCCGTGATCGTGGGTGAGTTCGTGGAGGTGGCCATGGTGATGGTCTTCATGTGAATGGTCGTGGTTGGGGGCGGGCTGCTTCGGGGTGAGGACGTCGATCTTGGTTCCGGTGAGGCCGCCGCGCACGACTTCGCGCCGCTCGAGGCGGGCGCCGACGTTGAGGGCAGCGGCGGTTTCTTCAAGGAGCAATAAGGGGACGCCGGCGTCGACCAGGGAGCCGAGGAGCATGTCGCCGCTGATGCCGGAGAAGCACTCGAGATAACCGATTCGCATCGCGTTGTGATTCTAAATGGCGGGGCGTGGGGAATTCACTGGCGATAGCAACGGATCGACGAGGCGGGCGATTGCAGGAGCGCGGCCTGCTACTGGAATTTGTTGTCATCGATGGAATGCGTGATGAGATGGACACGAACGAGAGATTGGGTGGCCGCTGGGGTGGTTTGGACCAGATGGGAGAAGAGCGGATGGGCAACCAGGCACGAGGTCCCCGCTTCAGATGGAAGAAGTATCTTCAACGACCCTTGGCGTTCGTTGGGGAGCGATCGCCCAATGTGGAGTTGCAAGCGAATTGAAGGTAGAGGAGGAAGATGATGAGACGGAACAATCATCCTGGAAAGGCGCCTGCAGTGATATTGGCGGCAGCCCTCTTCTGTGCGTTCACCCCCAGCCTACCTGCTCAAAGCGGCAACGCTCAGCAGCAGGAACCACAGCAACAGACTCAGCAGCAAAGCAAGACATTTGCGGGCAAGATTGTGAAGCTACAGAGCGGACAGTTTGCTCTTGTCACTGGCCAGACCCCCGACGGCAAATTAGCCGGTCACTTCCTCGATGACCAGACTGATGCGGAGAAATACGAGGGCAAACAAGTAATGGTGACCGGAACTCTGGACATGGCAAGCAACACGATTCACGTCACCAATATTCAAGCCGCGTAATCAGTGGCAGGTTGCAGGCAGCGCGAAGGAGGGCCGCCGCCGGCGGCGGCCCTCCTTCGCGCTGCTGAAGACATTTCGACGACAGTCAAGTGTGCGGTCGCCGCCGCAGGAAGAACGAAAAATGCGCGGAGATGCGGCTCAGGTCGCCTTCCAGGGCGTGGTTTTCTTCAATGAATGCATCCTCCGGATTGCGCCGTACTTCAACCGGGCTATTTTCTATTCGTCCTCCTGGGACGACGCCGGGGACGGGTCGAGCTGATACCAAACGCGGACCAGGGTAGTCGATGGGCGGAGTTCCCTAGACGGCGCGGCCGGCAAGCACGTCTGCCGGCAGGATGACGTTGAGGGAGCCGGAGCGGAAGCCGGCACAATCCAGAGTCACATATTGATAGCCGGCCTGCTTGAGAGCGGCCGTGATGGCGTCGAGCATTTCCATGGCGAGGGCGTGGGGCAGCTCGGTGCGGGCGATCTCGACGCGGGCCAGGTTGCCGTGGTGGCGGACGCGGAACTCGCGGAAACCTAACTCGCGAAGGCCGTCTTCGGATTTTTCAATTTGTTCGAGGACTTCGCGGGTGACGGTGCGGCCATACTCCACCCGGGAAGAGAGGCAGGGCGCGGCCGGCCGGTCCCAGAGCGGGTAGCCGGCGGCCCGGGCGAGGGCGCGGATTTCGAGCTTGGTGAGGCCGGCTTCGGCGAGGGGCGCCAACACTTCGTGTTGTTGCGCTGCTCGCTGGCCGGGGCGGAAGTCGCGGGTGTCGTCGGCGTTCATGCCGTATGCGATGGTCGGGAAGCCGAGGTCGGCGGCGAGGGACTCCATGACGTCAAAGAGCTCGTCTTTGCAGTGGAAGCAACGGTCGGCGCCGTTGCGGGCGTACTCGGGGCGGTCGAGCTCCCCGGTTTGGACGATGCGGAGCGGCATGGCGAGCGAGGCGGCGAAGGCGCAAGCGTCGCGCATATCGCGGCGGGCCAGCGAGGGTGAATCGGCGAGGACGGCCAACATGCGCTGGCCGAGGACGCGGTGGGCGGTGGCGGCGAGAAAGGCGGAGTCCACACCGCCGGAGTAGGCGACCATGAGGCTGCCGAGCGCGGCGAGACGGGATTCGAGGGCGTGGAGCTTGGCGGCGACTTCGGGGGTGACGGCGAGGGAGTTTTCGGACGAGGGCTGCGCGGCTTGGAACTCCGATGGATGCGTGGGTGCGCCGGCGGCCATGCGGCGATTATACCGCTCTGGAGACTCCGCTACTCGATGGCGAAGACAGCGTAGACAGTGGCACTGCGGGTGACCTGGTTGGGCTCGACGGCTGGTGGTTGCGCTGGCTCGGCGCTTTTCGACATAAACATGGTGTGGGCGACGAACGGCCTTGGAAGCAAGGGAGAGAGCTGGTTACTGACGTAGATAAGCGAGCCGAGGCGGACGCCCATGCCTTTGGCCAGCTCCGCCGCATCGGCGCGGGCGCGGGCGGCGGCCTTTGCGAGAGATTCATCGGCGAGGGCCGGGTCGTCCTTGACGGTCCAGTCAATGTCGCCGCTGTTGTTGGCGCCGGCAGTGACGGCGATGTCGAGGATCTCAGCAGCGCGGGTAGGGGTGGTGCGGACGGTCCACTGCTGCGAGAAGCGGAACCTGTGGGATTTGGGCTCGGTGTAGTCGGGCTCGAGGTATTGGGACTGGCTGCGGATATCGGCGAGGGCGACGTCGGCCCGCTTGAGGGCATCGAGGATGGCGTTGGAGGTCTGGGCACCGCTGGCGTAGGCGTCTTTGGCGCTGGCGGGCGGGGTGGAAAAGCCGATGTGGAGGATGGCGAGGTCGGGCTCGACGATAACCGTTTCAGTTGCCGTGACGGCGAGGGTGCGGTTGGTGGAGTCGATCTTCAGCTCCGGCGGGGCGGGCTGCTGGGCCAAGATTGCGGGCGCGATGGACAGAAGAGCCGTGACGGCGAAGATCCGAATGGTGTGCATGGCGATCTCCTTGAAAGGTCTTTTCGCGGCTGGCGGACGATAGACGCACCTGAGGCGCGGATCAGTGCAGGTTGGATGCGTACTCTGCGCCGAAGCGGCGGAGTTTTTCGATGGTGGCGGCGGCCTGACCGGAGTCGATGGCTTCGGCGCCCATGGCTACGCCTTGTTTGAGGTCGTCGGCGAGGCCGGCGGCGACGAGCGCGCCGGCGGCGTTGAGCAGTACGATGTCGCGTCGGGCGCCAGGGATACCGGTGAGGACGTCGTAGAGCAGGGCACGGTTGGTTGCGACGTCACCGCCGATGAAGTCCTCAAGCCTGGCGCGGGGCAGGCCGGCCATCTCCGGGGTGATGCGGGCGGCTTTGAGCGAGGTTTCGCCGTCCGCGGATTCTTCGACGCGGGCCACGACGGACTCGCCGGTGGTGGTGAGCTCATCGATTCCATCTGTTCCATGGACGACGAAGGCGCGCTTGGCGCCAAGGGTGGCCAGAGTGCGGCCGACAAGGAGCACCCTGCCGGGAGCGAGGACGCCGATGAGCTGGGTGCGCGCGCCGGCGGGGTTGGTGAGCGGGCCACAGAGGTTGAAGATGGTGCGGAAGCCGAGGGCGCGGCGCAGCGGGTTTACGGCCTTCATAGCGGGATGATAGAGCGGCGCGAAGAGGAACATGAAGCCGGTCTCGCGCAGGCAGGCGACGGCGAGCTCCGGCGGGAGATCGATGGGGACGCCGAGGGCCTCGAGGACGTCGGCGGCGCCGCAGCGGGAGGTGATGGCGCGGTTGCCGTGCTTGGCTACTTTGGCGCCGGCGGCGGCGGCGACCAGCGCCGCGCCGGAAGAGATGTTGAAGGTGAGCGGCCCGCCGCCGCCGGTGCCGACCACGTCGACGAGGTCGTCGCGCTCCTCGGCCGCAAGCGGGACAGGCGTGACGCGCGCGCGCATGACGTCGACAAAGCCGGCGAGCTCAGGGGCCTGCTCACCGCGGGTAGCCATCACGGTCAGGAGCGCCGCGATCTCGACGTCGGGCGCTTGGCCGGCGAGGATCTGTTCGAGGACCTGGGCGGCCTGCTCACGGGTGAGCTGAGCGCCGTCCTCGGCGAGCGGCTTGAGGAGCTCCTTCAACGAGGCCATATCCTTTTATGGTAATGGCGGGGCGATGATCACGGTGTAAGACGTGGGTTTGCCCCACCTTTGTGCGGCAAGATAGGATGAAGTTGCCGCTGCTACGGTCTCGCTGGCAGGTCGCACTACGGACCCGGCGCCGAAATCCCCATTTCAACAGCGGACGGGGCGGCTCAATCCACATGAAAATTCAGGCCACATGAAAATTCACGAGTATCAGGCAAAGGAAATCCTGGCGAAGTACGGCGTGCCCGTGCCCAGGGGCGAGGTGGCTAACACGCCGGAAGAAGCTTCGGCGGTGGCCCGCAAACTGTTTGCCGAGGGCGCCTCGGGCGTGGTGGTGAAGGCGCAGATCCACGCAGGCGGACGCGGCAAGGGCGGCGGCGTCAAGGTGGCCCGCACGCGCGACGATGCCGAGACGCATGTGAAGAACATCCTGGGGATGCAACTGGTGACCCACCAGACGGGGCCGCAGGGGCAGAAGGTGCAGCGTCTCCTGATCGAGGAGACGGCGGCCATCGACCGCGAGCTGTATCTGGGAATCGTTCTCGACCGCGCGACGGGCAAGCTGGTCTTTATGGCCTCGCAGGCCGGCGGGATGGAGATCGAAGAAGTGGCAGCGAAGACGCCGGAGGCCATCTATAAAGAGACCATCGATCCGGCGGTAGGCTTCGGAGCGTGGCAGGCGCGCAAGCTGGCCTTCGCGTTGGGGCTCAAGCCCACGCAGATCAACCAGGCCGTGAGCTTCTTCCAGCACCTCTACAAAGCGTTCCTCGAGACCGACGCCTCGCTGCTGGAGATCAATCCCTTCATCACCACCAAGGACGACAAGCTCTTTGCGCTGGACGCGAAGATGAACTTCGACGACAACGCGCTCTTCCGGCATCCGGAGATCAAGGCGCTGCGCGACACGGCCGAAGAGGACCCGCTGGAGGTGGAAGCGAGCAAGTACGCGCTCAACTACATCAAGCTGGACGGCTCGATTGCCTGCATGGTAAATGGCGCGGGCCTGGCCATGGCGACGATGGACATTATTCAGTACGCCGGCGGAAGCCCGGCGAACTTTCTGGATGTGGGCGGCGGCGCGACGCAGGAGCAGATCGAGCACGCCTTCGAAATTCTGCTTTCGGATGCCCATGTGAAGGCGATCTTCATCAACATCTTTGGCGGCATTCTGCGCGTGGACCGGCTGGCGACGGGCGTGGTGGCGGCGGCGCGGAATCTGAATGTGAAGGTGCCGATCGTGCTGCGGCTCGAGGGCACGAACGTCGAAGAGGGCCGGCAGATTCTGAAGGAATCGGGATTGAACTTCGAGGTCGGCGCAACGATGAAAGAGGCGGCGGAACTTGTCGTAGCAGCAGCTTCTAGCTCCTAGCTTCTAGCTGCTAGTTCGGAGGAAGCGAGGAACGGGTTCGATTTGGCGCAAGACTTCCAAGATCTCACAGTGTGGCAGAGGGCTATGGAATTGGCCGCTGCAGTATGCGAATTGACGAAGTCGTTTCCTTCCGACGAGCTTTATGGGTTGACCTCTCAAATCAGGCGGGCAAGCGTTTCGATCGCAAGTAATCTTGCCGAGGGTCGCGGCAGAGGCACGGATGGCGAGTTCAGGCAGTTTTTGAACATCGCACAAGGTTCAACATACGAAGTTCAAACACAGCTTCTCTTGGTCAAGCGGCTGAAGATTGGAGACGATGCACAGCGGCGACGGGCCGAATCACTGTGCATCGAAGTTTCAAAGATGCTCGGGGCGTTTATCCAGTCTTTGAAGAGCTAGAAGCTAGGAGCTAGAAGCTAGGAGCTGTTTTATGGCAGTCTTAGTTGATAACAACACGCGGCTCATCGTTCAAGGCCTTACGGGCAAAGAAGGCACCTTCCACGCCAAGGGCTGCGCGGAGTACGGCACCAACGTGGTGGGCGGAGTTACGCCGGGCAAAGGCGGTACAACGCACGAGGGCTGGCACGTCTTCAACACCGTGTCGGAGGCCGTGGAGAAGACCGGCGCGAACGCGACGATGATCTTTGTGCCGCCGCCGTTTGCCGCTGACGCGATTCTCGAGGCCGAGGATGCAGGGATTCCGCTGATTGTGTGCATTACGGAGGGGATTCCGACGCTGGACATGGTGAAGGTGTGGGCGAAGCTGAAGACCTCGAAGTCGCGGCTGATCGGGCCCAACTGCCCTGGGGTGATCTCGCCGGGGATGGCCAAGATCGGCATCATGCCGGGGCGGATTCACAAGCAGGGGTCGGTGGGGATCGTATCGCGGTCGGGCACGCTGACTTACGAGGCCGTGCACCAGTTGACGCAGCGCGGGATCGGCCAATCGACGGCGATCGGCATCGGCGGCGACCCGATCATTGGGACGACGCACATCGACGCTCTGCGGCTGCTCAATGACGATCCTGGGACGGAAGCGATCATCATGATCGGCGAGATCGGCGGCACCAACGAAGAGGCCGCGGCGGCGTACGTCAAGGAGCACGTGAAGAAGCCGGTAGTCGGGTTCATCGCCGGGCAGACTGCGCCTCCGGGGCGACGGATGGGCCACGCGGGCGCGATCATCTCGGGCGGGCAGGGCACGGCGCAGGACAAGATGAAGGCCATGACCGCAACGGGCATTCACGTGGTGGTGTCGCCGGCGGAGATTGGCGAGACGCTGGCAAGGGCGATCGGCAAAGCATAGCCGTGGCCGCGCACCAGGGCTTCAAACTACTTCAGGAGTAACACAAGTGGCGCAACGCACGTTCAGCATCGTTAAACCGGACGCGGTCCGCAAGGGCTACACCGGGGCCATTCTGGCCGAGATTGAAAAGGCCGGTTTCCGGCTTGTGGCTATAAAAAAGCAGTCGATTTCAAAGGAACAGGCCGAGGGGTTCTATTACGTTCACAAAGAGCGGCCGTTCTTCAACGATCTTTGCGCATTCATGTCGTCGGGGCCGCTCTTCCTGATGGTTCTCGAGAAGGAGAACGCGATTGCGGACCTGCGCAAGCTGATGGGCGCCACCAATCCCGCCAACGCCGAAGAGGGAACCATCCGCAAGAGGTTCGCCGGGTCGATCCAGGAGAACGCGATTCACGGGTCCGACGGCGAGGAGACCGCGGCCTTCGAGATCGGCTACTGGTTTGCTGGGTACGAGCTGCTCTGAGCGAGGAGGCTTTCGCTCGGCAGCCAGATGTAGAGGTCGATACTTCCTGGAAATCGTCCCTCAGGGGCTAAAGCCCACCCTCCATTGAGCGGCTTGTGGCACGGATAAATCCGTGCCCTTTCAAAACTACGCCCGACGGTAAACAACCTCCTGAGACATTACATTTAGAGCGTAATCAGGCGAACAGGTCGTCGAATTTGCGCTTCAATTCAGCCATCTCCTGGCGCAATTCGGCTACCGCGGCTTCAAGCTGCGCGATGCGGTCTTGCTGGTCGGATGCATCGCCGGCGATTGGCGCGGGCGCAAATTCCGATGTGTGAATTGGCGGCGCCGCTGAAACTGACGGCGTGGCCGGAAAAAGCGCGGCCGGAACCGGCAGTGACTCCACCGGCCCCGAGAGCAGATGCGCGTATCGCGCCTCCTTGGTTCCCGGCTGGCGCGGCAGGACGGCGGCGAGCGGCGGCTCGCGCTCCGCGAGCTTTTGCAGGCCGGCGAGCACGTCGGCGATCTCTTCGAATACGTGCAAGCGCTCGGCGCGCCCGCGCAACTCCCCGGGCGTTTGCGGGCCGCGCAGCAACAAAACGCAAAGCAGCGCCGTTTCCGCGCGGCTCAGGTTGAAGGCCTCGCCCAGCCAGTGCTCGTACTTGGCGACGCGACCGTCGGCGGAGCGAGCGCGGCCGGCCAGGCGCAGGTCTTCAAGCCCATGGAGGGCCTGCCGGGCGTCGTCTTCGTCGAGGTTCATGACCGGCTCGCGGTTCGAGCGCTGGTTCGAGGCGTTGAGCAGGGCGTTCATCGAGAGCGGGTAGTACTCGGGGGTGGTGACTTCTTTTTCGAGGAGCGATCCGAGGACCCGGGCCTGGGCCGGAGTGAGCTTGATGGGAGCTTCGGGCGGCATGGGTCTATTGTGCCATTGCGCGCGTGCTGGAGCGATTAAACCCAATGCCGTTCGCTTAAAGAAGCTTGCATCCTGCGACAGCATCTGCCAGTCCCACCCATTTCGCAAAGAACGCGAAATGGATGGGGCACCCGCTTCATTCCAACTACAAGCAGATCCGTAAAGTGAACGGTGTTGCAATCAAGCCGGTTCTTCGGCAGTTGTTTCGCCATGGCGCGTGAGCCAGTAGTAGACGAGCGGGGTGACAACCAGGCTGAGGACCATGCTGATGGCGAGGCCGCCGATGACGGCGATGGCCAGTGGCTTGAGCATCTCGGAGCCGGAGCCGATGGCGAAGGCGAGGGGCAACATGCCACAAACGGCGGCCAGGGCGGTCATGGCGATGGGGCGGAGGCGGCGCTGGGCGGCGTTGAGCATAGCCTCCCTTGGAGGCGCGCCTTCGGCGCGGTACTTTTCGTCGGCGTCGAGGAGCAGAATGCCGTTTTTGGCGACGATGCCGATGACCATGATGAGGCCCATGAAGGAGGCCACGTTGAAGGTGGTTCCGGTGACGAGGAGGGCGAAGATGACGCCGGAGATCGAGAGGATGGAGGAGGCGAGGATGGCGATGGGGGCGGGGAAATTGCGGAACTCGGTGAGGAGGACGCCGAAGACGAGGACAAGTGCGAGCAGGAGGACCTGGAGGAGATCGCGGAAGGACTTCTGCTGTTGCTGGTAGGTGCCTCCGTACTGGACGCGGATGTTGGGCGGCAGGTGCAGAGCGGCGACGGCCCGCTGCACGTTGGCCATGACCCCGCCGAGGTTCGAGCCTTCGAGGTCGCCGGTGACGGTGACAAGCTGCTGGAGGTTTTCGCTGAGGATCTCGGTTTGGGGCGGCAACTGCTGGATGGCGGCCAGCGAGCCGAGGGTGGCGAGGTGGCCGGAGGCGCTATTGAAGACCGTATCGCGAATGGCCTGGAGCGAGGAGCGGGTCTCAGGGCCGAGGCGGACGCGGATGGTGTAAGGGCGGCCGTCGACGATGGCGGGATCGGTGGTGGGCAGGCCGTCGAGGATGGCGGTGGCGTCTTCGGCGATTTCGGCGGACGTGAAGCCAAGCCGGGCAGCGACCTGAGGATCGATCTGGAAGTTGGTGGCGGGACCGCTGACGGTGTTGTCGATACCGTTCTCGACGTCGACGACGCCAGGGACTTTGGAGATGGCGTCGGCGACCTCGGGGGCAAGTTGGTCGAGCTGATTTTGATCCTGGGAGAAGATCTTGACCTGGATGGGCTCGGGGGCGTTGGAGAGGTCGTTGATGTTGTCCTGAAGGATCTGGGTGAGCTCGATGTCGAGTTGAGGGTCCGCGGCCTTGATGCGGGCGCGGGCCTCATCCATCACCTCCCACACGGAGCGGCTGCGGTTGGCTCTGAGCTTGACCGTGAAGTCGCCGGTGTTGGCTTCGGTTACCGCGGCCAGGCCCATCTGCAGGCCGGTGCGGCGCGAGGTGTTCTGGACTTCGGGGATGGAGCGGAGGATGCGCTCGACGTCTTCGAGGACGCGGTTGGTCTCGGCGAGGGAACTGCCGGGGGGCATGACGTAGTCGAGGATGAAGCCGCCCTCGTCCATCTCGGGCAAGAGATTGGTGCCGAGGGCTTTGAATCCGGCGTAAGTGCCGACGACGAGCAGCAGGCAGGCGGCAACGAGCCAGAGGGGCTTGGCGAGGGCCCAGTCGAGGACGCGGCGATGGAAGCGGAGGACGCGCTGGAGCAGGCGGCCGGCAGTGTGATCGCCCGCGGTGTGATTATGGTCCTCGGCCTTGCCGGCGCGCTCGCGCAAGAGCATGAAGCTGAGGCCGGGGGTCCAGGTGAGGGCGAGGGCGAGCGAGGTGAGGAGCGCGGCGGTCATGGTGATGGCCAAGGCACGGAAGAAGGAGCCGGTGACGCCGGTGACGGAAACAAGCGGCAGGAAGACGACGACGGGCGTAATGGTCGAGCCAATTAGAGGCTTGGTGAGCTCCTGGAGCGCTTTGCGCACGGCTTCGGTGCGGGACTCGCCCGAGTCGCGATGGAGAACGATATTTTCGACCATGACGATGGCGTCGTCGATAACGAGGCCGATGGCGGCGGCGAGCCCGCCGAGGGTCATGAGGTTGAAGCTTTCGCCGATGGTCCACAACGCGAGGATGGTGACTGCGACAGTGACGGGAATAACGAGGCCGGCAATGAGGGATGAGGTCCAGTCGCGCAGGAAGAGGAAGAGGACGGCGCAAGCGAGGATGAGGCCGATGACGATGGCGTCGCGGACGCTGGAGATGGAAGCGCGCACGAGCTCGGACTGGTCGTAAAAGGGCTGGAGCTTAACGTCGGGTGGGAGCTTGGTTTGGAGGGTCTTGATTTCGGCGGCTACGGCATCGGCGACGGCGACGGTGTTGCTGGTGGGCTGGCGAGCGATGTTGAGGAGCACGGCGGGCTGACCGTTGGCGGTGACGGTGGTGTAGACGGGCTCGACGGAGTCTTCGACGGTGGCCACGTCGGCGACGCGAACGGGAGCGCCGGCAGGGGTGGTTTTGACGACGAGCTGGCGCAGTTCGTCGAGGTCGTGGACTTGGGCGTTGACGAGGCCGAGGATGAGCTGGTGATCGGCTTGGTAGAGGCCAGGCGAGTCAACGATGTTGGAGGCCTGGATGGCGTTGACGAGGTCGAGGATGGTGACGCCGGCGTTGCGCATGAGCGCGAGGTTGGGCGTGACGTGGAACTCGGGGACCTGGCCGCCCTGGACGACGACAGTGCTGACGCCGGGAACGCGGTTGAGCGGGGGCTTGAGGTCGTAGGCGGCCATCTCCCACAGGCGGGTTTGTGGAACGGTGTTCGAAGTCAGGCTGTAGCCGAGGATTGGGAACGTGGCAAAGGTGAGCCGGTGGGTGGTGATCTGGGCGGTGGCGGGGAGGGATTGGCGAACCTCGGCGAGGGCGGCGTTGACCAGTTGCAGCGACTGGACCATGTCGGCGTTCCAGTTGAAGAAGAGGTCGATCTCGGCTTCGCCGCGGCTGGTGATGGAGCGGACGGTGACCAGGCCGGGAACGGAGTTGACGGCTTCTTCGATGGGACGCGTGATGGTGACCTGCATCTGCTCGATGGGCGTGACGCCGTTGTCAACGCCGATGACCACGCGGGGGAAGTTGGTCTGCGGAAAGACGGCGATGGGCACACGGAAGGCGAGATAGACGCCGGCGACGGTGAGGACGGCGGCGAGAAAGAAGATGGTGTGGGTGGAGCGGGCGAGCCAGAAGGGCGATTGCGCGCCGGGATCTTCGATGGGCATCAGTTGTCGCCTCCGCCCATGCTAGTGTTGGGAGCAGGAAGGTCGGCGCGCTCGACTTTGACCTTGGTTCCTTCATCGAGGCCGTAAGCGCCGATGCTGATGACGAGGTCCTGCGGGGTGAGGCCGCTGGTGATCTGCGCTTCGTTGGCGTTGACGATGCCGAGTGTGATGGGCTTCTTGGTGGCCGCGCAGTCGGGGCCCACAACCAGCACGAACTTGCTCTGGTCGGCAGCGGTTTGAATGGCGGAGACGGGAATC
>Ga0335072_10003279_pt1 | contig 24436 bp, 20 predicted proteins | sample Lox_Sample_21_FD_206725 | JGI IMG/M metagenome (GOLD analysis project Ga0335072, IMG submission 206725) | Soil microbial communities from Loxahatchee National Wildlife Refuge, Florida, United States - Lox_Sample_2.1 | ecosystem: Environmental > Terrestrial > Soil > Wetlands | place: USA... | reverse complement strand
GACCGATGCCAGGCAGCTCACGGCGGACAGCCGGCTGCTGGTAAAGCACACCACCAAGACCGCGAAGGCGATCGTCCGGGATCTGCACTACCGGCTGGACGTGAACACCCTGCACCGGGACGAGAGCGCCACCCAGCTCGGGCTGAACGAGATCGGCCGGATCACGCTGCGCGTCACCCAGCCGCTGTTCTGCGATCCGTACGCGCGCAACCGGCTCACCGGCGGCCTGATCCTGATCGACGAGGCAACGAGCGCCACGGTCGGCGCTGCCATGATCACGGAGAATTAACCCGGAAGGTAGCTTCGTGGCACCGCGGGTGACGAACCGCTCTCACATCAGGAGCCACAGTCGGCGCCTGTGCAAAGTTTTGCTAATCGCCACGACCTAAAGCGGTCAACCAGATGATTTGGCCGCGCGTCTCTCCTGTATCCGGCCAATGACGGTTAGTAGCGCGATCCTTGCCGTCCTTGGGGCGGGCAAGACAGGTCGCCGATGACAGCACGTCGGCAGAGATGACCAGGTGAGAGTAATCAGCACCAACCCGAGCCGTCGGCGCTTAAGCATGTTGGGCCGTCACCGTGTCGCGCTCGTACTTCTGAGCCTTGTCCTCCTATTCTTGGCAGCCACCGCGCGGCTGTTTGTCTGGCCCGCGAGTGGTATGCCTCGACGCGTTGACGGGATAGTGATGCTTAACGGGTCAGGTAATCGGCTGAACACAGCACTCGACCTGGCGCGGGAACACCGCGCATCGGCCATCTTGATCTCGAGAGGGTCGAAATATTGGGGCCATGGCGATGTATGTGCACCGGCCATACCAAACATCAAGGTCATTTGCTTTGATCCCAATCCAGAGACCACAAGAGGGGAAGCGGAGTTCGCAGGCCGAATGGCAAAGCGTTATCACTGGCAGTCAATGGTTCTGGTAGCAACGGCCCCACAGGACACTCGCGCACGGCTGCGATTCGAGAGGTGCTTCGGCGGCAGGATCTACATTGTGAACTCCGCCTTCCCAGTGCGCGAATGGCCCTACGAGATCGCTTACGAGTGGGCAGCGACGATTAAGGCGCTGGTCGTCCAACGCTCGTGCTAACTTGATCCAGCTTGGACCGCTCCTAACCCCGCCTGTCGGACGTCGCCGTCGGGCTGACCTTGACTTGCTCGCGCTGCACAAAGGACCACCTCGTCCGGCGCACCCCGCACTGAGCCCCCGTGGCGGCCCATCTCTCTTCAGCTGCCGTCTGCAGCGATCGACTAATCGATAGGTAGAACTGCTGGTAATGTGCAGCCGACGCCTGGCTGTTCTGAATCCGAATGGGCTGATGCCTGCAGGACCTCGAGGCGCGGAGCATAGCTAGCCTTCGACGAAGGATCCAAGTAATGCGTTGTCCACCCCGGGAAGCCGGGCAGGAGCGTCGGGCGCTGATCTCGAGCTCTAGGCGGTCGTCAGAGCGTAGGCACGTTGTGGGTCAGACTCGGGCGAGACGGCTAGTGCCTTGGTATGGCGTTCTGCTTGGCGCCGCTCTCCCGCTGAGTCTCGCGCTCGGTTCCGTCGGATGCACGGTCGCTCCCCACGCGAAAGCGGCGGCTCATCCCGCGCGAATGACGGGCAACGGCGCCGGTGGATCAGCTGACGCGACTGGAGCAGAGCCGCTTGTCGCTGCTCCCAGCTCTGACGCGACTCCTCGATCTGTCGCTACAACGCCGGCGCTGAAGCTGCCGCTAATCGCCTGGGATGGCGGACCTTCTTACTATGCTAAGTTCCCAGCGGCGACTGCGTACGGTTGGACCAGCCCGAATTTCTTTCCGATCGCTATCTGGGCGGCGGTAATAGGGCGACCCAAGGACGTCAGGCTGGATAAGGCAGCCGGGGTCAACACGTACGTCTGGCCATACATATACGACTACCGTCCAATTCAATCAGCTCACATGAGCGTGATTGCTGACGTATCCCATGTCAGTGATAAGCGGCGAGCCGTGGTTGGGTACATCTTCGCCGATGAACCGGATGGCAAATTTGGGCTGGGGTCGGGCGCGATACACACGAATCCTTTGGGGTGCGCCACTAGCGTCCCCTGCGGCTTCACTGTGATGCATTACCTCGATGGTCTCGTACCGAAGAACACTACTCGCTTCACTTACACCAACTATACCGGTGAGATTATTACGAACCCTGCTCAGGGGCGCCGTTTTCTTAACGACTACCAGACTGTGTCGTCAATGGATGACTATTATTTCACTGGCGGCGGCGATGGATGTTATGTTGCGCGGGTTTATCACTTCGTAACCCGAGGTGAGTGCCCGAAGGCGGCCGACTACGGTATGGACGTGGCTCATGAGCGTGCTCTGGATCCGCACCGGCCCATCTGGAATTTCGTGGAGCTGGGTACGACCAACGTCGCCAACCTCGCGATCAAGCCTGGCCAGATAGGCGGAGCCGTTTGGGATTCGCTTATCAATGGCGCGATGGGTATAGATTACTTTATCGAGGACACATCAAGGTCGCCTTGCGGCGAGCAGCTTGGCAATGTGCTAGAGGACAAGAGCTGCCCCCAAGCTGTCGCTGCCACGCGCGAAGTGACTAAGATAGACCGTCAGATAAAGGGACTGGCGCCGATTCTGAATACTCAGTCCTTTAAGTATCGCTTCAATCGTAGACTCGATACGATGTTGAAGTATTACAATGGCTCGTATTACATCTTTGCTATCCCAGGCCTTGCTGGAAAGCCTGGAACGTATACCCTCACGTTGCCTCAGGGCCTGAACGCTTCGACGGTCCAGGTATTGTTTGAGAAGCGGACTATCTCAGTCGAGGATGGGAAATTCAGCGATGCATTCAACGCGGAGTATACGTATCACATTTACAAGATAACTCCGTGAACCGGTTAGACTTCTCGGCGCGGGTTGGACCGCGTCTAGCTTTTTCGGTCTCGACTCAGATGCTGTCAACGCGACGCGCGGGGACAACCTATGCAAGCGACCGGATGGGCGCGATACCGACTGTCGGCGCAGTGTTACCCTCTGGCGCGGCCCGCAGGCGTGGAGGTTGGCGTCTGCACCAGCCCGGAGGTCGAGATCTGCCAGCCCACGGGATTCGCTTTGCGTGGGCTCGGCAACTGACAGAACTGTAGGATGCCGACGGCGGGAGCGACGGTGGCGTCAGCGCTGACGCGGCATAGGCGCGAACACGCTGGTCGGGTGGCGGGCCTTGCGGCCGAACCACCGAGACCTGGCTGCCCCGGAGCGAGTGATGATCTCGCTGCTCTGCCTCGAGAGCCAGAAGGGGAAGACCTGGCTGACGCGGACCCTTGCGTTGTAAACCTGGGCACTTGCCCATGCGTCACCAATATGCCGCACGCATTCTCCGATGGGCTGAGCTCGTGTTGGAGCCTCTTGGTTGCTGAGAGCGTCGCGACGCGCCCGGCGAGGAAATGGGAGTGCGGCGAGGTGACGGATGACTTGACGGTCGTGGTGTCGGTTGGCACCCTGACTGGGCAGACGACTGATCTTGCGCTAGGGCAGCGACGGTCTCGTCCGTCGGGGATTAGGCGCTACGAGCGGAAGGAGTGCCGACGCAGATGCACTGGCAATCATTGCGCCGGAACTGGTATATAGCAATTTCGGGGCTGCTGGTAACAATTGGCCTTGTGGTCGCGACCTATAGCCTGATCCCCGCTAAGTACGAGGCGAACAGCCAATTGGTGCTACTCCCCCCGCTTGATCAGGGAAGCGCCAACTATAATGGCGTGGTAAATCCTTTCATGGGTCTCGCAGGGCTCCAGAGCATGGCGGACATAATTTCGACTGCCATGATGGATGACCAGACGGCAAAAGCATTGAAGGAACTTGGCGTCTCGCAATACAATGTGGAGTACGATGGTTTGTCGGCTGGCCCAATTCTCATAGTTCAGGCGACTGGATCCTCGCCGGGGCAGGCGAGTGCCGCCCTTTCGGTTCTCGACAGGCAGGTCCCGCTGACTCTCGCCCGCTTGCAGGATGAGGCCTCTATCGCGCCGAGGTCATTCATCACCTCGATGATAGCTGCTCGTCCTAGCACCCCGGCAAAGTCCTATAAAACGGAGCTTCGTGCAATCGCCCTGGCATTCGTAGTCGGGCTCGTTACGACGCTGCTCGCCGTATCGGTGGTCGATGCGTGGCGCATTCGGCGGCGAACACAAAGCTCTTCGGGACAGAATTCGTATGTTGGGACCTCCTCCGCATTTATGGATGCCAACTCGGAATTCCCGCTGCATGACCAAGAAGTCGCGAAGCACCGTCGCCTTTCTGCCCAGGAGGATTCAGGCGACATGGTTCTCGGAAATAGCTTGGCCATGACGGAGCGCACTCACGGTCGCGGCTACGATCCCGGTGGCTCGTCCCGATGACGACCCTGACAGCGCTGTCTAATCGAGGAGTCCGGGCGTCACAATCTTCCTCCCGGACTTCGCAAGCTGGCGTCGCTGTCCTGAGTCTGTACGCAGTGCTGCGAGTCGTTCTACCCTCACAGTACGTGATCGGGCCGCTAGGAGGCGCTGGTCAGCCGGCCGAATTGCTCGGCCTGGGCATCGCGTTGTGGTGGCTGGCGGACCGGCTCGGGCGACCTGGATCTACAGCGAGCTTTAGGCAGCCGCTCAAACGGTTCGCTCTCCTCTTCGTGCTGGCCGTTTTGGTCAGCTACCTGGTATCGGCGCTAAGGCCGCTCAGCTCGGCCGAGCAGTTGGCTGCCGATCGAGGCGTATTGAACGTCATCTCGTGGATCGGTGTCCTGCTAGCCGCCACAGATGGAATCGCCACGCGCGCGGGACTAGACACCTTGCTGAGGCGCGTTACGCTGCTCGGTGCGCTAGAAGGCATCCTCGGCATCGTCCAGCTGATGGCAAAGCAGTCGTTCCTCCAATACTTTCAGCTGCCCGGTTTGTCGAATACCGGCGTAGACCCACTCCTGTTGAGCCGGGGAAGCTTCTTGCGTCCAGTCGGTACTGCCATCAGCCCGATTGAGTACGGCGTCTTCCTGTCGGTGGTGCTGCCCGTTGCTCTTCACTACGCTCTATCGGACGCTGGACAGCGATCCCTCCTCGCTAGGTGGTTTCCCGTCGGCGCAATCGCTTGCGCGCTGTCGCTATCCCTTTCACGATCAGCAATTATTAGCACCGCTCTCGGCCTTGCCGTGATCCTTCCGACATGGTCACCCCGTCTACGGCGCCGGATGTACCTCGCCGCGGCCGTTTTCATCGCCGGCGCGGCCGTTGGTCTGCCGGGATTCATCAGGACAGTAGCAGGTCTCTTTGGTGGGCTCGGTAGCGACTCAAGCGCCCTATCCCGTCTGAATAGCTATTCGGTAGCTTGGTCATTCATCACTCGCTCTCCGGTGTTCGGCCGCGGTGCTGGAACCTTTCTGCCGGAGTACTGGATCTTGGATAATGAGTATCTGGGATCGCTGATCGAGATCGGTGTTGTTGGTCTCATATGCATGCTACTGCTGTTCTCAAACGGTATCGTCACCGGCTGGCAGCTACGGAGACCCATGGCGGTACCAGGTGGACAGACTCTTACGACCTTTAGATTGGGGCCCGCAATTGCGTCAGCAATTGCTGCCGCCTCTGTGAGCTTCGCCTTCTTTGATGCCTTCAGCTTCCCGATGGTTTCATCGATGCTCTTCCTAATGCTCGGCTGCGTGGGCGCGCTACATCGTCTGACCCATGAGAATGCGGAGATGTACGCGGCACATGGACCCACCGCGGCGGCGCAACTGGAGTCCTCAAACCCGCGAGCCGGTGAACGATTCGGCGGTATGACGATATGGAGCATCCTGCATGCCGTCAGACGGCTATGGCCTTTGGCAGCGGCGGGGCTTGTTGCCACTTTTGCCGGGTCCTACCTTGCCGCCACAGCTGCGGGAGTGTACTACGAACAGGCTAACGTGATCTTCATTACTCCTGGCGGTAGCGGCCTCGACGCCGGGGATAGCAGCGTGGTTGCAACGGCGGGTTTGGTTGCGGCCCAGATGGACGAGAAAGGTCCGCTGCCATTGTCGCCAACAGCAACCATCGTCGGCACCGGGATCCGTCATGGAGTCTGGGTTAGACTGCCCAATGAGGGCGATCAGTGGGCGACCAACTTTGACCAACAAGATTTGGATGTTGAGGTCGACGGCGGCAGTGCGAGCCAGGTGCAAGCGGAGGCACAGGCTACTGTCACCAGGATTCGGACCTTGTTGCGGTCAGATCAGCTATCCGCCGGTGCCCGATCAGACGAGTTGATAAACGTAGGCGTGACTCCTCAGCATCCAAGCATCTTCTACCTGCGAGGTAGCCGTGCCCGGGCAACCATTACCGCATTCGCGATCGGGCTTATTCTGACACTGACGAGCGTGGTGTCGGTCGATGGCAGGCTATTGCGGCGTGGCAGAGGCCGTCTTACGGTGTGATTCGCGGAACGACAGATGTTGTCAATAGCACCTGTTCTTTGTCGTGCTAGCAGTCGCTGGCAAGAATTTAGGGCCCTGGCGGTTCGATATAGATTCGTCGGCCGCCGTTGGCTGTCTAACAGGCAGAAAGTCTGATAGTCGGCAAGATAAGGGTAACGTTTCGGGAGGGGAATAGGTTGGCTGGATTGACAGTGAGCTTCTCAAAGGAGCCCAAGGAGGGCGGGAATGCCGTACTCGCTCCGTGCACCGCGGTCATCGTCACCTACCAGAGCGCTGCGCACATCGGGGCGCTGCTCGAGGCTCTGCAGACCGAACGCCGAGCGGGCTTGGACCTGCAAGTCTTGGTCGTCGATAACGCTTCGACTGACAACACCTCTGCGGTCGTAGCACAGTTCGACTGGGTTACGTGGGTTGAGTCTGGCGGGAACCTCGGCTACGCGGCGGGTGTAAACATAGGTAGCCGACTGGTGCCGAAGGAACGCGCATTGCTTGTCCTGAATCCCGACCTAGTGCTCGCACCAGGGGCGCTGGCCCGTTTGCTAGCTGGACTAGAGCAGCCTGGCGTCGGAGTCGTCGTACCACGAGTGGAGACCACCGACGGGTCGCTCGTTCCATCACTCCGGAATGAGCCATCTATCGGCCGGGAGCTCGTTGATGCCCTCCTGGGCGCGCGTGCCGCTAGGCTTCCTCGCCGCTGGAGCGTGATGGTTTGGGATACTCACGCTTACGAGCATGAGCAGTTCGCAGACTGGGCGGTCGGCGCTGTGCTGATGGTGTCCAGCTCCTGCCGCGCGATTGTTGGCGATTGGGATGAGCGCTATTTCCTCTACTGCGAGGAAACCGATTTCCTGCGACGGGTACGTGCGGCCGGACTGCGCATTCGATACGAGCCGACGGCGGTCGTCCGCCACGTCAGCGGTGGTTCAGGAACATCCGACGGCCACTACGCGTTGTGCGCCGTGAATTGGCTACGGTATTACCGCCAATATCATGCAAGGTTCCCGTCTGCAATTTTTGCCGCAGGGATCGTTCTCCGTCTACTCGTGCGCGGAAGACGCCCTGCCGACCGTCTGGCATTGCGCGCGCTGCTGTCGTCGACGATACGCTCAAATCTACCGAGAGCGACCCCCGGGCCCGCTTCGCAGAGTACACATGGCTAAAGGGGCGCCGGATGCGATCCTCGACAACTGAGGCGTTTCGGGCCGGGCGCGTCGCACTCGCTCGAAGGTGAAAGCCAAGACATGCTGCCATCGCTTGTCGCGGAGCTTAGCCAGCTACAATTGTTGGTCCACGATAGCTCCACGTGGCGAAGAACGCGCCGTTCGAAATCGCCTTGAGTATAGAACCGTGCCGTGCTCCACGGCGGATCGGGTGGCGGGGCTCGGTATTCCGGTCCTCACCGCAAGTGTCTTCAAGCGGTCGGTTAATCGCAGAGGCGCAGGCAGCGGTGAGGGACTGTAGTCTTTAGCATCGAGCCGCCAACTACCAGAACTTATGCAGCCCATGTGGTGAGTAGTCTCCCGAACCGGGCGGCATGCACGCCTTTGGGGTGCTACATTGCTGGTCGTGGCGCTACGAGCGACTAGCAAATGGATGGTTCATTGGTGGTCTCGTTGTACCTGTAGCTGGCACTGGCCACGATGACAGAATCAAGTAGATGAGCGCGGATCTCGACCACATCCTTCTGACACGCTTTAACCTGCCCTCCGTAGGCTACGAAAGCGTGGTACGGGCCCAGCAGAACTGGCTTAAGGACCGAGTTGATCTCTTTGAGCGCTACTGCCTTCCTTCTGTAACGGCTCAGACTTGCCGGCGCTTCTTGTGGTTGATCTACTTCGATCCCCAGAGTCCTACTTGGTTGCTGGATTGGGTGCATGACCACGAACAGCGCGGCCATTTCAAACCGTTCTTTCGCGAAGAGGTCCGCACAGAGGATCTGCTCAGCGATATCCGAGCTTTGATCGGGCCCGAGCACGGCGCGGCCCTCCTGACGACGAACCTTGACAACGACGATGGCCTGGCTGCGGATTTCGTGGCGCGGATCCAGGGTGTGTCTTATGTCGGTGATCGAACAGCTATCTACATCGCTGACGGGCTTGTCCGTCGCGGTGACATGCTGTATCGACACGTCGATCGGCGGAATGCCTTTTGTTCTGTACGCGAGCCGTGGGACGCGCCGGTGACGTGCTGGGCCGATTGGCATAACTTGCTGCCCGATCACATGCCGGCGGTAGCTCTGCGAGGTGATCCGGGGTGGCTCCAAGTCGTCCACGGCGCCAATGTGAGCAATCGGGTGCGCGGTCGCCGTACTTACCCGACGCAGCGGCGCCCGGCGTTCCCCGGACTGCTCGACGACCTCCCCGAGCCTTCGATGCTCCAAGTCGCCAAAGACTCGGTGGTGTCCCTCACTGGCCGCGTAATTCGTGAAAGCGGGCGGGCGACAAGCAAGGCGCTGATCTCCAGACTCGCCGGTAAGAGCGGCCTGGATCGCGCCAAGATGATGTGGATATCGGCGCGGAGGCGTTTCAACTAGTGGTAGAAGATCCCAACGGTTCAGTGCCGAGCTCGCCTGCGATCTGCGACAGGCCCAGCACCTAATCATCTGTGCTAGCCACCGCCGCATAGCAGGTCGTCAGGGATCTGGTCCGTGAAGGGATTGCTCGCTCAGGAGCGACCATATGACAGCGTGAATCGGCGCTGCCTCAGGTCAGGGAGCAGAGGAGCTCATCCAGCGCGCCCATCGACCATTGAATGCACTGGCTTTTCGCGGAATCGGGTCATGTACACCGGCGAGACGGGCGTGGCCAGCGACACCAGCAGGTCCAGGGCGGCGAGTTGCGACGCCGCCGATGGACTGGCGAAGCTTGCAACCACGCGCACTCGATCAGGCCCGCCAGCGGCCGACTGCGTGACACGCCCCGCGGCATGTCGCGGGCTACTTGCGCCGGGCATTCTCAAGACCTGTGCCGCATTGCTGTAGAGCCGAAGAATATGGGTCCCGTAAGTTCTCGAATGCTGGACACTATTAAGCAGCTGAAGGAACCGGGGTGCCATCGCGAGCCCGTAGACGACGCCACCCGCAGCAAGTCCCACTACCAATTGAGCCAAGGGGCTGCCAAAGCGGTCTGATGCGGAATGAGCGGCGAGCGCAGCCATTATTGAGGCTATGAGGGCGCCTGACAAAGCCCGGCCGACCGAAGAGACGCGAACGCGGACTGCCTTCCGCAACGTCAAGAAGTAACAAGGGAGAACGATCACTCCGATCACTACAACGTGCGCATACGCCGCTCCAAAGATCCCGTCGGTAGATATGCCAATGAGCATTCCTGGAATGAGCACAGCCAGCCAAAGAGTCTGGACAGCAACTAGCATCTTCGTTTGCCCAAGGCCCGCCAAGAGGCTCGAAAATAGCTGGCATACGAGCGAAATCGCTCCGTAGAAGACGAGAATACTTAGGACCCTTGCTGATGTTCCCCACTTCTGGCCATAGAGCACAGTCACGAGCGGATGCGCCAGCACCATAGTGAGGCCACTGATTGGCATCACCACCAGCGAGACTGCGCGAAGTGCGTCAGTCACAGCACCGGCCACTCGAGCCTGATCTCCCTTGACGCGAGAAAAAGCAGGCATAGCAACGTTGCTGATCATGAAGCCGAGTAGGCTCGCTGGCCACATCGCCACATTGAACGCAATCACGTAGATCCCAAGTGCGGAAGGACCCAGCGTGTGGCCTATAAGGGCATAGTCAACATTGAGGAGAAGGTAGCCAACAAATCCTGAAAAGCCCAGGGGAATCCCTATCCGAAAGAGCACAGATAGCGCTCCGGCGGTAAAGCCAAACCGATAGTTCTTGGCCGCCGAGGCAAAGACCACGCAACCACTGATGAATTGCCCGATTACCCTTGACCACGCAAAGGCCATTGCGCCGCTTCCGGACTTGGCTAGTAGCAGTAGCGTAGCTGTCGATATCACGACGCTTGTCGCCTCGGCGAGAAATACTCTGTTCTGCCTGAAGTCCCGAAAGATTCGTGCGGTCGGTATGGTAGACAGCCCGATGATAACCACGACCAGCGCCATGGCGCGAATTGGCCTGGCTGCAGCTGGCGAGCCGAGAGCACGAGCAATTGGCCCGGCGAACTCGATCATTGCAGCGGCCTGCAAGATGCTGGTCGTGACTGCCAATGTGTTGAGAGTCGGCGCTAGTGCCTCGATGTCAAGGTCCGCCCGAACAAGGCACGCACCAATGCCGAATTCGCCGAGCCCGAAAATAATGGTGTATGCCGTCATCGCGACGGCGAATATTCCGAAGTCGCGAGGATCGAGAATGTGAGCCACTATTGCAGTTGTTATTATGCTAGCTGTTCGCAGTTGGATTGCGCTTCCGATGCTCCAAAGGGCCCCACGATGCACTTTTCTCGACAAGGAGGCGGATGTCACCTCGGAGTCGGGGCGTCTGGATGTCTCCTTCGGGGACGTGTGAGATGTCGAGGCCATCGGCTAGCTGGGCGTCAAGTCTGTGCGTCGGACCAGGACGGAATTCGCTGCGGGCCAATGCCGCAGCCTGCAGCGAGTGGTAAGGACATCAGTGAGATTGAAGTCCCTAGGTGGGATTCCCTTGCTTTTATCAGACAACCGATGCCTCCCGGTGCGGGCGGAATCACTTCGAGCCGCGTCGAGTTTTGCTGCTCGGAAGCTTGGGACGGAGACGCGTCAGCACACAGGAAGCTACAAGCTCCACGGCGTACGGCGCATCCTCAACTAGGTACCGCTTGGATAGACGACGTGGCTCGCTGATCAAGCGGAATGCCCATTCCAGGCCTGCTTGCCGCATCCATGCGGGTGCGCGGGGCAATACCCTGGCGGCGAATGGAATCGCCGCGCCGCAGGCGACGAACCAGGCGCACGGGAGCGTGGAGACGAGGTCGGCGATAACTCGTTCCTGTTTGGGAAACCCAAGCCCGACATAGACGATGTCGGGTGCCGTGGCGACGAGGTCGTCACGAACCTCGGCCATTCTCTCTTCGTCCTTGTCGAAGCCGATGGGTGGTGCTGCCGTTCCAACGACCTTCACGCCAGGGTATAGGCGGGAGAGCTCAGCTGCTGCCAACTCAGGTACGCCAGGCGCCCCGCCAAGCAGGTAGATGGAACGCCCACTGGTCGCGGCCGCCGCAGTGAGCGAGAAGATCAGCGACGACCCGCTGACTCTTTCGGGAAGCGGATCGCCGCTAAGCCGGGCGGCCCAGACAATCGGCATCCCGTCGGGGACTCTCAATGACGCATTCGCGACCAAGGCACGTGACGCCGGATCGCGCTCTGCCCAGCGGCATATGTCGATGTTCGGCGTCGCTACCCAGCCGCCTTGCCCGCTCTCAGAGGCGCTGATGACGTGCTCAACAACGTCGGCCTCGGTTAGGCGGTCGAAGTCGATTCCGGCGAGCGGCACGCGCGTGGCCTGCCCCTTGGCCATACGCTCGCCCACACCTGGCAGTGCTGTGCCCGTCTCGACCGCCGCGCGGCGGCTGCTTTCGTCGCGCAGCCAAGTTCCGCCATCCCCGGCGCCGTCCGCGCGGCTGGCTCTCCAGCGAGCTAGACCGGCCACAAGGACATACAAGATTACTCGCGCCACCATGGAAGGCTCGTTCGCGGCAATGGCCAGGAGATCCGATGGTCGAGTCCGAGCTGTCGACGGCGGCGCGCCCTCGGTTTGTTCCACCTGCGCTACACCCATGGCGGCACGGATCCGAATCCGCAGCAGATCGCCAAACGTCCGCGGCGGGTGCACGCCGACGCGAGCATCGTCTACTACGGCGCGCTCCGCTGGTGAGAATGCCAATGACGTGGCGAGGTCGTCGGCGAATACCGGAGGTAGTTGCGCAATGCGCCGGTACCCGGCCTCGCTGACGGCGACTACTCCGCGGCCGAACAGGCCTTGCCGGACCTCGGGAAGTCGCGTCCAGACGTCCCAGTACCACCGGACCGGCCAAGGGGTGCCCTCCATCGCAAGCTCAAGCTGGGGGGCCACGGCCAAGATTCCGGCACGCCCAAGCGCGCGGGCGAGAGCTCGGATGTCCCTTGCGCCGATTTCAACGTCGGCGTCGACGTACACGCGGGGGAAGACAGTCGCCGCACGGTCTCCGGCGGCGAGAGCTTCGCGCTTGGATGCGGCGTCCAGCGAAAGTACACGCACGTGCGGCTCGAAGGACTGCGCGACCTCTTCTGTGCCGTCAGTGCAGCCATTGGCTACGACGATAATCTCGAACTCGTCCTCGCTAGTGGACGGGACGAGCTGACTGAGCAGCCGCCCGATGACGCGTGACTCGTTGCACGCCGGGATGACGATGCTTGCGAGGGTCATAACAGGCAGCTCTTTCGTGATGGCGCGGCGAGCTGCCTGGCTTCCAAGGGTTCACGGACAAGAAGGTTCGGTGCCACTGACCCTCCTCCCCGCGCACCCCGAGCACGTGCGCCGCGCTTCCCCTCCGGCGCGCCTGCTCCCCGCTCTTTGCGCGTATGTGGCATAGCGATGACGCGCTGCGAACCTTGGCGGTTGACATCGCACCTGGTGAACATTTCAGACTTAGTCAAGCCAAAGTAAAATCAAGCGGGTTTAGTCAAGCTGAAGTAAAATCAAGCGGGAAATTGTCCGGCACCGAAGCTGGATAAATCGATACATCTCTGAGCGGGCACTGGCGGTTACGATCGGCTGCGTGAGCGAGGTGCCTGCGGCCCCGGACTCAGAGGATAGGACAATCATCTCGCAGCGGCTCCAATAGGCCAGGAGAGGCAGGGGCGGGGCGTAACGGGCCAGTTCCACCAGCAGCAGTCAGCTGACCTTATCTGTCTGCCGGAGGTCACGCACCAGGTCAGTGGGCACAGGAACGACCACAGCGTAGAGGGCGCGCGCTTCTCGCCGGACCGGGCACCCCATTGCCTTGTGCTTGCAGTACGTACATGTCATCAATGCTGTTCGCGCTACCCGGCACGCCCGTTGCTTAGCCGATCCTGAGGCATGCGTTCATCCGCACGGGCCGGCGATCCGCACGTATTGGCGTGTCTAGGCTGCAGACCGCCCGCTCGGTGCTGTGATGAGTTACTTGCTACGCCTTGTATCAGGGTGCCCGCCACCAGACTCCTATGACCCGGATCTGATGACTCGGTTGATATTTGGAAACCCTGAGAGCTTTGACAATGACTGAGAAGGCCAGCCTGGAAACGGTCGAACCGGGCCGCGCGGCGGAGCCGAGCGGCCTAGTCGGCGCGCGCCCGCGCGGCGAATTCGACGTCCTGGTGCTGGATGCTGCCACCAAAATGAGCCTGGCTAGCGTCCGCAGCCTTGGCCGCGCTGGGTTGCGTGTTGCTCTTGGTGAGTGCTTCGCCGAGTCCGATCGCTCGCGCCCGGTGGCGGCCTTCCGGTCGCGTTACTCGTCCTGCAACGTCGTGCTGCCAAGCTACGCCGACGAGCCGCTGGCCTTCGCATCCGCGGTGGTCAACTTCATTCGTGAACACCCAACCCAAGTCGTGCTTCCGGTCGTGGACGGCTCGATTGCGGCCCTGCAGCCACAGCGTGCGCGCCTGGCCGAGCTCGGCTCTGTGCTAGCGGTGCCCCCCGATGACGTGCTCGCGGTAGCAAACGACAAGGAGCGCACGCTCAAGGTCGCCAGGAGCCTTGGCATTGCCTACCCGAAGACAATGCGGATCGATAGCGTCGATGATGTCGCATCCGTGGTTGCAGAACTTGGCCTCCCCTTGGTGCTGAAGCCGACCGTCTCGTGGTCTACGCAAGCGTCTGCTCGTCTGGCCCCGCTTGAGGTAATCGACCAGTCTGAAGCAGTCCGCGTGACCTCGGAGTTCTTGCTCAGGGGGTCCACCGTCTTGGCGCAGCAGTGGGCCAGTGGCCGTCGCGAGGGAGTCACGCTATTCGTCGCCGACGGTCAGGTCGTTGCGCGCTGCGCACACGTGGCACATCGCACTGTCCCGCCGTTGGGCGGAGTCTCGGTAATGCGAGAAAGTCTTCCGGCTTCTACCGAACTTTACGCAGCTGCAGCAAGCCTCGTAAAGGCCATCAAGCTGGAGGGCCCATGCGAAGTGGAGTTCCGCCGCGATGCGGTGGGTCGGCCGTTGTTGATGGAGATCAATGCGCGGCTAGCCGGCACGATCGAGAATGCGGTCCGCTCGGGCGTTGATTTCCCGCTCATGATTTGGGAATGGACGACCGGACAACCCGTCAACCCTGTTATGGAATACAAAGCGGGCGTGCGGACTCGCTGGCTTGCCGGCGATGTGCGCTGGCTGCGCGACACCTTCTCGCGAGCCGGGCGGCCTGACACTGTCTCGAGGAGTCGGGCGCTCTGGTGGTTCGGCAGCGAGTTCTTTCGGACGCGGCATTATGACTTCGTCGACTGGCACGACATGCGGCCGGCGATGGCAGAACTCGGAAGCGCTGCGGTAGCTGCCCGACAGTGGTGGCGATCTAGGGCACACTCACGGATCTGATTACGAAAGGAAGCTCAGTTGTCGGCAGACGAGGTTCTCATCATCGGCGCAGGGCCGGCCGGGCTATCCATCTCCGCGCATCTGCGTGCGCTTGGCGTCGGCCATCGCATAGTCGGCCGTCCGATGGATACCTGGCGCGCACATATGCCTACCGGAATGTACTTGAAGTCCGAGCCCTACGCTTCGGATCTCTCGGCGCCTGCGGGCGGCTACGACGTTCGCGCGTACTTCAGCGCAGTCGGGCTGCCCTATGTCGAGCGGAACGCTCCCTTGTCGCTTGAACACTTCCTGGCCTACACCGATTGGTACGCCAGCAAGCTGGTGCCGGACGTCAGCGACTGCACAGTAACCGATGTAGCCCCGACTGACGACGGGCGGTTCCGGGTAGCCTTTGCGGATGCCGAGCCGCTCATCGCCCGCCGGGTGGTGGTGGCCACGGGAGTTCTGCCGTTCGCCCACGTCCCCGACGAGCTGTCGGGCCTGCCCCCAGAGCTCGTCTCGCACACCTGCGACGTGGCCGATCCGTCTCGCTTCCGCGGGCAGCGCGTTGCAATAATCGGCGGCGGCCAGTCCGCGCTGGAGACGGCGGCACTGCTGCACGAGACGGGCGCAGAGGTAAACCTTATAGTGCGGCGTCCCTACGTCAGCTGGCTGGAGCCCAATCCCGAGTCGGTGAGTTGGCTCGGGCGCATCAGACGGCCCACGACCAAGCTATGCGAAGGGTGGCGCTGCGCCTTCTGGGTTACCCCGGAGGCCTTCCGCCTGCTGCCCCGCGAGATGCGTATCACCAAGGCGCGCACTGTGCTGGGTCCGAGCGGCGCATGGTGGCTGAGGGACCGTGTGCAGGACGTCGTCGAAACGCTGACAGCTCATCGCGTGAAGGGAGCAGTTAGCGCCGGAAGCGGCGTACAGCTCTTGCTCGACGGGCCGGTACGATCCTCGATCGACGTTGACCACGTGATCGCGGGAACGGGCTTCCGGATCGAGCTCACCCGGTTGTCCTTCCTCTCTGCGGGTTTGGTCCAGCACATCGGAGAGCTCAGCGGCTACCCGGTGCTAAACCGCAACTGCGAGTCGTCGGTTCCGGGACTTTACTTCGTCGGCGTGCCGGCAACGGTGAGTCTTGGACCATCCATGCGCTTCGTCGCAGGAACGCACAACTTCGCACACCGGGTGGCCAAGTCCCTTTCAGTCGGCTAGCGGCGACTACCCGCTCGCGAGCGGCCGCGCCTTTTACGAGGATGGGAACGGGGTGGTAAGGCTCGCGGTTCCCATCCGCACGCCGCTTAACTGCAGCCTCAGAGTGAAGAGATTTTATGAGAGAAGTATGAGGGTTACTTCTGGCACATGGATTTGGTGGAGATTCCGTTCAGAAGTACCAGTTGAGTGGACTGAAAGCGACAACGAGTTCACGGTCTTGCGCTACGTTCAAGATTACGCTCGCTGTGGTAAGCCTGGCCTTTCATTCGTTGTTCGCCGCCCGCTCGAGGGACTGAAAGCACTCGTTGCTCTAAGCCGCCTCCCCGGTATTAAGGTAGATATCTCATCCGGTGAGATCGAAGCTGCCGCAATCAGGGATCTGCTATCGCGCCACTACCTACTGGCGCGCGTTGGGGGATTCGCTGCGGCAGTGCTTAAGCTTCCGGATGAGGCGGGTCAATATTCATTGGGAGCATCGAAACAGACGCTGCGCCGCAAGGTGCGGTACGCCCAACGACTCGGCGTCCACTGGGCTGAGGTCGACGATGCGTATGAGCGCAGCAGGTTGCTCAGGCTTGCCGGAGAGTATGAACAAAATCACCCGAACACTACGTATCGGAATCCAAACCCTGACAACAAAGATCTGCTCAAGTATCGGCTATGGCTCGCTGCATACTCGGCCGACGGCCATCCGTTGTTGCTATCTGTATCCCCGCTCGACGGTGACGTGGCCTTGCTCACATACTTTCGGACCCTGGGCGCTGGCCAGGAGCAAAGCAACGCACGTTATCTAATGACGCAGGTACTGGTCGAGAGCCTGATCAGTCACGGGGTGCGGTATCTTGTCGACAGCGGAGGCCTTGCAATGCCAAATGGACTCCGTCACTTCCAGCGGATGCTCGGATTCCGGATCGTACGCATTCGCATCGCGCATGCACGGTTCGAGCAGCATGCAGCAACGCTTTCGTGATTGGCGGGACCAGCCGCGGATTTCGGCGACCGGACTACGTGGTTGTGCCGGCGGCCAGTCATGGGACGCTGGCGGTGGCGATTTCTTGGACCTGCGGGAGTGGCGGACAGAAGCGACTACTACGGCTGCGCCGGGCATGCCTCACTAATCATCCTCGGATGCCTGAACCCGAGGCGAAGCGGTCAACCGCCCAGGCTCCCCAAGCGTCATGTCTGTGGCTCGTAGGGCTGCCTGAAAGGAGCAATGTCTTGGATGACCCCGCAGCTTCACGGCATCGCTTCGCCTTGACAGGTCCTGCGGTATGAAGGCGCTGGTACTTGCGGGAGGCGCCGGCACGAGGCTCCGCCCGATCACGCATACGTCGGCTAAGCAGCTGCTGCCGGTGGCCAATAAGCCGGTGCTTTTCTACGGCCTGGAGGCCATCGCTGACCTCGGCATTACTGATGTCGGCCTGGTGGTCGGAGATACCGCCGCGGCGATCCAGGCTGCGGTGGGCGACGGCTCGGCCTTCGGGATCAGGGCGAGCTACATTCCGCAGCACGCGCCCCTTGGGCTGGCGCATGCGGTGCAGGTGGCCCGCGGTTTCCTCGGCGATGATGACTTCGTCATGTACCTGGGCGATAACTTCATCGTGGGCGGCATCACTGGCCTGGTGGCGGGCTTCCTTGAACGGCGGCCAGCCGCGCAGATCCTGCTGACCCGGGTCTCCGAGCCCCGCGAGTTCGGTGTGGCTGAGCTGGATGCGGATGGCCGGGTAATCGGCCTTGAGGAGAAGCCGCAGCAACCCAAGAGCGACCTCGCGCTTGTCGGCGTCTACATGTTCACGTCTGCGGTGCATCAGGCAATCGAGCACCTGAAGCCCTCTTGGCGGGGCGAGCTTGAGATTACCGAGGCCATCCAGGTTCTGATCGACTCTGGCCACCGGGTGGACTCCAGCCTGATCACCGGTTACTGGAAAGATACCGGGAACGTTGCGGACATGCTCGAAGTGAACCGCATGGTACTTGAGGGCGCCGAGCCCTCTCGCGATGGCGTCGTCGACCCCGGCAGCGAGCTCATCGGGCGGGTCGTCGTCGAGGCAGGCGCGCAGGTAAGCAGTTCGCGGATCGTCGGGCCCGCGATCATCGGGTCGGGGACCAAGATCATCAACGCTTATGTGGGGCCGTTCACCTCAGTAGGGCCTGACTGCGTAGTCGAGGACAGCGAGATCGAGTACTCGATAGTGCTGGCCGGTGCGTCGATCCGGGGAGTCAGGCGGATCGAGGCGTCGTTGATCGGGCACGCGGTCGAAGTCACGCCGGCACCGCAGGTGCCGAGGGCGCACCGGCTCATTCTCGGCGATCACAGCCGAGTTCAGATCAGTTCGTAGGCAGGCTGAGGGATGAGCGTCGGATCAACACGGCGGGCGACTGAAATAAGGTCGGTGTACGCGACATGAGGGTCCTGGTGACAGGCGGAGCAGGCTTTATCGGCTCCCACTACGTCCGGACGCTGCTGGACGGCGGGTATCCGGAACTTGCCGGTTCCAGGGTCACCGTGGTGGACAAGCTGACCTACTCGGGCAACCTGGCCAACCTCAATCCGGTGGCCAGCCACCCGCAGCTGACATTCGTACACGGGGACATCTGCGACAGCACGCTGCTGGGCTCGGTGCTCCCCGGACATGATCTGGTACTCAACTTCGCGGCCGAGACCCATGTGGACAGGTCGATCACCGGGGCGGCGCCGTTTGTGACCACCAACGTGGCCGGGGTTCAGGCTCTGATGCAAGCCTGCCTGGACGCGGATGTGCCGCGGGTGGTCCAGGTCTCAACCGATGAGGTCTACGGATCGATTGAGAGCGGCTCGTGGACCGAGGACGCACCGCTCAATCCCAACTCGCCGTACTCCGCGGCAAAGGCCGGGGGTGACATGATCGCGCTGGCTTACCACCGGACCCACGGGCTGGACGTGGTCGTCACCCGCTGTTGTAACAACTACGGGCCCTATCAGTTTCCGGAGAAGGTCATCCCGCTGTTCATCACCAGCCTGCTGGACGATGGCCGGGTGCCGCTATACGGAGACGGCGGAAACGTCAGGGAGTGGGTACACGTCGATGATCATTGCCGCGGCATCCAGCTGGTCGCGCAGCGCGGCGAGCCCGGCCGCGTTTATCACATCGGCGGCGGCGTTGAGCTGGTCAACAAGGAACTGACCAGCCGCTTGCTTGAAGCCTGCGGAGCTGGCTGGGAATCAGTCGACTACGTCGAGGACCGGAAGGGTCACGACCGGCGGTACTCGCTGGATGACTCGGCTGTGCGGGCGCTCGGTTACGCACCAGCAGTACCGTTCGCGGACGGACTATCCGCCACAGTGCGGTGGTACACCGACAACCGATCGTGGTGGGAACCGCTGAAGCAGTCCCAGCGGCCGTCGGCATGACTAGCTGGCTGGTGACCGGCGCCGAGGGCATGCTTGGCAGCGACGTTGCGAGGATCGCCCGCGACAGCGGCGCCGACGTGACCGGGTTTGGCCGCGGTGAGCTTGATATCACCGACGCGGTCTCGGTGCTGGCGGCGATACGGGCGGCGCGGCCGGACATTGTCGTGAACTGCGCGGCCTGGACGGCGGTAGACGACGCGGAATCTCGCGAGGCAGCGGCGATGGCGGTCAATGGCATCGGTGCCGCCAATGTCGCAGCGGCCTGCGCTTCTGTTGGCGCGACAATGGTCCAGATCTCCACCGACTACGTCTTCAGCGGCACGGCCACCCAGCCATACCCGGAGGACTTCCAGCCGGGCCCTCGTACCGCTTACGGTCGAACCAAGCTCGCCGGCGAGCAGGCGGTGCTCAGCCAGCTTCCGGAAGCCGGTTACGTGCTTCGGACCGCCTGGCTGTACGGAGTTCACGGACGGAACTTCGTCGCGACGATGATCCGCCTGGAAGGCCACCGGGACCAGGTTCCGGTCGTGGCCGACCAGCACGGACAGCCCACCTGGACCGCAGATGTGGCAAGGCAGATCGTGCTGCTGGCGAACTCCGGAGCTGAGCCCGGCATTTACCACGCGACCAGTTGCGGTGCGACCAGCTGGCTGGGACTGGCCAGGGAGGTCTTCACGCTGCTCGGTGCCGATCCCGGCCGGGTGACGCCCATAACCACCAGCGAACTGGCCTTGCCTGCTCCCCGGCCTGCGTACAGCGTCCTAGGTCACGACCGGTGGCTAAGTGCCGGGCTGTCGCCCCTTCCCGAGTGGACTGAGTCACTGCACCGCTCGTTCCCTGACCTAGCGGCAGTAGCAGGTCGTGCTCCGGTCAGCCCTCGGCCTTCGGTGTCGCCGGCCTAGCGCCGCCATCTTTCGGCGGGCTTGCCGGGTGGGTCTGGTCTCACAGGCAGTGGCGCTGCGGCACTTCCGGCTGAGCCAGGGGTGTCTCACCGGTAGTACCCCTCAAACGGCTCAGCCATCAGGACCACGCTGCTGCTGGCAGTCGACCAGAGCCAGCGCCCGCAGTAAACCGACCCGGTGCGGGCATGCTCCCACATCTGCATCGGGACCCGGCCGCTGACCGGATCCGGCGGGCCGACCGGAAGAGCCCTGATCGGCTTACGGCAGTTTGCGCACTTCTCCCGCGTTCCTGGCTCCCAGTCCCGGGTGCCGTAGGCTTCTTCGGAGACGCCGTTGCGAAGGCGGCTGTTGTGCGAAATGTCAATGGGCCGGTGGCAGTTCTGGCAGACCCAGTTCTCGATCAGGTGTGCACGGCCCTTCGGCAGCCACCAGGAAGCGCCGCAGCAGGGCGTTGCGTGCTCAGGCTGCCAGTCAGTCGCCACGGTTGCTTTCACGTCCCCTCGTGCGGCGGGTCGTTGCCTAGTACAACGCAGCGCTGCGATTTCCGGCTCGAACCGGCGATCCGCAAGGGGACCTTAACCCCAATTACGTTGAGCCAGCGCCAGCGCAGCACATGCTCCAACCAGATCCCCATCTTTTGGTTACCACATGTAAACCGGGGTACCCGTCATGCTCAGCGGGCCGAACCGGTGTCGCTGGAGCTTCAGCGCGCCTCAAGCGACGTCGCACAACGAGAGCGGTCAGGTCCCGCAGCTTGGCGACGGCCCGGTACGCTCGCTTGGCGCCGGACGCTCATTTGCCGGGTGGGCTTGGCACCGCGCCCCCCCGCAACCGATCCGTAGCCCTCAGACAAGCCTGATACGACGGCAGCAGACCCATGCGCTCAGCCTCAGCCAGCGACGGCGCTGCTGCGTCCTTGGCAGACAAGATCGGTGCCGAACCGGTTGGCCAGGAAATGCCGAGATCCGGGTCGAGGGGGTTTATCTCGTGGTCGGCAGCGGGAGCGTAGCTGCTCGTGCACAGGTATACGGCTGTCGCGATCTCCGTCAGCGCCATGATCGCATGACCAAGCCCATGCTCCAGGAATACCGCACTACGGTCGGCGTCATCCAGCCTGATAGCTTCCCAGCGCATGAAGGTTGGTGACCCGATTCGCAGATCGACGATGACGTCCAGGATGGCCCCGCTCGGGCAGAACACATATTTGGCCTGGCCGGGCGGGACGTCCGTGAAATGGATGCCGCGAATTACGCCTAGGCGTGAGACTGAGGAGTTGACCTGCCTGAGGTCAAGTGAATAGCCGAGGTCTTCCTCGAACTCGGCGCTACGGAACCACTCGTTGAAGTGGCCCCTGTCGTCATGGTGAATGCGCGGCGTGTAACTCCAGGCGCCGTCGATGCTAAGACGCTTCATCGCCCGCCTCTCACAACTGCCACGCCGGAAATCATCCATGCAAGGCTACCGGCCTAGCGATGTGGCTTGCGGCACCATGCGCCTTGTCCAGAGTGAAGTGGGCGAAGAGGGCGCTCTAGGTCCCCGATGGGGAGGGAGAAGGCGACGGCGACGGCGATGGAGACGGCGACGCCGGTGGCGGCGAATCATACGAACTTGTCGGGGACGGCGAGCTAGAGGTGTGCTTCGGAGGCTTAGGCCGCGAAGGCTTCGGTGTCGGTGTCGGTGTCGAGCTGATCGCATTCGGTCCGTGCGTTGGGGCGACGGCCGAGTTATGCCGTGCATGCCTAGGCTTTCCCGCCTTGTGTGAGGAGGCAGCGATCGGCGAAGAACTTGCCGGATCTGCGGGCGTTGCCGCGGAGACTGGATCGCCGCCCTGCGATCTGGCAGGCGGCGTGGGATGCGTGAGGTAGAAGAGCCCAGCGGCGAGAGCTGCAAGCGGAATGAGCGCAGCTGCCCCGATTGCCAGCTGGTTACGCCCTTTGGCAGGCGAGGTTAGCTGCCGCGCGTGCGAAGGCCCACGTGGGCTTCGTGCGGAGCGCGATCCGTCACCATCAGGATGAAGGATCTCGATCTCAAAAAGAGCCGTGGTTGTGCGCCGCCAGATTGACCGAGGTAGGGAGGCTAGCGGCGATCCAGGTATCTCCTCGAGACTGGCACTATTAGTTTCCTCGGCCAGGGGCAGAACTCGGGCGGTGCCGGCATTTACATCGGCATGCTCGTCGAGGTCGGCTTCGGCAGTCTCCAAGAGTGCTCGCGCCTCTTCGGGTGGAACGCCGAGCACAGTGGCAAGATCGTCGATCCGGATGCCATGGCGGTAAACAAGATCAAGGGCCTCGCGTTGCCGCTGTGGCCCCATAGCCAACGGCCCGAGTGGCTCTGCCAGCGGGCCTTGGCCGAAACGTGCGTCTGAAGGCTGATCCTGCAGCCACTCGGACGGCTGGTCGTCACCCTCGTCGATCCTTTCCGAGCTGAGGGTCATGCACTCCCGGCGTGCAAGCGCGAACAGCCATGCCCGCAGCCTCTCACGATCTTGCAGTAGCGACTGAGCCGCGATGAGGGTCGCTTCGGTGGCGTTGGCCGCATCTCTCTCGTCGCCAAGAAGGCCGCTGCAGTAATCAAAAAGATGCGCTGCGTGAGCATCAAACATCTCGATGAAAGCGGTCCGGTCGCCGCCAGCCGGTAGCCGCTGATCGGACTCTTCAGCCGCGCCAGTCCCGTACTGATCCGGCAATGATCCCCCACTTCTACCGCCCCGCCTACCTGGTGCGGTACTGAAGTCCAAACGCTCTCGACGTTACCGGAGAAAGAGCCAACCCGGCAGTGGGACCAGTCGAGGTAGTCGCAAACGGCCAAAATTCGACAGAAATCAGCCTGTCGTTACCGGCCTGGATGTACCGCGAGCAGACGGCTCCCGGCATCGGGGTGACGAATCGATCAACGTGAGGCGCTGCTGCCTGCTGCTGTGCAAGATTTGCTGATTGCTATAACGAATGGCAGTCAACCAGATGGTTTGGCTGCGCGTCTCTCCTGTGTCCCGCCAATGATGGTAATGGCGGGATCCCTGCGGTCCTTGGGGTGGGCAGACACGGGCCGCCGGGTCTGGCTCGGAGGGGAGCTCTGGTTGTCTAGCGATTCGGCAGTTAGCAAGAGCTGGGCCGTCGGCGAAGGCTCAGCGGGGGCCCTGTCGTACGGGCGTGTCTGGACAGCGGGCTACATCCGCAGAGCTGTGCTCCTCGACGGTGTCTGCGCGCTGCTGGCCGGCTTGCTGGCATACGCGGTTCGGTTCGATGATCTGAATCCCGCGATGCTGTACCTGCTGATATCAACTGTGCTGCTGCCGGTCGGCTGGCTGGCGGTTGTCGCCATGCTCGACGGCTACGACGCCCGGTTCATCGGACTCGGCTCTGATGAGTTCCGCCGGATCCTCAACGCTGGGCTCCTCATCACCGCTGGGGTTGCGATCACGTCCTACGCAGCCAAGGCCGACCTAGCCCGCGGCTACGTGCTAGTGGCGTTTCCGACGCTCACAATCCTGGACCTCGTCTCACGGTACGCGCTGCGCCGCAACTTGCACCGGCGCCGGATGCTCGGTGAGTGCATGCAGAAGGTGGTGGCGGTCGGCTATCCCGATGTCGTCGCGGATCTCACTGCGCAGTTGCGCCGGGACGCTTATCACGGCCTGTCTGTGGTGGCGGCGTGTGTCGCCGGGCCGGACCCAGAAATAGAGGTGGGCGGAATCACGGCGGTGCACGGCTTGGACAACATAGTGGCGGTCGTCGACGCGTTCGGCGCGGACACTGTGGCAGTGCTGTCCTGTCCCGAGATGAGCGGGACCCGCCTGCGGGAGCTGGCGTGGGAACTCGAGAAGTCAGGGACCAGCCTGTGTGTCGCGCCCACGCTGCTCGACGTGGCAGGGCCGCGGACGTCGATCAGGTCGGCGGCCGGCCTCCCGCTGATGTACATGGACCACCCCGAGTTCACCGGCGTCCCGCGGCTGCTGAAGACCGCTTTCGATCGTGCCGTCGCGCTGGCCGTGCTGCTGGTGCTGAGCCCCCTCATGGCCGGCATCG
>Ga0335072_10003275_pt1 | contig 24456 bp, 20 predicted proteins | sample Lox_Sample_21_FD_206725 | JGI IMG/M metagenome (GOLD analysis project Ga0335072, IMG submission 206725) | Soil microbial communities from Loxahatchee National Wildlife Refuge, Florida, United States - Lox_Sample_2.1 | ecosystem: Environmental > Terrestrial > Soil > Wetlands | place: USA... | reverse complement strand
ATCGCCTTCCACCCAGCCGAGCGGATCGCCGGATCGGGCGAATGCGTAATCCCGTGCCGGCGGCAGTGCATAACCTAGCCGTGAGTCCAGCTCGGCACGGAATTTCTCCAGGCCGTGCGTCTCGATCGTGTATTTCAGCCGCGCGTGTTTGCGGTCTGACCGGTTGCCCCAGTCACGCTGGATCGTCACCACCTTCTCGCAGACGTCGACCACCTGGTCCGGCGTGGCGAAGCCAATCACGTCGCCTGTGCGGGGGAACGTATCCTGCTCGCCATGGGTCATGCCCATGCCGCCGCCGACCGCGACGTTGTAGCCCACCACCGCGCCATGCTCCACGATCGCGATCAGGCCGATTTCGTGCGCGAATGCGTCCACGTCGTTATGCGGCGGCACCGCGATCGCAATCTTGAATTTCCGCGGCAGGTAGGTGCGGCCGAGGATAGGTTCGTCCTCTTCCTCGCCGCCGGCAACCTTCTCATCGTCGATCCAGATCTCGTGCCAGGCGCGTGAATGCGGCAGCAGATGCGTGCTGATTGCCCGCGCCGTCGCCAGCACTTGCTCATGCACCGCCGCATGCTGCGGCACCACCGACGCGATGACGTTGCGGTTCACATCGCCGCATGCCGCGATGGTGTCGAGCAATGCCGCGTTGATCCCCTGGATCGTCGTGCGCAGGTTGGATTTGATGATGCCGTGAAACTGCACGGTCTGCCGCGTGGTCAGGCGCAGCGTGCCGTTGCCATGCTCTGCGGCGAGGTCGTGCAGCGCGATCCACTGCGCCGGCGTCAGCACGCCGGCGGGGATGCGTGTCCGCACCATGAAGATGAACGCCTTTTCCAGCTTCTTCTTGGCGCGTTCGGCACGCAGGTCGCGGTCGTCCTGCTGGTAGATGCCGTGGAACTTCGTCAGTTGCTGGTCGTCCTCGGCGATGCCGCCGGTCTGCGGCCAACGCAGGCCGTCCGCGATCGTGCCGCGCAGCAAGTTGCTATCGGACTTGATGGTTTCGTTGCGTGACAGAGGTGGCATCAGTAGACATCCCGAAGATAACGGCGGGCGCGCTGCATCTCGTGCAGATAGGCGGCGGCAGCATCGGCATCGCGGCCGGTCTGGTCAGAGATGATCCGGAGCAATGTGGCGTGCACGTCTTTCGCCATCGCCTTGGCGTCGCCGCAGACATAGACGCTGGCGCCGTCCTGCAACCAGGAGAACAATTCGCGGCGGGCATCCCACATACGGTGCTGCACGTAAATCTTCTGCCGCTGGTCGCGGCTGAACGCGACGTCGATGCGCGACAGCACGCCCGACTGCAACCACTCCTGCCATTCGAGCTGATACAGAAAATCGTGAGTGAAGCGCCGCGCACCAAAGAGCAACCAGTTGCGGCCGGTGGCGCCGGTGGCTTCGCGGTGTTGCAGGAAGGCACGGAAAGGTGCCACGCCGGTGCCGGGTCCGATCATGATGATCGGCGCGGCGGGATCGGCGGGCAGGCGGAAATGCGGGTTGGGCTTCAGGTAGACGGGCAGGGTGGTGCCGACGCCGCGGCGTTCGATCGCGTCGATCGATGCGACGCCATTGCGGGCACGGCCATGACTTTCCCAGCGCACGGCACCGACGAGCAAATGGGCTTCCTCTCCCACCGCGGCGCGACTGGACGCCACCGAGTACAAGCGTGGCGGCAACGGCCGCAGCAGCCCGGTCAATTGCTCTGCGGTCAGCTTATGCGGCGCGGCAGCGAGCAAGTCGATGAACTGCCGCTCGTGCAGGAATTCCGCGCCGCGCGCCGCATCCTCCGTGACGGTGCGCAGCGTGGCGTCGCCCGTCAGCCGGGCGTAATCGGCGATCTGCGAGCGCGTCAGCGTGGTAATGTCGAAGCGTTCGGTCAGCTCGGCATGCATTGCCGTGTCGCCTTCGAGGCCGGCGAGACGCAGCACGTCCTCCACCAGCGTCGGATCATTGCGCGGCACGAACCCGAGCGAATCGCCGGGTTCGTATGCGATCCCCGATCCGGCCAGCGACAGCTCCAGATGGTGTGTCTCGATATCCGAGCGGGTACTGTTCAAATTGACCTGGGTGGTGATTTCGGCATCGAACGTGCGCGCGCGATCATCGGCCGCCGCGGGACGGGCGAAGTCGACGTGGATGACCGCCGCCCCTTGCTCCTGCGCCGGCGCGATCTGGCGCAGCGTGGTGTCGATCCAGCCGGCGGCCGGCTTCTGGAAATCGAGATCGCAATCAATCCGCGCCGCGATGCGGGTGGCGCCGAGTGCCTCCAGCCGCGCATCGATCTGCTTGCCGGTTTCGCAGAACTGCGCGTAGGCGCGATCGCCCAGGGCGAGCACGGCGAAGCGCACCTCGGCAAGGCGCGGCGCATGGTTCGCCATCAGCGCCGCCATGAAGGCGTCGGCGCGTTGCGGCGGGTCGCCTTCGCCCCAGGTACTGGCGATCACGAGCAGGTTCTCGGCCTTGGCAATATCGGCCGGCGTCGTGTCGGCCATGTCCACCGCCTTGGCGGCGAAGCCCAATCGTGCGGCGCTCTTGCGCGCGGCGCCGGCGAGCGCCTCGGCGTTGCCTGATTCAGTCGCATAGAGGATGGTCAGCTTCGCCTTCGCACCTGGCGGCGCGGCCGGCGCAGCGGGCGCCTCGGCTGCGGCCTGAAAGCCGGCGACGTAGCCGCTGAGCCATAGCCGTTGCTCCGGCGTCGCATTCGCCAGAAGCCGGCGGATTTCGCCGAGCTGGTCTTCGGGGAACGGGGTGGCGAGGGCATTGCTCATCGGACGTCTCCCGCGGCGACGCGCGGCATTGGTGCCAGCGTCATCGGTGCCGCTTGTTGCAAGGGGGCAATCATGTCGCGCAATGCCAGCACCGGCCCAATGACGATCAGCGTCGGGGCGTGCGGATCGAGGGTGCTTGCCACGGCGGAGGCGGTCGCGAGCGTCGCTGGCGTGACGCGCTGTTGCGGTGTGGTGGCGTCGCTGATGAACGCCAGCGCGTCGTCCGGCGCCCGGCCGGCGGCGATCAGCGCTTGCGCGATCGTACCCGCGTGGCGCAGCGCCATATAGAAGACCACGACGTCGGTACGGGCCAGCGCGGGGAAATCGAGATCGCGGGGCAGTTCGCCGGGCGCGGCATGGCCGGTCAGGAACATGACGCTGCGGGCCAGCGTGCGATGGGTCAGCGGAATGCCGGCGCCGGCGGTGCCGCCAATGCCGGCGGAAATGCCGGGCACGATGCGGAACGGAATGCCGGCGGCGGCAAGCGCCAGCGCTTCCTCGCCCCCGCGGCCGAAGATCAGCGGGTCACCGCCCTTCAGCCGCAGCACCCGCCGCCCCTCGCGGGCGAGCGCAATCAGCTTCTGGTTTATCCGCAACTGGTGGGTGCGCATGCCGCCGGCACGCTTGCCGACATCCACCAGCCGCGGCGTCGCGGCGAGCGCCAGGATCTCGGCCGGCACCAGGGCGTCGTGCAGCACGATGTCCGCGCTGTTCAGCGCGTGCAGCGCATGGAGGGTGAGCAAGCCCGGATCGCCCGGACCGGCGCCGGCCAGCCAGACGGAGCCGGGAGCGAAGTCGGGGGCCTGCAGGCGAGCGGTGGAGGCAAGATTGATCGGCACAACACAGAACCCCGTGGCGGCGGCGCTGCGCCGCAATCAGGGTGAGAGAAGTCTATTCTATCCATCCGACGCAATAGGGGCAGAAAAGAAAGATTTTTGTTTCCCCGTCGCGAATCTGGCGGAGATAGTTTCCTCCGCGCCGTCACGCCGGGAGATGGTTCGCCGGCCCGGGCCGGGGGCGGCGCAAAGCCGGTCACTACCGCCGCGGCGCCGACGCAAGCCTGGCGCCTGGCCGGGCGGGCTTCGCCGGCGTCCGCGCCGTCGCCCTCGAGTGGCACCCCGCGCAACCAAGCTCGGAGCGGCAGCCGACATGCGGCGCCGGCACCCGAACGGTGTCGGACGTTCCTGGGTTCAGGCTCGCGCGGCGCGACCTCCAGGCCCAGTGCCGCGACGTTCTTCGGTTAGCAGAAAATTCACCAATTCGTGGTGCAGTCGCGCGGGTCACTTCCTCAGCGAGGTATCGCCATGCGACGGCTGTTCTTTTTTCTGCTGCTGGCGCCGGTGTTCATGCTGGCACCGGCTGCCTGGGCCGCCGGTCAGGCAACGCCAGACGAGGCCAAGGCAATGGCCATCAAGGCTGCCGAGTATTTGAAGGCAACCGGCCCGGACAAGGCGTTTCCCGCGTTCGATGCGAAGGACGGTCCATGGCACGATCGGGACCTCTACGTCATCGTGCAGAACAATCAGGGCGTCATCGTCGCGCACGGTACCAATCCCGGATTGATCGGCAGGTCGGTACTTGATTTGAAGGACGTCGACGGCAAACCGTTCAATCGCGAGTTCCAGGCCATCAAGGACGCCGGCTGGGTCGACTTCAAATGGCAGAATCCGCTGACCAAGGCGGTGGAACTGAAGACCATGTACGGGGTGCGGGTCGGCGACGACATCGTCGGCGTGGGCGCCTATGCGAAATAACGCACCGCGATAACCCATCGGCATGAAGCGCGTGTCCGAAGCAACCCAGGTTGCCCGGTTTGCACCGCGCGACCGGCGAGATTGCTCATGATCTTACTGCAGCCGCTGAACAACGTTTCGATCAGCGTAAAGTCACTCGGCTCGGCGTTGATCAGCGCGATCGCGCTGGTCGCCCTGGCCTGGCTGGCGATCGCCGGATTTGTCGAGATACGCCAGGCGAACACCACCCAGAACCATTCGGCGGCCGTGATGAGCCAGGCGCGGGACGCCTGGATCGATCTGGCCCGCGGACAAGCCGCGCTGTACCGCGCCATCAACCTGAAATCGCAAAACGTCGAGGTGAAACTGGTCCGCGCGGCGAAGGACGAAGCCATCGCCGCGATCGGCGATGCGAGGAAGTCGGTCGCTTCGCTGAACACCACCGGGCTGTTGATCGATCCCCGGCTTGCCAATGAGGCCGGGAAATCGATTGCGGCCTATGCCGACTCGGCGGGACAGGCGGCGTCCTTTGTCGAGGAGGACGCATTCAACGCGACCATGTTCATGACCGATGCGGAGCAAAAATTCGGGGTCGCGCAACAGGATGTTGCGTCGCTGGTGGCCTCGGCGGTGAAGCTGGACGGTGCGGCCGACATGCGGTTGAACGCGATCATCCATGATCGCCTGGTGGACATCGCCATCGGTGCGGTGGTGGCGATTCTGCTTGCGGCTGCGCTTTCCGCATTGCTCGGGCGAATTCTGTCCAGGCCGATCGTGGCAATGACCGGGGCGATGCGCCGGCTGGCGGGTGGTGAATTGGATGTCGAGATTCCTGCCGCGGACCACACGGACGAAGTCGGGCAGATGGCGCAGGCGATGCTGGTGTTCCGCGGCCACGCGCAAGAGGCGCGCCGGCTGCAAGCGGCGGCAGACAAGGCGAACGCACTCAAGGCACGCCGCCAGGCGGCGATGGATCGCCATACGCAGGACTTCGGCACGTCTGCCGCCGGCGTCATGGCAAGCCTCGGGCGTTCGGCCTCGGCGATGCGGCAGATCGCCGGTGATATGTCGGAGGCTGCCAGGCGGACGCATGAGCGGGCGGCGAACGCTGCCGAGAGCGCGGTGGCGGCAACCACCAATCTCAGCGCGGTCTCTGCCGCGGCCGAGCAAATGTCCGCCAGCATCAACGAGATCAGTCAGCAGGTTGCGCGTGCCACGCAGGCGGCGAACGAAGCCGTCGAGCGGGCCAATGTCACCGATGTCAAAGTGGCTGGCATGGCGGCGGCGGCCGACCTGGTCGGTGACGTGATCAAGCTGATCACGGAAATCGCGGGGCGGACCAACCTGCTTGCCTTGAACGCGACGATCGAAGCGGCGCGAGCGGGCGAGGCGGGGAAGGGATTTGCCGTCGTGGCCGGCGAGGTGAAGGGCCTCGCCACACAAACCACCACTGCCACCAAGGAAATCGCCACCCAGATCGCGGCGATTCGAACAGCGACCGGGGAGGCGGTCAACGCGGTCCGCGCAGTCAACGCGGCGATCGGCGAGGTCAATCAGGTGGCAACCGCCATCGCCGCGGCCGTGGAACAGCAAGCAGCGGCCACACGCGAGATTGCCGCGAGTGTGCAGGCCGTGACCGTCGCCGCCCAGGATGCCACTCTTTCCATGCGGGAGGTTTCGTCGATTTCGGAAACCACCGATTCCGCCAGCGCCAAGGTGCTGGCGGGCGCCGACGAACTTGGACACAACGCGGATACGCTGCGCGGCGAGGTGACGCAGTTTCTGCAAGCGATGGCCAGCGCGAACGAAGAGGATCGCCGGCGCTACGAACGCGTTGCGGGCAATGGCGCGGAAGTGGTGATGCGCACAACAGGCCAGCCGGATCGGCGGGCGGTCATCGCCGACATCTCCCGCGGCGGCATGGCGATTCGCAGTGACTGGAAGCCGGAAGCGGGGGCCGAGGTGCGGGTCGAACTGCCGTTCGCCGGCGCCCCGGTGACGGCCCGCGTCGTGCGTTGGCACGACGGCGTCCTGGCTTTCGCGTTCCGGCAGGACGAGGAGACGCGGCGGCGGATCGATCGGGCGATGGAGAGGATTGCAGCGGGAGCGATGCAAGCCGCCGCCTGAACCTGCGGTTTGCGCCATTGCGACCGCGCGGTAACGCGTTGCGCACGCGCCGCGCTGACCCCTGCCGCACGCGCCGCGCCGACCGTGCCGTACATGCCGCGCCTTGCCGCACGCGCCGCGCCGCCCCCGGGACGAACCTAAAGTGTGCCGATCAGCTTGCGCACCGTCTCCAGGTCCCGCACGAACGCCCGGTACTCGCGCGCCTTCGCATCCTCATCCGGAACGCGGAGCAGAAACGACGGGTGCACCGTCACAAATGCCATCTGCCCATCTTCCAGTTTGAACGGCCGGCCGCGCTCGCGCGTAATCGTCACCTGCCGTCCCATCACCGCTCGCGCCGCCGTGCCGCCCATCAGCACCAGCAGCTTCGGCCGCAGTTGCACGCGCTCCACATCCAGCCAAAAGCGGCAAGCCTGGATCTCCGGCGTCTCCGGCGTCTGATGGATGCGCCGCTTGCCCCGCGGCGTGAACTTGAAGTGCTTTACCGCATTGGTGATGTAGACGACGCGGCGGTCGATGCCGGCCTCCTCCATCGCGCGATCCATGATCTGGCCGGCCGGTCCGACAAACGGCCGGCCGATCACGTCTTCCTGGTCGCCCGGTTGCTCGCCGATGAACATCACCGGCGCATCGGCCGGGCCTTCGCCGAACACCGTCTGCGTCGCCGGCTCGTACAAATGACAGCGGCGGCAATCGCCGGCCTCCTCCGTTGCCTCCACAAGCTGCGGATCGTCGTGCCGGCGCAGCACCACCGGCCCGATAGGAGGACGGTCGGGCGGGCGCGGTGCTTCGTCCAGCGCCTCGGCTTCGGGTACCGACGAGCCTATGCGGGATTCGCGCAGCAGTTTCGTGCCCTGCGCGGCCCACCATTGCTCCAACGCCGCATCATCGGCGATATGCGCATGACCATCGCCGAACAGGAGCACGCCATCGCTGCAATGCGCGCTCCCGTCGGGGGTCAGGATCGAGAATGTCACGTCGGGGAAGCGCCTGGCGATAAGCTGCGCATTCGCTTCCAGCACATGATGGGCGGGCACGTACCAGCCGAGGTATCGCTCTTCGTCCACCGGAAGGAAGCGCATCAGCGTACGCATGCGGTGCGCCTCGGCCCGCACCGAGAAGGCCAGTTGCTGGGCGTGGCGCAGGTCGGGATCGTCCGATGGCTCCGCCACTCTCTCTCCGGCATTGGCCCGCCAGACCAGCCGATACAGCAAGGCGAACCGTTCAGGTTCGCGGGCCTGGAATGCCAGTGCGGCGGTGGCGATCAATGCGCGCGGCACATTGAAGCTGCCGCTGCCGGCCGGCGGGTCGGGGGAGCGATCATCCGGCTGGGCGCGAATGTCCCATTGCACGTCTTCCGGCGGCACGCCGGCCAGGACCAATGCACGCGTGGCGCTCCGCCAGCCTTGCCAGTCGGTCTCGCTGTCGAGCACGATCCGCCGCATAGGGCGAGCAAAGCCCAAACACCGGGGGTTTCCAAGAGGGCGGGAGCGGGGACTGGTACGACGCTGCCGACAGTATTGCTTGTCTGGCCCGGCGGTTTCCCCGCAAGTTACGCGCGACAGGTGCGCCGGCGGCGTCCGCGCGCGCCGGGGGGTGTGGATGCCGCCACCGAATGACGTGCTCCGCGTCGGCGAATTGCTGTGTGCCCGCATCGGCCACGACCTTGGCGGCGTGATCGGTACGCTGATCGGCGCCTTGGAACTCACGGACGATCCCGCGGTCGCCGCCGAAGCCCAGGCGCTTGCCCGCCAGGCCGTGGCTGAACTCCGCCAGCATCTGGAACTCCAGCGCGCGAGTTGGGGGCCCGCCGCGGCGGCGCTTTCTCTCCCCGCCCTGCGCTCCCTGGTGGAAGCAATGCCGTTCGCCCGGCGCTGCGTGCTCGACCTTGCCGGCCTGCCGGACGGCACCGTGTTCTCGCCGTCCTTTGGCCGGGTGGTGCTGAACCTTGTGCTGCTCGCCATCGAATCGCTGAGCGGGAGCGGCAAGGTGACGCTGATCGGCGGCGGCAGCGATCTTGTCGTCGCCATTGCCGGCCCGCGCGCCGCATGGCCGGCCGGCCTTGCCGCATGCCTGGCCACCGAGGCGGCCGCCTGGGCCGCCCTGCGAGACCCTGCCGCCTTGCAGATGCCGCTGACTGTGTTGCTCGCCCGCAGTGCCGGGCTGCGGCTCAGCCTGCTGCTGGCGGCGGGTCAGTCCAGCAACGTGCCGCCGCTCCGGCTGCAAAAAGTCTGATCCCGCATTTACCCTTTGTTTGCGTCCATCGGTCAGGATGCCGCCAGCCCGCACAGCGCGGCGGAGAGGGCCCATGGACGACCTGCTCGCGGATTTCCTGACTGAGACCAACGAGAACCTGGCAGAACTCGATGTCGCCCTGGTTACGCTGGAACAAAAACCGGACGACGCCAATACGCTGTCGCTGATCTTCCGCATGGTCCACACCATCAAGGGTACCTGCGGTTTCCTTGGCCTGCCCCGGCTGGAGCATGTGGCGCATGCGGCGGAGAGCGTGCTGGGCAAGGTGCGTGATGGCGCCCTCCAGGTCACCCCGGACATAGTCAGCCTGGTGCTGACGGCACTGGACCGGGTGAAATCGATCCTCGCCGGCCTGTCGAGCAGTGGAGCTGAGCCGGCCGGCGACGACGCGGCGCTGATCGCCGCGCTGGAAGCCGTTGCCGCCGGGGAGCCTGTGGCCGCCGCGGCCGCCCGTGCGCCATCGGCGCCAAGCCCAGAGCAATCTCCCCCTGAGCCCGCGCCCAGTGCGCCGGAAGCTGCGGACGATGTCGCGCCGGCCGAGGAAGCCGTTGCCGCGGCCCCCAGCCGGGCTCCGGCGGTGGCCTCGGCCAAGACGTCCGCCCCGGACACCGCCGCCGCCGCGCCGGCGGGAACGCAGACCATCCGCGTGGCCGTCGATGTGCTGGAAGACCTGATGACCCTGGTCAGCGAGCTGGTGCTGACCCGCAACCAGCTCTTGCAGCTCTCGCGGACGGAGCAGGACAGCGGGTTCACAGCGCCGCTGCAGCGGCTGTCGCACATCACGTCCGACCTGCAGGAAGGCGTGATGAAGACGCGCATGCAGCCGATCGGCAACGCATGGAACAATCTGCCGCGGCTGGTGCGCGACCTCGCCTATGAAATGGACAAGAAGATCGAGCTGGTCATGCTCGGCGCGGATACCGAGCTGGACCGCCAGGTGCTGGAGCTGATCAAGGATCCGCTGACGCACATGGTCCGCAATTCGGGTGACCATGGGTTGGAGAACCCGGCCCAACGCCGCGCCGCCGGCAAGCTCGAGACCGGACGCATCACGCTGAACGCGTTCCACGAAGGCGGCCACATCATCATCGAGGTGTCCGACGACGGCCGCGGCCTGCCGCTCGACAAGATTCGCAAGAAGGTACTGGCGCAGGGGCTGGCAACCGAGACCGAGCTGGCCGGCATGAGCGAAGGCCAATTACAGCGCTTCATCTTCAGGCCCGGCTTCTCCACCGCCACGGTGGTCACCGCGGTATCCGGGCGCGGCGTCGGCATGGACGTGGTGAAGACCAATATCGAGAAGATCGGCGGCACCATCGACCTCAAAAGCGTGGAAGGTCAGGGCACCACCTTCACCATCAAGATTCCGCTGACGCTGGCGATCGTCTCGGCGCTGATCGTGCAGGCGGTGGGCGAGCGTTTCGCCATTCCGCAGATCAGCGTGGTGGAACTGGTGCGCGCCCATCGCGCCGGCAGCAACGCCGCCGGGTCGACCGAAAACACGATCGAGCGCATCAACGACACACCCGTGCTGCGGCTGCGCGACCACCTGCTCCCGCTGGTCAGCCTGACCGACCTGCTGGCGCTCGATCCGGACGGCAGCGAGAGCGGCGACGTCACCATCGTGGTGGTGCAGGTCGGCACCAACATGCTGGGCATCATCGTCGACCGCGTGTTCGACACCGAGGAGATCGTGGTGAAGCCGGTGGCGCCGATCCTGCGCCATGTCACGATGTTCAGTGGCAACACCATCCTGGGCGACGGTTCGGTGATCATGATTCTGGATCCCAATGGCATTGCCCGCGCGACCGGCATCGGCGGTGGTGAAATTCGCAGCTCTGCCGCGGAAACCAGGGAGACCTTCCGCTCCGGCGAACGCACCGCCATGTTGTTGTTCCTTGCGGGATCGTCGCAGAAGATGGCCGTGCCACTCGGACTGGTGGCGCGCCTGGAGCATATCCCGCGCGACAAGATCGAGCTGTCGTCGGGATCGCCGGTCACGCAGTATCGCGGCAAGCTGATGCCGCTCATCGCTCTGTCGGGCGGCATCGATGAGTCGAAGTCGCATCAGGCGGTGCTGGTGTTCAGCGATCGCGACCGCGGCATGGGCCTGATGGTGGACGAGATCATTGACGTGGTGGAGGACCGGCTGGACATCCAGTTGTCCGGCGCGCGGCCGGGCTTGCTCGGTACAGCCGTCATCGCAGGCCATGCCACCGACGTCATCGACACGGGATACTGGCTCACCCAGGCATGGCAGGACTGGTTCCGCGGTGCGGCGCAGGCCAGCGGGGCCGACGGCCAACGCCGCGTTCTGGTGGTGGAGGACAGCGACTTCTTCCGCCAGTTGCTGGTGCCGACCCTCGGGGCCGCCGGCTATCGCGTCACCGCCGCCGCCAGTGCCGCCAACGCGCTGAAGCTGCGTGAGTCGGGCGTGATGTTCGACGTGATCGTGTCCGACATCGAGATGCCGGACATGGATGGTCTTGCCTTTGCCCGCGCGGTGCGTGCCGCCGGATCCTGGGCCAGCCTGCCGATGATCGCGCTGACCGGCCACGTCGAACCACGCGACGTGGAGGCGGGTCGCAATGCCGGCTTCACGGATTACGTCGCGAAGTTCGAACGCGAGGCGTTGCTGGCGAGCCTTCAGCAATGTCTGAGCGAGCCGGTGGTGGCGGATTAGGCAAGTGCGTTCGCATGGCCGGAAAATCATCTGCCGACGATTGTTTGCCCCTGCATCGCCATGGGGCCGTCGACGCCGTCTCGCAGAGAAGCCGCGAAAGCCGCGGGAATTGCGGCTCCGGCGCGGGCCGGCCGGGCAAATACAAGGCACTGAAGCTGGATGGCGCCCGGCATTCGCCGGCGCGCCGTTGGAGCATTCAGGCAGATCGTTGCAGAGCATGTGACCGGGTGCCGCGTCCACACCGGCTGACCGAATATCCAGGAGACCACGCATGGCAACCGACATCCTCGAACGCCCCGAGACATCCGCCGCCGGCGATGAGGAGGAGCAAGCGTTTGTCACCCTGACGGTCGCGGATCAGCTCTGCGGCATTCCTGTGCTGGGCGTGCGCGACATCCTGGGTGAGCAAACCATCACGCGCATTCCGCTGGCGCCGCCTGAGATTGCCGGCAGCCTGAACCTGCGCGGGCGTATCGTCACCGCGATCGAGCTGCGCTGCCGGCTGAAGCTGCCGGCGCCGGCGCCCGGCACCCACCGCATGTCTGTGGTCGCGGAGCAAGGCGGCGAACTCTACGCATTGCTGGTGGATCAGGTTTCCGAGGTGATGAGCCTCAAGGCCAGCGCCTTCGAACGCAACCCGCCAACGCTGCCGCCCACCTGGGCACGGTTCAGCAATGGCGTCTACCGGTTGCAGGACCGATTGCTCGTCGTGCTGGACGTCGGCCGATTGCTCAATCTGGCGGATGCAAGTTGAACGAGGCCGCCATGCCCCACACCTGTCTCGTCGTCGATGACAGCCGCGTCGTACGCAAGGTCGCCCGCCGCATCCTGGAGGCGCACGGCTTCATCATCTCCGAGGCGGGCGACGGCAAGGAAGCGCTGGAAGCATGCCGCGCGCAATTGCCGGATTGCGTTTTGCTGGACTGGAACATGCCGGTGATGGATGGGCTCGCGTTCCTGAAGGCGGTGCGCTCGGAGTTCGGTCCGGACAATCCGCCGGTGGTGTTCTGCACCACCGAGAACGACATGTCGCACATCACTGAGGCGATCGAGAACGGCGCCCAGGAGTACATCATGAAGCCGTTCGACGAGGACATCCTGCTTGGCAAGTTCGCCCAGGTCGGACTGCTGTGATTCACGCCGCCCGCGCGACGCCGCCGCCGCCCGATCCGGCGGCCATCGCCCGCGTCATCGTCTGTGACGATTCGCTGACCATCCGCGGCGCAATCGCGCGCATGCTCGAGGCCGATCCGGGTATCCGGGTCGTCGCACGTGTCAGCAATGGCCAGGCGGCGCTGGACGAAGTCAAACGTACGCCGGCCGATGTGCTGGTGCTGGATATCGAAATGCCGGTCATGGACGGCATGACGGCGCTGCCGCTGCTGTTGCGCGCGGATCCGGCACTGCGCGTCATCATGGCCTCGACCCTCACCACGCGCGGGGCCGACATCGCGATGCGGGCGCTGCGCCTGGGGGCTGCGGACTATGTTCCGAAGCCGTCATCGATCGGCGCGGTGAACGACGAAATGTTCCGTCGCGAGTTGGTGGAGAAGGTGAAAGGCCTGGCGCGATTGCGCCGCCGCGCAGCGCAGCCATCCCAGGCAGCCGCCGCCGCTCCGCTGAAATTGCGTCCCCCCGCCGCGCTGACGGCGAAACTGCTGGCGGTGGGCAGCTCCACCGGCGGTCCGCAGGCCCTGTTCTCGCTGGTGCAGGGATTGGGACGCGCGCCGAATGTGCCGGTCGTGCTGACGCAGCACATGCCGCCGACCTTTACGCCCATTCTGGCGCAGCACATCACCAAACTTGGGGCGCTGCCCTGCGCTGAAGCGGCTGATGGCGAGGCGCTGGTCGCGGGCAAGCTGTATCTGGCTCCCGGTGACCGGCATCTTCTGGTCGAGATGGCGCGCGGCAGTCTGCGGGCACGCCTCTCCGCCGATCCGCAGGAGAATTTCTGCCGTCCCTCCGTCGATCCGATGCTGCGCAGCGCTGCCGCTGCCTGCGAGGGCCGGGTGCTGGTCGCGATGCTGACCGGCATGGGGCAGGACGGGCTGGCCGGCACGCGGCGCGTGATCGAGGCGGGCGGCACGGCGGTGGCGCAGGACGAGGCAACCAGCGTGGTCTGGGGCATGCCGGGCGCGGTCGCCAACGCCGGGCTGTGCACCGCCATCCTGCCGCTGCCGCGGATTGCCGGCCGGCTGCTGGAATTGCTGCGCGTCAGGCCGGCATGAGCGCCGCGCTTTCCAGTGCGGCGTTCGACACGCTGGCCGGGCTGTTGAAAGTCCGCTCCGGCCTCGTGATCGGGCACGACAAGACGTATCTGCTGGAGACCAGGCTGGCGCCGATCCTGAAGCGTGAGAAACTGCGCGATCTGAACGCACTGGCGGAGAAGCTGCGCGGCCGCGGCGCGGAAGGCGTGGCCCGCGACGTCATCGAAGCGATGACCACCAATGAGAGCTTCTTCTTCCGCGATGACAAGCCGTTCCAGCATTTCCGCGCCCAGGCCCTGCCGCGTCTGGCCGCGGCGCGCCCGGCCGGCACGCCGCTGCGCATCTGGTCGGCTGCCGCATCGTCGGGGCAGGAAGCCTATTCCATCGCCATGATCCTGACGGAATGCCGCGCGTTGATCGGTGAGCGGCGCGTCGAGATCGTCGGCACGGACATCGCCCGCGACCAGCTCTCTCGCGCGCGGGAGGGGGTCTACACACAATTCGAGGTGCAGCGCGGCCTCCCCGTGCAGATGCTGATGCGTTATTTCAAGCGCGAAGATACCGGCTGGCGGATCAGCGAGACCCTGCGCTCGATGGTACAGTGGCGGGAATGGAATTTGCTCTCCGACCTCCGCCCGCTGGGCCGTTTCGACGTCGTATTCTGCCGCAATGTGCTGATCTACTTCGATCAGCCAACCAAGACGCGAACACTGGATGCGATCGCGGGGCAGATTGCCGCCGACGGCATGCTGTATCTCGGCGGCGCGGAGACCGTGCTGGGGCTGAGTACGCGGTTTGCACCGTTGCCGGCCGAACGGGGGGTCTATGGCCTCACCCAGGCGCCGCTGGTGGCTGCCTTATAATTTCCGCCGCACGCTCGTCATCACGCTTGTCACGACAGCACGGCCACCGGCGCCTGGATATCCCGATCGACCGGCGCCGGGTGGGCAGAGCAATACGGCGATGCGGCATTGCTCTCTGCCGGGGTGATCGATCCACCCGGGTGAGGCGATTCCCCGCTTGAAGAAGAGATTACCTGGTCTGAGCGATCGTACTGGCCGCCGGCGTATTGGTCCGGTGCTGCTGCGAGGCGTCCCGGTGCATCGCCGGACGATGCTTCAGCGCCCGGCTCTGATGTATCTTGCGCGCCGCGCGCTGCTGCTTGTGCCAGTTGTTGACGTCCTCCACCGTCACGTAGCCCTTCTTGCCGGTGTCGATCTCGGTGAAATGACGCGCGATCGTGCGATAGCCCGCTTCGGCCTGCCCCAAGGTCAGGTGACCGTCGCGCGTGGTGTTGGCCTGGGCAAAACGCTGCTGCCACGTCATGCGGCGCGGTTTCGGCTTGGCTTGTGCCACTGCCGGATGCGTCGCGGCAGCGGGTGCGACGGCCGGAGCGGTGCCAGCCGCTGCCGGGGCAGGCGAAGGCGCCGGCGCGGTCGTGGCGGCCTGCGCTGGCACCTGGAGCGCAAGTAACGGCCAGACAAGCAGTATGGGCAGCAGGCGCATCGCGGGCTCCTCCTTGATGACAAAGTGTGCCCGCGATTGTCCGGCGAAGTTCCTAACGCATCATGAATGCCCGGCGCTTTGGCCTGATTCTGCCGCTACCAGCGCCGCCGGATCACCAATGTCTCGGCGGCCTCGACCAGGCGCCGGGCGTCGAGTGCCGCCGCGGTGTCCTCGGCCATTTCGGGAGCTTCATCCGGCACCGAGGTGTCTTGCGGCACATAACCGATCGCCGCGGCTGCGTCGTCGAGGCGCCAGCGCATCCCGTGATTGTTCGAGACAAGATTGAAGATGCCGAAGCGCAACGTGTCCGGCGCCAGCACCGCTTTCTCGAAGCCCTGGCACAGATCGCGGTCCGACAGCCACATGCGCTGGCCCCACAGGCCCCAGCCCATATGCGGACCCGGACGATTATCGTGGTCGCGCTGGCAATAGCCGATGCGGAACGCAATGAACGACAGGCCCCGCCAGACGCTGGCCGCGTGGCCGATGCGCTCGCCCGCGAGTTTGGAGACGCCATAAGGATTGACCGGATAAGGCGCGGTCGCGGCGTCCAGCGGCGCGCTCTCGAAGCGGTGGCCGGCAAGCACCCAGTTGGAGCTGGCGAACACCACCCGCTGCACGCCGGCGCGGCAGGCTGCCTCCACCACGTTGTGCGTCCCATCGATATTGTTGCGCTGCGCCGATTCCCAGGACGCGCGAGGGCTCGGATCGCCGGCGAGATGCAGCACCGCATCCACCCCCGCGAAGCGCCGTGCCCAGTCATCGTCGAAGACGGCAAGATCGGCCGGCGCGATCTCGGGATCGCCGCGCGGGTCGCGGTCGAGCAAGGTCAGCCGCCAGCAGAGCATTTGCATGTGCCGGCGCAGCCGGGAACCGAGCGCGCCGGCGGCGCCGGTGATCAGCACATGTGGCATTGGCGGCCTCGGGCCTTGGGCATCGCACCCCCGGTGGACAGACGGAACAGCAACAGCCGGCGCCACTGGGAGCGGCTGGCCATGGGCGTTGCGCGCGCCGTGGATTCACGAGACGACGCGGGCGGCCTCAGTGGTTCGGCATTGCGCCGCGCAGTTCCGTGGGCGCCGTCCGCCGCCACGTCACTCTGCCGCCTTCGCAACCTCGGAAACCCGCGTCCGGGTCCGCAGCGTGACGAACTCCTCCGCCGCGGTGGGATGAATGCCGATGGTGCGATCGAAATCCTGCTTCGTCGCGCCCATCACCACGGCAACGGCGAGGCCCTGCAGGATCTCCGGCGCATCCTCGCCCAGCATGTGCACGCCCAGCACGCGCTGCGTCGCCTGGTCCACCACCAGCTTCATCATCGACTTGCGATTCCGCCCCGTCAGCGTGTGGCGCATCGGCGTGAACTTCGTCACGTAGACATCGACCGGCCCATGCGCCGCGGCTTGCTCCTCCGTCAGCCCCACTGTCGCGATCGGCGGGGTGGAGAACACCGCCGACGGCACGTTCGCCAGCGAAATGCTGCGCGGATGCTTGCCGAACAACGTATCGGCGAGCGCATGCCCCTCGGCGGTGGCGACTGGGGTGAGGTTGACGCGGTCCGTCACGTCGCCCATCGCGTAGATGTGCGGCTGGCTGGTCCGCAGATGCGCATCGACGATGACCGCGCCTTTGTCGTTCACCCGCACCCCGGCCTTCTCCAGCCCGAGCTTCTCGGTGGCCGGACGGCGCCCGGTGGCGAAGAACACCAGGTCGGCGGTCAGCGTCTGGTTGTCGCCATAGGTCAGGACGCGACGATCGCCGTCGGCCTCCAGCTTCAGCGGACGGCAGCCGGGATGCTGCATGATGCCGGCGTGACCGAGCGCCTCGGCGAGGCCCTCGCGCAAATCCTGGTCGAAGCCACGCAACGGCAGCGGCTGGCGGTAGATCAGGTGTACCTCGGCGCCGAGCGCGCGGAAGATGCCGGCAAACTCCACGGCGATATAGCCGGAGCCGAGAATCGCCACCGTCGACGGCATCCGCGGCAGAAAGAATGCCTCGTCGGAAATGATGCCGAGTTCGGCGCCCGGGATCGGCACGCGCTCGGGGTGGCCGCCGGTTGCGATGACGATTCGCTCGGCGGTGACGCGCTGGCCGCCGACGTCCAGCGTATGTGGGTCGAGCAAGACGGCGCAGGCATCGAAGATCGTGGCGCCGGCGTTTTGCAGCAGCTTGCGGTAGATGCCCTCGAGCCGGGTGATCTCCCTGTCCTTGGCAGAGATTAGCTTGTTCCAGTCGTGCGGGCCCTTCTGGATGGTCCAGCCGAAGCCGGCGGCATCGTCCGCCCAGCCGCCATATTCGCCCGCCTGCACCAGCAGCTTCTTCGGCACGCAGCCAACATTGACGCAGGTGCCGCCCCAGAAGCGCTCCTCGGCGACGCCGACGCGGGCGCCGTGGCCGGCGGAGATTCTGGCGCAACGGACGCCGGCGGAGCCGCCGCCGATGACGAACAGGTCAAAGTCCATGAGTCTGGCGCCTTTGCTGATTTGACGGGAATGTGTGCCGGAGGCCGCGGCACGGCAAGATGCGCCCGTCGCGCCGATGTCGGTGCAAGTCAGAAACGACTTTCGGCCTGCCCGAACGCTGTCCGCCCGAGTCGGCCGATGCCGCGCGGGAAGGTAATGAGCGGACGGAGCGTTGACGCATCCGTCACCGGATCAGCAACAATGCACCCCGGAGTACACGGATTGTTACTGCTCCTCGAATATCCGCAGCCGGTTCCGCATTGACATAACTCATGGCGTGGCTGTCTACTGAGGCAGTAGTGAGGGCGCGAGATGTTACGTGGTCTCGTGTTTGCTGCCGCGACGTTTGCCACTCTGTCCATCGCCCATGCGGCGGAATTGGACGGCGTCTGGATGCCGGAAGCGCAGACGGTATCTAACACGCAATTGTGGTTGAACGGCATGGGGCTGCGGACATATTCGATATTCCGTGTGCGTATCTATGTCGCCGGCCTCTATCTGGAGCAACGGGACGACAACGCCGACAATATCGTCCGCTCGCGCGGCCTGAAGCTGCTTGTCATCCACTTTCTTCACGACGTAAGCACGGAGCAAGCCCAAACGGCCTGGCGGGAGGGCTTTGATCAAAACTGCCAGTCGCCGTGCTATCTCGACCCTCGTGCCATCCAGCAGTTCCTCGCCCAGGTTCCTCCGGCGCGCAGCGGCGATACGAGTTCCCTCCTGTTCTCGCCGAAGGGCGTCCGTATCACCTTCGATGGACGATTCCTGGGCAGCATCGAAGATCGCCATTTTGCCGAGGTCATGCTCGACACGTTCATCGGACCGGTTCCACCGACTCCGACCCTGAAGCGTGAATTGCTCGGGCTCGACCGCGTGAAGGCGACCCAGGGAAGTGGCATCGCCAGTGTCCGGGCGGAAGGTTCGGAAGACTGACCGCCACCATCGGATCCGGCCGCCGCTGCCGCGTCCCATCCACCCTGCGCCCGGTCGGTTGACCGTGGGGTGACAAATGCCATTACTGCGACCTCCTCAGCGCGACCAGCAATGGAGTCGGCGGCAATGGCAGAGTCCCGATCGATCATCCGAACGCGGCTCATATGCCGTTATGCCTGGCCGGCCATTCCGTTGCTGCTCGCCGGTTGCGGCGGCGGCGGGAAACCCACCGTGACGGTCTCGATCGCCTGTGGCGGGCAAACCCAACTCTATGGCGCCGCCTCGGTCGATGTGTTGGGAGACGTTCAAAGCGGGCGCCCGACTCTGGTTTATCCCGACCCGGTCAATCCCGGCAAAAGCGGCACGATCGCCGTACCACCGGGCAGCCGCTGTACAATCGCGCCGGAGCTCACCAACAAGTAGAGACCCACGCGCGGCATATTTGTCAGCTCAGCCGCCGCAGCCACGCCCCTGCCTTTGCGACCGCCTCCCGCGCTTTTCCGACCGTTGCCGTCGCGCGCAGGAAGCCATGCACGACGCCGGCAAACGTTTCGCTGTCCACCGTGACCCCGGCCGCGCGCAGGCGCGCAACCAGCGCCTCGCCTTCGCTGCGCAGCACATCCAACTCCGCCAGTTGCACCAGCACCGGCGGCAACCCGCGCAGATCGGCGCGCAGCGGCGCGGCCAGCGGGTGCAGCCGGTCCGCCGCGTGCGGCACATAGACCGACCAGTAGAATGCCATCCGGGCGATGCTCAGCCCGAGCGCACCATCGCCGAATTCGACGTAGCTCGACGTGTCGAGAGCGCTGTCGCACACCGGATAGGTCGCCATCACGCCTTGCAGCGCCGGTCCGCCCGAGTCGCGCGCCAGCAAGGCCGTCGCCAGTGCCAGGTTGCCGCCCGCGGAATCACCGCCCAGCAACAGGCGCGATCGATCGAGGCCCCATTCGGCGCCATGCGCGGCGATCCAGCGCAGGACCGCGATGCACTCCTCCAGCGCCTGCGGGAACTTCGCCTCCGGCGACAGCGCATAATCGACCGACACCGCTGCCACCTCGCCGGCCGCGCAATATTCACGCACCAGCCGGTCATGCGTATCGACCGAGGCCCAGACCCAGCCGCCGCCGTGGAAATACACCAGGGTCGGCAGCGGCCGGTCGATGCGAGGACGATACACGCGACAGAAGATGCGCCGGCCGTGCGCGGCGATCCAGCGATCGGCGGTCTCCGCCATTTCGGGACCGCCCTTCGCATAGGGGAGGTTCAGAGCATCGTTTGTGGCGCGATGGGGATCGAGCGGGATCTCCAGCCGGATCGGCGGATACTGCCTTGCCGCCGCTTCCGCAGCCGCGGCGAAGGCTGCCATTTCCGGATCCAGGCGCGATCGGTCGGCCATTGCGCAACTCCTTCTGCCGCGCCGCGTGCCGGTTATCATGCCGGTCTGCGGTGCTCCCGATAGCGTGCCCGAGCGCAACCGCAGGTCAAGCCTGCGCCTGCCCTGCGGTCCGCCGGTCTCGCCAATCATTTCGGTGCATCAGGCGGCAATCACCGTCGGCGCCGTGGCGCGGCATCATGCCGCGATGCCGCGATGCCGCGATGCCGAGGAAGCCCGTCCTTGCTCCTGCGCCATCGATGCTATCGGCAGCACGCGCTGATCTGGGCTACAGTCGGCGAAACGTCCGCGTGTACAAGTGATTCTCCGCCGCATGGCCGCAGCAACCGCAACCATCCTTCGATGATCGACAAACTGGAAATGCTCCTGGCCCTCGCGCGCGAGCAACATTTCGGGCGCGCTGCGGAAGCGTGCGGCGTGACCCAGCCGACGCTCTCCGCCGGCCTCAAGCAACTCGAAGAAACCTTCGGCCTGTTGCTCGTGCATCGCCAGTCGCGCTTTCTCGGCTTCACCCCGGAGGGCGAGCGCGTGCTCGACTGGGCGCGCCGCATCGTCGGCGACTCGCGCGCCATGCATCAGGAAATCCGCGCGTTGAAGCAGGGCCTGGCCGGACATCTGCGCCTCGCCGCGGTGCCAACGGCACTGCCGATCGTGGCGGAACTCACCACGCCACTGCGCGAGCGCCATCCCGACGTGGTGTTCACCGTGGTCTCGCGCAGCTCCATCGATGTGCTGACGGAACTCGAGAATCTGGAAGTCGATGCCGGCCTGACGTACGTTTACAATGAACCGCTGGGCCGTGTGCGTTTCGTGCCGCTCTACCCAGAGCATTATCATCTGCTGATCGCGGCGGATGCGCCGCTGGGGCGCCGCGCGCAGGTGACCTGGGCAGAGGTGGGCAGCATCCCGCTGTGTCTTCTCACGCCCGACATGCAGAACCGCCGTATCATCGATCGTCGCCTGCGCGGGGCCGACGTCGAGCCCGCCCCCACCCTGCAATCGAATTCCATGGTCGTACTGTTCTCGCATGTCCGCACCGGCCGCTGGGCCAGCGTGATGCCCGCCGTGCTGGCGGAGACGATGGGACTGACAGAACATATCCGTTCGATTCCGATCGCCGAGGACGATCCGCCGATGATCGGACTGGTCTATCCGCAGCGGGAACCGCTGGCGCCGCTGACGGCGGCCCTGGTGACCGAGGCGCGCCGCCTGGGACAGCTCCGCGGGGGCGGTGCACGATAGAAATTTTCTATCGGGGGGTCAGACCTGCTTTCTTGCATTTCCCGCCAGCGGGACCTTCTTATGGCGTGTCGTCGGCATTGGCATCGACCGCCGCCGTCAGGGCAGGTCAAGGCCCACGCCCGGAATGCCTTTTCGCAAGCCGGAGTTTGTGGTCCTCCGCCCCGTTGCGGTGAAACGCCAGGGATGCCGGCCACGCCAGGAGGAGCCAGGTGGCAGACTACGAGCCATGGAATGAAACGCGTGCGGCCGACATCATCGCCGCGCACGCCGGCCAGGATGGCGCGACCATCCCGATCCTGCACGCCATGCAGGAGGCGTTCGGCTGCGTGCCCACCGCCGCTGTTCCGCTGATCGCCGACGCGCTTAACTTCACGCGTGCCGAGGTCCATGGCATTGTCAGCTTCTATCACGACTTTCGATCCCATCCGCCCGGCCGGCACGTGCTGAAACTGTGCCGCGCCGAGGCCTGCCAGGCGCTTGGCGCCGAGGCTCTGGCGGCGCATGTGCGCAACCGGCTGAACGTCGATTGGCATGGCACCACCAAAGGCGGCGGACTGACCCTGGAGCCGGTGTTCTGCCTCGGCCTGTGCGCGATCGGGCCGTCGGCGTTGCTGGATGACAAGCCGCTGGCCCGTCTCGACCCGGCGCGCATCGAGGCGGCGCTGGAGGCGGCCGCATGACCCGCGTCTTCGTCCCCCGCGACGCAGCCGCCCTGGCGCTGGGCGCCGACCAGGTGGCCGCGGCACTCGCCGGCCACGCCGCCGTCACCCGCACCGGGTCGCGCGGCTTGTTCTGGCTGGAACCGATGATCGAGGTGGAAACGCCGGCCGGCCGCATCGCCTACGGCCCGGTGGCCGCGCACGACGTGCCTGGATTGCTGGCGGCCGGCTTGCTGGACGGCGCGCCACACGCGTTGCGCCAGGGCAGGCCGGAAGAATTGCCCTTCCTCGCCAGCCAGACCCGCTTCACCTTCGCCCGCTGCGGCATCGTCGATCCGCTGTCGCTTGCCGACTATGAGGCGCACGGCGGCCTGAACGGCCTGCGCCGCGCACTGGAAATCGGGCCGGCGCGGACGATCGAGGAAGTGACGAAATCAGGCCTGCGTGGCCGCGGTGGTGCCGGCTTTCCCACCGGCATCAAGTGGAAGACCACCGCCGACGCCGCGGGCGAACAAAAATACATCGTCTGCAACGCCGACGAGGGCGATTCGGGCACCTACGCCGACCGAATGCTGATGGAAGGCGATCCCTTTGTTTTGATCGAGGGTATGGCGATTACCGCCATTGCGGTCGGCGCCTCCAAGGGGTTCGTCTACACCCGCTCGGAGTACCCGCACGCGATCGCCGCCCTCAACGCCGCCCTCGCGATCGCCCGCCGCGAGGGCCTGCTGGGCGCGGATGTGCTGGGCTCCGGCCACGCCTTCGACATCGAGCAACGCGCCGGCGCCGGTGCCTACGTGTGCGGCGAGGAAACCTCGCTGCTGGAAAGCCTGGAGGGCAAGCGCGGCCAGGTCCGCGCCAAGCCGCCGCTTCCCGCCCATCGCGGCCTGTTTGGCAAGCCGACGGTGGTCAACAATCTGATCACCCTCGCCAGCGTGCCCTTCGTGCTGGCCGAGGGGGCCGCGGCCTATCACGAAATCGGCTACGGCCGTTCGCGCGGCACCATGCCGATCCAGCTTGCCGGCAACGTAAAATATGCCGGCTTGTTCGAGGCCGGCTTCGGCCTGACCCTGGGCGAGATCGTGCAGGACATCGGCGGTGGCACACGCTCCGGCCGCCCGGTGCGGGCGGTCCAGGTCGGCGGCCCGCTCGGCGCCTATTTCCCACCCGCCTTGTTCGACACCCCGTTCGATTACGAGGCGTTTGCCGCGAAAGACGGACTGATCGGCCACGGCGGCGTGGTGGTGTTCGACGACACGGTCGATCTGGCAGCGCAGGCGCGCTTCGCGATGGAGTTTTGCTCCGTCGAGTCCTGCGGCAAGTGCACCCCATGCCGGATCGGCTCGGTGCGCGGCATGGAGGTGATCGACCGCATCATGGCCGGCGATCGCGTGGACATGCATCTCGATCTGCTGACCGATCTTTGTCACACGATGAAGTTCGGTTCGCTGTGCGCGTTGGGTGGCTTCATCCCCTATCCGGTGATGAGCGCTCTGACGCATTTTCCGGAAGACTTCCGCGCGCCGCAAAAGGTCGCGGCAGAGTGACTGTACACCTCGCCCGCGAAGCGGGAGAGGTCGGCGAGCGCTGCTCGCCGGGAGAGGGTGATCGGGTCGGTACACTATGAATCTCAGGAGATCGCTGCATACCGACCCGATCACCCTCTCCCTCGATGCTACGCATCTCGACCTCTTCCGCTCCGCGGGCGAGGTTTAGTTAGAAGGAGCCCACGATGCCCCTGATTCAGGAAATCGACTACGGCACGCCCGCGATCGCCGTCGCCGCCAAGCCGGTCACCCTGACCATCGACGGCCATGAAGTGACCGTGCCCGAAGGCACCAGCGTCATGCGTGCCGCCGCCGAGGCCGGCATCAAAGTCCCAAAACTCTGCGCCACCGATTCGCTGAACAGTTTCGGCAGTTGCCGGCTGTGCCTGGTGGAAATCGAAGGACGCGCGGGCACTCCCGCCTCCTGCACCACGCTCGTCGCCCCCGGCATGAAGGTGCACACGGCGGGGGAAAAAGTCCGACGCATCCGCCGCGGCGTGATGGAACTGTACATCTCCGACCACCCGCTGGATTGCCTCACCTGTGCCGCCAACGGCAATTGCGAATTGCAGGATGCCGCCGGCGAAGTCGGTCTGCGCGACGTGCGTTATGGCTACGACGGCGCCAGCCACATCCACGACAAGCACATCGACGCCTCCAACCCGTATTTCCAGTTCGAACCTTCCAAATGCATCGTTTGCTCGCGCTGCGTGCGTGCCTGCGAGGAAGTGCAGGGCACATTTGCGCTCACCGTGCAGGGCCGCGGCTTCGCCTCGAAGATCGCAGCCGGCATGAATGAGCCGTTCCTGGCCAGCGAATGCGTCTCCTGCGGCGCCTGCGTGCAGGCCTGCCCCACCGCGACGCTGATCGAAAAGACCGTGGTCGATCTCGGCCAGCCAGAGCATTCCGTCGTCACCACCTGCGCCTATTGCGGCGT
>Ga0335072_10003274_pt1 | contig 24456 bp, 20 predicted proteins | sample Lox_Sample_21_FD_206725 | JGI IMG/M metagenome (GOLD analysis project Ga0335072, IMG submission 206725) | Soil microbial communities from Loxahatchee National Wildlife Refuge, Florida, United States - Lox_Sample_2.1 | ecosystem: Environmental > Terrestrial > Soil > Wetlands | place: USA... | reverse complement strand
ATCACCGCAAGGGATCGTGGTCGATCCCCAGAAGGAGGCGCAGCGCCTGCGCGAGAATGCCGCGCTGGGCGAAAGCCCGGAAACCGGCGACACACCCATCATCCAGCCGCGGAAGAAGGGCTGGCTCGAGGGATTGTTCTGATCCTGGAGTTCCCCCCTCCATTTGCGAGCCTGCGCCGCGAAGCGGACCAAGGCCAGGGGGCAAGACAGTTCGTTTCCCCCTCCGCGCACCTCCTCCTGCAGGAGAGGGGACGCGTTGTTGCTTGCGAGTTGCCGCCGGCCGTCGGCCGACCCGCGGCTCCAGGAAAGTGCGGCGTGCCGGATGCTTCGCGTCATGGCCGGGCTCGTCATGGCCGGGCTCGACTCGGCCATCCGCCAATGATCGAGCGGGTCGCATAGCCGCGTGGCGCCCGCGCAATCGGGGAAGATGGCCGGGTGATCCCCGGGTCGGGCCCAGGAACATGGCCCAGGGACATGGCCCAGCGATATGGCCCAGGGACATGGCCCAGGGACATGGCCCAGCGATATGGCCCGGGGACATGGCCCGGGGACATGGCCCGGGGACATGGCGCGGCCATGACGGGATAGTTTCTTGCCAGGTCCGGCGGAAGCAATCTCGCCGAAGCTTGCGTGTCAAAGCCGGCGCCGCGACTCCGGCACGGTCTGCTAACCTCCCCGGCTGTGAGCGCCGAACTCCTTGCCCTCCTGGTCGCCGCCATCACCGCATTGCTCGGCCTCGGTACGCTGGCCGCCGTCTGGCCGCGGCAGTGCGTTCGGATCGTTTGGGGTGCGGCGATCGTGGCCAGCTTCGCCGCGATGATCGCCATGCTGGACGTGCTGCTGGCGGAGCCCCGGTCAACTGCGGGACTACCGCTGGCGTTGGCCGGCGAGCCTCTCCGTTTGGCAATCGATCCACTCGCCGCCTTGTTCGCGGCTCTGCTGTTTGCCGCGGGTGCCGCCACGCTCGCCTTTGTCGCGGCTACCGAGAAGGCCCCCGCCGCGACCGCCATCCCTGTCTGCCTCGGCTTGCTCGGCATTGCCGTGCTGGGCCAGAACGGATTCACCCAGGGGTTGGGGCTGGCATTCGCCGGCACGGCGATCTGGCTGTCTGGGCCATCCGACCGGTCCGGCGCCGTCCAACTCGGCCTGGGCCTCCTGGCCGCCGCTGCGATCTTCGCCGCACCAGGAGTACCGCCCCAGGCCAGGATATGGGCGGTGCTGATCGGCCCGGGCGCCCTGGCCGGGCTGATGCCGCTGCACCGCTGGACGGCGCCGGCGCACTGTGCCTCCACCCACGCCGCCGCACTGCTGTCCGGGGCCACCGTCCCGGCCGCCCTCTATGTCATGCTCCGCGTATTGCTCCCGTCGCATGGGATGGTGCCGCCGGCGTGGTGGGGCCTGCCGCTGTCGTTGGCCGGCGCCGCCGCCGCGGTGATCGGGGGCCTGGATGCGGTATGGGCCCCCGATCTTGAAACGGCGCTTGCCGCCGGGACCATGCGACAGACAGGTCTGGCAACGCTTGGCATCGGTGTTGCCCTGACGGCCAGTGGCGAGGACTTGCCGGCGGTCGCAACGATGGCGCTTGCGGCCGTCCTGCTTCTGGCCGTACTCCAGGCCATGGGTGGAACCCTGCTGGCGCTGGCGTGCGGCGCGATTCGGGACGGCGCCGGTAGCCGCCGGCTGGAGCGGCTCGGAGGCGTGGTACGCCGCATGCCCGTGACAACCGTCTGCTTGCTCGCCGGCCTGACCGGGCTGGCGACCGTGCCGGCCAGCGCAGGCTTCGCTGCGGCGTGGCTGCTGCTCCACGCGTTTCTGGGCCTGCCGCATGCCGGTAGCCTGCCGGCGCAGCTTCTGCGGTGCGCGCTGGTGGCGGGGCTTGGGCTGGCCAGCGCATTGGGCAGCGCTGGCGCACTGCGGATGGTGGGCGTGGCATGTCTGGGCAGGCCTCGCACCCCGAGGGCCGCCGTTGCCGACGAGCCGTCGCGCAGCGGGCGTATCGTGCTGGTGGCGCTTGCCTTCCTCGCAACCGCCTGGGGGGTGCTGGTCGGGCCGCTGTTGATGTTGTTCGCCGAGGCTCCGATGCGCGTGCTGACGGGCTCCGGGCTGGGTCCACTGGCGACGCCGCTTGGCCTGGCCGTCGGGCCGGAATCGCCGGGCTACGCCGCGCTGCCGATTGCCTGCCTGGTCGCCGTTGCCGGCGGGCTGGTGGTGTGGCTGCGGCGGTGGCTGGGCATGCCAGGCGCCACCACCAGCGGTCCTGCGTGGGAGGACGGGTTCGCGGCGCCCCCTGCGTGGCTGCCATTCGGCGATCCCGGCACCCAAACAGCCGGCACCGATTTTGCCCCGTCCGCGATGCGCATTCTCCCCCTCCCCCCGGCCTTGGTCCGCTTCGCGGCCCAAGCCTACAAGGGGGGAGAAAAGCCTTCTCTCTGTCCGCGCCCCACCCCGACGCCTTCGGGGCCAGGCCCAGCCATGACGAGGCGGATCGCAAACCTCCGGTTGCCTCCGCAAGGCAGCGCGCCAGCCATCATCCTCGTGTTGCTGGCCGGCCTGTTGATTCTATGCTCCTGGGCGGGCGTATCGTGACCGATCTGGCCGCCATCCTGGCGCAGATCATCCACAGCGCCCTGATGCTGGCCGCCGCTCCCGTTGTAACCGCGCTGCGAGAGGGATTCGCGGCCAGGCTCGCCGGCCGCACAGGTCCTGATTTGCGGCAACCCTGGCGCGACCTGCGCCGCCTGGCGCGCAAGCATCCCGCGCTGGCCGAGACCGCCACGCCGCTGTCGCGAACAGCGCCGGTGGCCTGCTTTGCCACCGCTGTAGTCGCCGCCGCCCTGGTGCCTTCCTTTACGCTCGGAATGGCATTCGATGGTTTTTCCGACCTGCTGGTCGTGGCAGGCCTGCTGGCCACGAGCCGGATCGTGGTCGCGCTGGCGGCACTGGAAGCCGGGACCGCTCCGGCCGGCCTGGCGGCAGGGCGCGCGGCCAGGCTGGCATGTCTGGCGGAGCCGACGCTCTACCTTGCCATCCTCGCTTTTGGCGCGCTGGGAGGCACCACCAACCTGGCCTCGCTCTTCTGGCTGCAGCTTCAAGGGATGCTACAGCCGGTGGCGGCGGGGATCCTCGCTGTCGCCGCGCTCGCGCTGATGGCGTTGGCCGGGTGCGCTGAAACCGGTCTGACCACCGAGGTCAGCGGGGCCGATCTCGCGCTGGTCCAGCTTGCGGAGGCCCTGCGCCACCTGACATGGCTGAGCCTGGTCGCCGGATTATTGTTCCCCCTCGGTATGGCGGAGCCCGGTGGCGGGGCCTTGGCCTGGATCGTCGGACTGATCGCCTGGGGCGCGAAAGTGCTGGTCGCGACCGCCTGCCTCGCGGCCTTGCGCGCCAGCTTTGGCGGCATTCGGCCGTCCCGCCGACCGTTGGCTCTCGGGATCGCGGCGATCCTGGGCGTGCTCGCCGCAATGCTGGTGCTGGCCAGCGCGGTGGCGGCATGAGTGGCGTGGCAACCGGCTCGGTCGTGCAAGGCGGCGCCGCGGTGGCACTGGCGCTGGGCTTCGCTCTGCTGGCCTCGCGCCGCATGAACGTGTCGATCGCGATCTGCACCGGGCAGATGTTGGCCGCCCTGGTGGCGGCACTGGTGCAGGGTGATGTGCTCGTCGCCACCGCGGAACTCGTGCAGGCCGTGGCCTTTGCCTGGTGGGGCGATGCGTTGCTGCCGGGGTTGCAGGATGGTGGGCGGCGCCGCTCCGTCCATGTGATCACCGCGAACCGGGGCGCCACGATCGAACCGCCCGTCGCGGTCGTCCTCGTTGCCGGAGCCGTTCTGACGGCACTGGCACTGGCCGTCCCGGACGCCGGAATTGCATTCGCGGTCGTCTTGCTCGGCCTGCTTGTTTCGGCAACCGAGCGCCGGCCCCTGCATCAGGTATTGGGACTGGCCGCAGCCCAAAGCGGCTTGCTGTTGTCGGCCCTGTCGGTGCGGGCGACTGGTTTGGCCCTGGGATTGACCGTTTTGCCGCTGCTGCCCGGCCTCGGGGCGACCGGCCTTTGGCTCGGAGCAAACCGGAGAAGGGTCGCTGCCTGGCTGGCGCCGCATGTCGCGGCCTGGATCGACGTCGCTATCTCCTGCCTGGCCTTGCTCTGCGCGGCCACCCTGCCGTGGCACCTGGGGTTGGCGGGAGACGGGTGGCGGGTGGATGCGCGAGCGGCCCACATGGCGCTATTGCTCGGCGCGCTTGCCGCGGCCGGAAGCTGGAGACAGCGCGACGCGCGTCCGATCTGGGGCAGCCGCCTCGCCATTCTTGCCGGCACGGTGCTGGCCGTGGTTGCAGTCGCACCGTTGTTGGCCTGGGTCGGCATGGCGGTCGCCACGTGCGGCGTGGTCGTCTCGACGTTGCCTGCCCGGGCCGAGGCCTGGCGCCGGCTGCGGCTGGGCAGCACCGGCCTCGCGCTGGCATGGTTTGGCGCTATTGCACTGCATGCCGCAGCACCGCCGCTGGCCGCCATGGCGGCTTCGATGCTTGGCTACGGCAGTCTCGCGGTGCTTGCGCCGGAGCTGACAGTCGCCGCGGTTGCGGTCGTCGTGCGGCTGCCTGCCCCGCCAGTCCTGTTGCTGGCAACGGGTTTGGCGGCGCTGGGACTTGGGGCAGCACTGTCGCTCGCGGCCCTCTCGACATGGCCGCGCCATGTCCCCGGGCCTGACCCGGGGATCGCCCGGGCATCTTCCCCGACTGATCCAACGTGGTTGCGGTCTCTCGACCCGATCGATCGTGCCAGGATGGCCAGGTCAGGCCCGCCCACGGCCATGGCGATAGCCGGCCTCGCCCAGGCCGGCATTGCGGTATTCGCGTTTGGACTGGGCTCGTCGGGCGGGGCCTTTGCCGGATTGCTCCAGCTCACCTTCCTGGCGCTGACACAATGTGCGCTGCTGTTGTCGCAGCCCAACGGAGTGGACCGGCTTGCCGCACTCGCCGGTCTCGGCGGTGTCCCGCCCTTCGGCGTGTTTGCCAGCCTTGGCCTGGTCGTGGCTGCCACCGCATCCACCGCTCCGCTGCTGCTGATCCCGTTGGGTATCGGCTTGGCCGCCATCGCCTGGACCATGCTGCGCCAGATTCCCGCCGAGCGGCGCTTATGCGCGTCGCCCGCCTGGCTGCCGCTGGCATTGCTGCTGCTGTGTGGCTTTGCGATGCCCGCATCGTGGCTCGCCTGGTTCAGGCTGGCGGCACAATGACCGCGCTGGACCTGATTTGCTCTGGCACCGCAGAGCAATGCCGCCCCTGGCGCCGCTTCTCGCTGCCTCCGGAGGCATGGTCCGCCATGATCGCCGCACTGGCCGAGAGCCCGGAACCCGTCCTGCTGGGCCTCTGGGCCGATTCCCAACAGATCCATGCCTTGTTCCGGGACGCTACGGGCGCCCTGATCGGTTCGGTCGCGGTGGAGGGTGGGCGTTATCCGGCGCTGTCCCCGGTTCGGCCCGTCGCATCGCGGCCCGAATGCATGATCCGAGACCTTTGGGGCCATATCGCCGTCGGCGGCGACGAGCGCACCTGGCTGGACCATGGCCGCTGGCCGATGGCGCATCCGCTCTCGCCGCGCCCAGGCCTGCCGGGTGGTGCCGTCGAACCGCCGCAGTTTCCTGGCGTGGAAGATCCCGGCGCGACGCAGGTCCCGTTGGGCCCGATCCACGGGTTGATCGACGAGCCGGCCCATCTGCGGCTGGTGACGCGCGGCGACACCGTGCTGCGTGCCGAGGCCCGGCTGGGTTATGCGCACAGGGGCATCCTCGCGCTGATGCGCGGCAAGTCGCCACGCGCCGCGGCGCGTTTCATTGCTCGGCTGGCAGCCGAGACGACGGTGGCCCACTCGGTAGCGTTCGCGCGGGCGGCGGAGAGTGCCCTGGAGACGCCCGTCCCACCACGCGCCGTCGCTTGGCGCACGGTGATGCTGGAGCAAGAGCAAATTGCCGGGCGCCTGGACGATCTGGCGCGGCTGGCGGACGCGGCTGGCATGGGGCCGCTGCACGCCGCGCTGGGCGAACACCGCGAAACCCTGCTGCGAGCCGCAGAACGCGCATTCGGCCATCGGCTGATGATGGACGTCGTGGTGCCCGGCGGCCTTGCGGCTGACATCGCCCCCGATGGCGCGACGGCGCTGCGTCAGGTCGGAGACGGGCTGGCCGAGGCGCTGCCGTCACTGCGGCAGCGTCTGGACCCTCTGCTTGGGCGGTTGGACGGGTTGGGAAGGATCGTGAGCGGGAGCGATGCGGGCGGTGATGCGGCAGCGCGGTGCGCGGCGCGGCTGTCAGGGATCGGCCGCAGCCTGGACCGGCTGCGCGCAGCGCTGGATGCGCTGCCAGATGGGCCGGTTTCTGCCGCCCTGCCAGCCGCAAGTGGAGAGGGACTGGACTGTGGCGACTCCCAACGCGGCACGGTTTGGCATTGGCTCCGCCTCGACCACGGACAGATCGCCGCGTGCTTCCCCTGCGATCCCGCGTGGTCGCTCTGGCCGCTGGCGGAAACGGCCATGGCTGGCGAATCCGTGGCAGAGGAGCAAATGATCCGATTGTCGTTTGGCCTGCCGTGCGCGGCGCTCGACCTATGAGTTGGGCCTGGTTGCGGTCGCGCGGTGCGAGTCCCGCCGGTCCGGTGGACGAAGCGACCGCCGCGTCCCTCGCGGCCCGGCTGGACGCGGCAGCACAGACACGGCTTGGCCGCAGCCTGGCGATCCGCCACGTCAACACCGGAAGCTGCAATGGCTGCGAGCTGGAACTGCGGGCGTTGCGCGGCGTGTTCTACGATCTGGAGCGCTACGGCCTGCGCTTTGTCGAAAGTCCTCGGCATGCCGACGTATTGCTCGTGACCGGCCCGCTGACCCGCAATCTGCGCGAAGCGCTGGAGGCCGCGTTTGACGCCGCGCCCGAACCGAAATGGGTTGTCGCCGTGGGCGATTGCGCGGTCGATGGCGGCGTGTTCAAGGGTAGCTACGCCGTGCTGGACGGCACCGGGGCCGCGCTGCCGGTGGACCTGACGATCAGCGGCTGCCCACCAAGCCCGGCGCGGATGCTGGCGGGATTGCATGCTCTGCTGGAAGCGAATGCGCGGCCCGAGCGCCCGGGCAGGTCGACGCGGGCATCGGACTGACCAACCGAGGTGCGGTCAGGCCTGATGGCAAACCGTTTGCTCAACCAATCCTTGCCGGCTTCGCGACCGCTTCCTGCACCGGACCACCCTTCCAGCCGCCACCGAGCGCCTGGAACAAACTGACCAGCGCCTGCGCATGCGCCAGCCGCACCTGCACCAGCATGTCCTCGGCGGAGAACAATGCAGATTCTGCCGTCAGCACGTTGAGCATGTCGCCGGTGCCGCCCTGGAACAGGGCGACGGCGATTTGGTACGACTGGCGCGCGGTGGCGACGGTAGCGGTCTCGTCGGCCAGTTGCTCGCCGGTCTGGTGCACGCCCGCCAGCGCATCTTCGACATTGCCCAGCGCGGAAACGATCGACTGGCGGTAGTCGTCCAGCAATTCCGTATAGCGCGCCTTGCTGTATTCCAATTGGCCGCGCAGCCGGCCGCCTTCAAAGATCGGCGCGACCACGGCTGCCGCCAGAGCCGACACCGCAGTGGGTGGCGAAAACGCCGCCAGGCCCACGGCTTCCATGCCGCCCTGGCCGGTGAGCGTTACTGACGGGAAGAACGCCGCGCGTGCCATGCGGATATCGGCGTTCGCAGCAATCAGGTTTGCCTCCGCCTCGGCCACGTCGGGACGACGCTCCAGCAATGCGGCGGGCAGTCCCGGCGCCACCGCCGGCATCGCCAGGTCCAGCAACGTCCCTGGTCCCAGCTTGATATTTTCCGGGTTCTCGCCCACCAGAATCGCCAACGCGTCGAGCGTCTCCGACAGTTGCTGCCGCAGCGGCGGGATGGCGGCGCGCAGCGAATTCACCTCGGTCTCCTGCTGCACGATGTTCAGTTCCATCACCGTGCCGACGTTGAATTCGGCGTGGATGGCGGTGAGCATTTGCCCGGCCTCGGCGAGATTGTTCTCCGCCACCGCGATCTCGTCGCGCAACCCCAGCGCCTGGAAATACGTGCTCGCCACGCTGCTGACTGTGGCGAGCGCGATCACCTGCTGGTCGTAGCGTGCGGCGACAGCGGATGCCTTGGCGGCCTGCAAGGCGTCGTGGTTCTCGCCCCAGAAGTCGATTTCGTAAGACGCGTTCACGCCGAGATCGAATTCGTGGTAGTCGTATGCGCTCGTTGACAACGGCGACACGGTACGTGCCTGCGTGCCGCCGGCGGTGGCGCCGATCGACGGCAACAGGGCAGCGCCGGCGATGCGGGTTTCGGCATTGGCCTCCCGCACCCGCGCCACGGCCGCGGCGATATTCAGATTCTGCGCCTCGGCGCGGGCGATGAGCGCATCCAATTGCGGATCGTCGAACCCGCGCCACCAATAAGCCGTTGGCCAGATCGCCGCGGTATCGCCCGTCTCGCGCCAATGTGCCGGCAATTCCGAGACCGGATGCCGATAGCGCGGTCCGACGGCACAACCCGACAGTGCCATCGTGGCAGCAATTAGAACACAGGACAGACGCCATCGCGTACGATGGCCGTGCGGCGCGGGCGTACTGCTGAATCTTCGACGGCCAATCATTATCGAAAACCGTGGTGAGAGAGCGTGGCGCTGCGAGTTGGTGACCACGCCGCAATCCGGCAAGTCGCTGCGGGGGCGCTGCGCCGGTCGTGTCGCTGGTTTAATGCCGCCGCACCGGAATGTGCGAAATCTTACTGGTCCCCAACATGAAACGTCGCCACGGCGTTGCCGCGACATTGGGCCGAATCAACCATCAATCAACGGACGCCGCGCCGCCATGTCATTGCGAGCGCAGCGAAGCAATTTCCAAGGGGAGTTCGCACGTTCTGTCGGCGAAGATTGCTTCGCTTCGATGATGCACGATGGCCGGGTCAAGCCCGGCCATGACGAAGAACGTGTGACGAAAAAAAGGTGTGGCGCGCCGCACCTTCATCCAATCGCGGGTCAGCCGGTCCGGCCGGTGGCCTCGCAATGACATGCGGGGCAGGCGCGATACGTCAGAGTCACGGAATCATGGATCTGCCGGCAGCGCGCCTGCACCCACGGCGCTTGCCCCGCCGGCCTGCCGAGCTGGCCGCACGGATCGACATGCGCCACCATCCGCGCTCGCGGCGCGCACGCGCCGCCAACCCGTGTCCGCGTCAACGCCGCCGAGGAGCCTGTCCGCCGTCAATCAGTCGGAATGATGCGCGCCAGCGCTGGAAATCGGCATCATTCGCCCAGACGGTCCCGGCAGATGGCCGCGCCCCGCTGCGTGCATCGAGCGCCAGCAGCTTCGCCGGGAAGCGGTCTGGCACCGCTTTTCCGCGACCAAGGTACAGCATCACCGCGTAACAAAGGATTGATGCGAGAACCGCCCCGGCCAGCGTACCTGCCAGCAATTGCGCGGCGACTGGTGCCGGATCGGCCTCGGGGAGCCAGGCGGCATCAGGGATGCCACGAAGCACTAAGAGAGCGCCACACACAGAGCCGCACGCACCTGCAGCAATGAGTGGCCAATTTTCGGCCCTTGTTCTCATTTCCTCCCATCCAATGATGGATTATGGGTAACTGTCCCATGAAAAACGTGAAAGCGCAACAGCGGGTTGCGCATGCGCCAGCTACGGCACAGTGATCGCGACCGCAACGACCGAACCGGTTCACAAGGTATCGAAAAATCTGGTCGGGGCGGCGGGATTCGAACCCACGACCTCCTGTACCCAAAACAGGCGCGCTGACCAGGCTGCGCCACGCCCCGCCTTGTTCCGGCATGCTCTGTCCGGCTGTGCCCAGCCACCGCCACCGGCATCCCCGGCGCAGGCCGGGGCGGTGGAACCTATGGGCGCCGAACCTGCCGCGCAAGGTGGCGCATAATATAGCGCGCGTGCGACGACCGGCCGCTGGCGCCGCCTCCTGGCCGGCGTCTTGTCAACCCACGTCGTTGAACTGTTTCGCCACCACCTTGTCACCGACCACAATGTTCAGCTTCGCCGTGATGCCGCCGGCCAGTTCCAGCACCGCCAGCACCGGACCGTGGCTGGAGACCGGGGCGAGGCTCTCCGGCACGGTATTGTCGGCAATGGCGCGGATCGTCCCGTCCGGGTTGATGAACACCATGTCCAGCGGCACCAGCGTATTCTTCATCCAGAACGGCGATTCGCGCGGAAAATCGAATACGAACAGCATGCCCTGGTCCGGCGGCACGACCTTGCGGAACATTTCTCCCACTTCCTGCTCTCGCGGCGTGGTTGCGAGTTCCACGGTGAAATCGTGGCGCTTTCCGTCCTTGGTTACGATCGTCAATTTCTCTGTCGGCAGCTTGGGCTGCGGGGCGGTGATCTTGTCCTCCTGTGCGCGCGCGATCGCGGGCAGTGCAGCGAGCAAAAGCAGCAGATGGCGGCGATTCATACGGGTTCGGTCCTTCGGCGGCGAGCGATTTAGGAATCGGCTAGCATACGGAGGGAACCGGCTACCAGCGCCCGCCGGCTGGCGGCATGGGCGGCCCGAGGCGCGGCGCCCGCAGCAGGAGGGCCGAATGGCAAGCGTCACCCGCCAGTACCAGGATTTCATCCTCGATCTGCTGTCACCGCTGGGCCCGATGGCGCGTCGCATGTTCAGCGGCGTGGGTTTGTTCCAGGACGGCGTGATGTTCGGGTTGCTGGTGCGCGACACGTTCTATCTGCGCGTCAGCGATGCCACGCGAGAGCAATACGATCAGGCCGGCAGTGCACCGTTCAGTTATAGTCGGGCGGGGCGGATGGTAAGCCTCGCGGCGTATTACGAGGTGCCGGAAGGATTGCTTGATCAGCCCGACGAGTTGCTGCGCTGGGCACGCGAGGCGATCGCCGCGGCGCGTGACGTGAAGCGGCGGCGGTAAACCATTCTGCCATCCCAGGTTGCCGTGCGGCAAAATCACTGCCCACAGCAGCTTGGGTTGCTTACGAGCATTCGCGCCATGCGAGCAATCAGTCCGGTGTGGCATCTCACCTGGTTTCGCCGTCGTGCGATGTGTGTCACGCGCCAAAACGACATTTTTTGAAGCGCTGATTTAGATCAAGGCAATCCTGCTCTGGCTCCCGCACACGACAACAGAGGCACCGAGACTTCGGCATCGGGGCGAGCCGCAAGGAGTGCGAAACCATGAACGAACCACGCCAGGTGAATGTCGCCGGCGACCGGCCCAACGCCATCGGGTGGCGGTCGGGCGCCCGTTCGGGAAACGGGCAGCTTATGATGGTCTTGAGCTTGCTGAAAGCAGTCGTCCTGGCAACGATTGCGGGTATCGGCGTCACGACCGGCGCCCGAGCTTCGCTTCTCGACTTCCAGGTAACCGGCGCGGGCGTGGGCAGCGGGCTTGAATGGCAATCCGCCGCCTCCATTCAGACCCTCGAGAATCATTGGACGGCCGGTCAGGGAGACTGGCTTTTTACGTCGCTGACGAAAAATATGCCGGGCGTCGCCAATCTGCTGACATCCGGCATAGCGGGCACCGGTTTCGGAATTCTCCTGGGGACGAATTACCTCGTTTTTGACGACACCGGGACTGCGATCTTCACCTACGCCGGCGAACTGAGCCAATTCGACCGGCCGTATAATGCGACATTCTCGCCCGGTACCTGGACGCTTGCCAGTCAGGATGGTGCCGATAGGCTTGTGGTCACGACGGTTCCGGAGCCCTCAGGCTGGACCTTGACTTTGACGATGCTCGCCATTGTCGGTGTTGCGCGCGTTTTGACGTCACGCAACCTCGTTGCGATTGCGGCGTAACGGGTTCCCCGACCGGAGAGGAGCGAAGGCCAGCGTCATTATGGGTGTCGAACGGCCGGGGCGAATGTGACCGGCCGGCCGACCACCGCCCCGGCAAGTCGAACCTTGGGCGAGTCGAACCCTGGGCGAGTCGAACCCTGGGCGAGTCGAACCCTGGGCGAGTCGACCACGGTTCATGCTTGATCAGGGATGACGGCGTATACTTTGTAAAGAGCGCCCGGCCTGGTCAGGGATAATGGCAGCGCTCAGTATGGCTCCCGCACGAAGATGAACGTGGTCCCGGTGACGATCGGCGCGCTGGCGCCGACGAACGAGACATTGACGTCTTTCACTTGGCGCGCTCCGGCGCGGCCGGATGCCTGCAAGGCGCCCTCGATGATGTGCCACAGCCCGTGGATGCGCCCGGTGCCCAGACTGCCGCCGAACGTGTTCAGCGGCAGGTCGCCGTCCAGTTCGATGCGGCCGTCCTGGATGAAATCCAGTGCCTCGCCTTCCCCACAGAACCCGTAGGATTCCAGGCCATAGACCACCGATGCCGAGAACCCGTCATAGATCTGCGCCACGTCCACGTCCTTGGGACTGAACCCGGAGCGTTCCCAGGTCAACCTGGCGGAGCTGCTGCCGCCCTCCATGTAGCTGGACAGGCTACCGATGCGACCGGCGACCTCGAAATGCAGCCGCTGGCCATAGCCTGCCAGATAGGCAGGCTGCGGCTTCAGATCCCGTGCGCGGTCTGCGGTGGTCAGCACGATCGCGACGGCGCCCTGCACCGGAATGTCGCAATCGAACAGACAGAACGGATAGGCAACCATGCGGGAGGCGAAGTAGTCCTCGCGGCTCAGCGGCGTGCCGTAGAAATACGCATGCGGATTGTGCTGTGTATGCTGGCGCTGCGTCACCGCCAGCGTTGCCATCTTCTCGCGGTTCTGTCCGTGGCGTTCCAGCCAGCGCGTGTAGGCAACCGCCATGCCCTGGCCAGGTCCGCCGAAGCCATAGGGGGCGGTGAACTGGGTGGCGCCCGCCGCGTGGGCGCCGGGCAGGTTCTGATACGTGCCGCGCGGGTTGTGCATCGCCCGCCACACCACGGCATAGCGGCACACGCCCGCCAGCAATGCGTTCACCGCCTGCTGCACGGCACCGCCGATATTCGTGGTGCCCACCTGGATGTGCCAGGTCAGGTTTGGCAGTTTCAGCATCGCCATCATGCAATTGACCGACACCACGGAGATGCCGTCGATCTCCGCATGTCCGGTGGCCGGCAGTTCCGGATAGGTGGCAAGGCCGTCGATGTCCTCGATTCGCAGGCCGGAATCAGCCACGGCTTCCTTCACCGCGGTCAGCGCATGCGCTGCCAGCGGAACGTCGGCCGAGCGCGACACTTTCGAATATCCCACGCCGCTGATCGCGACCTTGCAGCGGTTTTCCCACATGCTTCGTCCCTTCTTTTGCTATCAACCGCCGGCGAGCAAGCCGCACCGCACCCATCACCCGGCAAGCCGGAACTGCGGCAGCGTGATGTCGTCGTTCAGTTTTTCGAAGATCACTTCGACCCGGCGCCCCACCTTCGCCGCGGTATAGGGCACGTCCAGCAGGTTGCCGCACAGCAGCGCGCCCGGTGCCGCGTCGAGTTCGACGATGATGCTGGCATAGGGGACGGCGGAGGAAAAACGCTTATCGCCGGTGTGATACATGATGGTGTAGGCGTAGATTGCGCCGCCACCCGGCACGGGTTCGAATTTCAGGTCGGTACTGACGCATTGCACGCAGGTCGGATGGGGCGGGTGCTGGAAATGCCCGCAGCTCTGGCAGCGCTGCATCGCCAGCACGCCGCGCTTTGCCGCATCCCAGAACGGCTGCGTCCATTCGTTCGGCACGGGGATCGGCCGCGTCACTTTGCTCCAGTCGCTCATTTGTTTCCGCCCTGTCGGCTTCGGTGCGGTCCGACTCTAGGGGGCAATTGTGCCGGACGGTAGCTCTTGCCCGGCGTGGCGCGCCGGCCGCACACTGCACGACAGCGATCAGGTCCAGCGCGGGAGAGCAATGACATGGAACTGAGGGGGGCGGTCGCGCTGGTGACCGGTGGCAATGGCGGCCTGGGCCAGCGCATCTGTCACGCGCTGGCGAAGGAAGGCGTGCATGTCGCGGTGATGTATGCGCAAAGCCGCGACCAGGCCGAGGAGGTGGTACGGACATTGACCTCCAGCTACCAGGTCAACGCCGCGGCTTTTGCCTGTGATATCACCGATGCTGCCGCGGTGGCGAAGCTGGTTGACAACGTGGCGGCACGTCTCGGCCGGATCGACATCCTGGTGAACGATGCCGCGTACAACAAGGCGATTCCGTTCCAGGACCTCGACGGGCTGACGCAGGAGGTGTGGGACAAGATCATGGCGGTGAACCTCACCGGGCCGATGCGGCTGATCAAGGCGGTGGCCCCCGTCATGAAGCGGCAGGGCACGGGACGCATCGTCAACATCGCCTCGGTGGCGGGGCTGGGTCCGACAGGGTCGTCCATTGCCTATGCGGTATCGAAAGCGGGGTTGATCCACTTGACCCGCTGCATGGCCGTGGCCTTGGCGCCGGAGGTGCTGGTGAACTGCGTGGCGCCGGGCCTGCTGGAGGGGACGCGCGCCACCGCCAATCTGCGGCCCGAGCAAGTGGAACGATCCGCATCGGGGTCGTTGTTGAAGAGGGCGGCCGACAAGGACGACTGCGCCGACATGACGGTAACGATGTGCCGGACGGAAACCATGACCGGACAGACGGTGGTGATCGATTCCGGGCGGATGTTCCATTGAGCACTGTCCCGCCGCTGTTGGCCCTGTCGTGGTGCGCGGCGAGAAGGGTTTGGCGGATTAACGCCGGGATTCCGATAAGCCGGACTGACCCGGCGAATTGGTGCTGCCGGCAACATGGCCCGGACAATGTCAGTGCGGATGCGTGGGCACCTGGCTCTGCAGGTGCCTCTCGTTGCTGGCAAATTCATCGCTGAGCAAGCCAGAGACGCAGCGGGCACTGAGAAGAATTTATTGCTCCTTGCTGGAGGGGCTGCCTTGTCCCTCGATTCAGGACCGTCGTTGTGCGGGGCAAAAAAGCGTGGGTGCCGACCTCCGTCACCGCGGTCGCTGTGCCTGCAATGCTTTCGCAACTCAGCTCGTCGCCTTCAGCCAAGGTGCCGGATTCACCGGTTGCTCGCCATGCCGCAACTCGATGTAGAGGGAAGGCCGCTTCCCGCCCCCCGGTTCCCACCCCGGCATCACCCCCACCGGCTCGCCCGCGCGCAGGTCCTGACCTGCCTTCACGTCCAGCCGCTGGAATCCTGCCAGGACCGCGTGGTAGCCGCCGCCGCAATCGACGATCAGCAGCAGCCCGTAGCTGCGGAATTGCTCCGCGAACGACACCCTTCCGCTGCATGGCGCCACCACCCGCGCCGCCGGCGCCGCATGGTAGGAAATGCCGGTCGCGGGCCCGGCATCGGTGGGATCACCCCACGAACGGACCACAGTTCCCGCCACCGGCGCGGTCAACTGTCCCTTTGGTTGCGCGGCGGCCGCCAAGGTACCGCCGGCAACCGGTGTCAGCGCGGCCTCGCGGTCGCGCGCGGCCTCTGCGTCGGCATCATGTCTTTCGCGCGCGGCGCGTTCGGCCTCCTCGCGCTCACGCGCCGCGTCAGCGCGGCGCTGGACATCGAGCGCTGCGAGCATCGACCGCAGCGTATCTGCCCGTGCCGCCGCAGCCGCAGCCGCGTCCGCGGCTTGATCAGCCTCGGCCTGCGCTGCGGTCTGATCCGCCTGCGCTGCCGCAATCTGCTGATCCAGCGCCTGATCTTCTTGCTCCTGCACCGCCTTGACGGCAGCGAGTTTCGGCGCCTCGGCGGCCACCGCGGCGGTGGCGGCAGCCAGCGATACCCGAGCGGCACGCAACGCCGCGGCCTCCCGCTGCAGCTCCCTTGCCAGTCCTTGCAGCACGATCAGCCCGCGCAACGTGTCCTGGGGCGGGGCCGGGACAGCGAGCAAGGTCTCAGCCGGATAGAGGGAGAGGCGTTCGATCACGGGCAGCAGCGGCTGCATGGCTCGGGCCCGCGCGGCGAGCTCGGCTTCGGCCTGCTGGCGAAGCTGCTGGAGTGCCGCCATGCGGTCGGCGGCGGCCTCGGTCGCAGCTTCCGTCCGTTGCAGCCGGGCGGTGGCAGCGATGCGTTGTTCCACCAGCTGCTGCGCCTGAGCGCCTGCGGCGGCGGCGCGGGCGGCGGCCTTTTGCTGCGCTGCGACTTCGGCCGCGTGGGCATGCTCTGCCGCTTCCAACGTGGCGCGAGTGGGATGGCGCTGGTGCGGGCCAGCCGCCGCTATGGCGATGGCAGCGGCGAAGAAGAGGCTACTCCGCGGCGCGCGCCGCATCATGGCGGATCAGGGTATGGCCGGTCATCTCGCGAGGCTGTTTCAGGCCCATAAGGTCCAGCAAGGTTGGGGCGACGTCGGCCAGGATGCCGTCCTGGATGGCGCCGGCCTGGCCATCGACCAATACCACAGGCACCGGATTCGTCGTGTGCGCCGTGTGCGGGCCGCCGGTTTCCGGATCCTTCATCAGCTCGCAGTTGCCGTGGTCGGCGGTCACCAGCAGCGCACCACCCTGTTTGCGCACTGCCTCCACCAGCCGGCCAAGCCCGGTATCAACCGCCTCTACCGCCTTGATCGCCGCCGCCAGGACGCCGGTATGGCCCACCATGTCCGGATTGGCGTAGTTCAGCACAACCAGATCGTACGTTCCCAGGTCGATCGCGGCCACCGCCTTGTCGGTAAGTTCCGCGGCCGACATTTCCGGTTGCAGGTCGTAGGTGGCGACCTTGGGAGACGGGACCAGGATGCGGTCCTCGTGCGGGAAGGGGGTTTCCTCGCCGCCGTTCAGGAAATACGTGACGTGCGGGTATTTTTCGGTTTCCGCCATGCGGAGCTGAGCCTTTCCGGCCTGCGCTACGACGGCGCCCAGAATGTGTTCCAGTTTGGGGGGCGGGAATAATACGTCCAGGAACGGCGCCAACGCGTCGGAATAGAACGCCATGCCGAGTGCGGCGGCGAAGCGAATGGTGTGCTTGCGGGAGAAACCGTCGAACTTGGGGTCGAGCAATGCCGCAAGGATCTCGCGCACCCGATCGGCGCGGAAGTTGAAGCACAGGATGCCGTCGCCGTCCTGCATGCCCTTGTAGTCGCCGATCACGGCAGGCGGGATGAATTCGTCGAATTGTTTCGCGTCGTAGCCGGCCTGGACGGCTTTCACCGGGTCATCGAACCGCGGCGCGTCGGCATCAGAGAGCAGGGCATAGGCCTTGGCGACGCGGTCCCAGCGCTTGTCGCGGTCCATGGCGAAGTAGCGGCCGCAGACGGTGGCAACGGGTACGTCCCGGGGCAGGTCGGCGGACAAACGGGTCAGGTATTCGATGGCGGATTGCGGCGGTGTGTCGCGGCCATCGGTGAAGGCATGGACCACCGTGGGGATGCCGGCGCCGTGCAGGATTTTCGCCAGGGCCGCGGCATGGTCCTGGTGCGAGTGCACGCCACCGGGCGAAAGAAGTCCGAGCAAGTGACACGTGCCCTTCGACTGGCGCAACTTCGCGATGAAGTCGGTCAAGGGAGCAGATTTGGCCATGTTGCCGTCGGCGATGGCGTCGCCGATGTGCACCAGTTCCTGCGCCACCACGCGGCCGGCGCCGATATTCATGTGGCCGACTTCGGAGTTGCCCATCTGCCCGTCCGGCAGCCCGACATCGCGGCCTGACGTGTGCAGAAAGGCATGGGGACAGGTTTGCCACAGCCTGGTGAAGATAGGAGTCCTGGCGAGGCGGACGGCATTGTCCTCGGTTGCCTCGCGCCAGCCGAAACCATCCAGGATCACCAGCATTACCGGGCGAATCGGCTGCGGCATGGATCGGGACCTCCCTGTAGGTTCGATCTGCACGTAGCGTTGGGGTAGGGGCGGAACAAGAGCGGTGCCCGGGCATAGCGGCGGGAAGCGGCGCATGATGTTGGGAGTGCGATCGGGGTCTAACCCTGGCAAGCTGTCTCTATCGGCCCCCGTACCGCATCCTGCTCCAGGCCAATGGCGCCCTCGAGCGGCCACACCTGCACCGAATGCGGATCGATGTCGAACCCGCATGTTTCGCCCAGCGGCACATCCGTATGGCCATCGAAAATCCGCACCCGCGCATCGCCCGCACGGATGGTGACCTGCCGTCCAACGCCCAATGAGGCAGCGCTCTCCACCCGGCCCCAGTACGGCCCATCCCCAGTGATCCGCGCGCGCGACGGGGAAAAACTCCAGCCGACATGTGTGCCCGTCGTCAAATCCGGCCCCGCCGTCGCCAGCAGCAGGCCGTCGCCGATCGCAATGTGGCAAGGGTCGGCGACCACGCCCTCGGCCACATTGTCGGCGCCCACCAGTCGCGCCACCGTTTCGTTCGCCGGGCGGCGGAACACGTCTGGTACCGCACCGCATTGCAATACGCGGCCCTCGGCCAGCACCAATACCTCGTCCGCCAGCAGTGCCGCTTCCAGCGGATCGTGCGTCACCAGGATGGTCGACTCGCCCAGTTCCGCCTGCAAGGCATGCAACTCCCGGCGCAATCGCGCGCGCAGCGGTGCGTCCAGCGCCGAGAACGGCTCGTCCAGCAGCAACAGCCCGGTGCGATGCGTCAGCGCGCGCGCCAACGCCACCCGCTGTTGCTGCCCCAACGATAGCTCAGCCGGGCGCCGTTGCTCCAGGCCGCGCAGTCCGAGACGTTCCACCCATGCCGCCGCAATCGCGGGATCGGCGCCCGCGGCAAAAAGCAATTGCTGCTGCACCGTCAGGTGCGGGAACAATCCATAGTTCTGCGGCACGTACGCGATCCGCCGCGCCGCGGGCTCAACATGCGAAAGTTCGCGGCCATTCACCATCACGCTGCCGCTGCCGCAGGTTTCGATGCCGGCGATGAGCTTCAGGGTCATCGACTTGCCCGACCCGGACGGACCGAGGATCGCGAGCCGCCGTGCGCCTGGCGACCAGGCAACATTCAGCCGAAACGCACCAAGCTGCTTCGCAAACCGAAAGCTGATATCCGCCGCGTCACGTCGCCGGTCCATCACCCCCGGGCCCGTCCGCGCCGCATATGGTTCAGGCGTTCGAGGTAACTCCGCATGCCAGGCCCGCCGCGTTCGGTGAGGCTTCGCAGCCAACTGACTCAGCCCCATGATGGCCAACGCCAGCACCAGCGTCGGCAGCAGAACCGGCAGCATCGCGGGCAGACCCTGCGAGCCGAACGCCACATAGGTATAAACCGGCAGCGAATACGGATGATACGCGACCATGACCGTCGCACCGAACTCGCCGAACGCGCGCAGCCAGGTCAACAACAGCCCGGACAGGATCGCCGGCCACGCAATCGGCACGCTGACACGGAAGAAAACATCGAGCGGCCGGCGCCCCAGCGTGGCGGCAACACCTTCCAGCATCGGATCGACCGCCGCGAACCCAGACCGTGCCGCGATGATCAGGAACGGCGCCGCGACGAAGACCTCGGCTACCACGACCCCGGAGAACGATTCCGTCAGCGCTCCGTTCAACAACCGGCCCAGTGGCGCCGCATACCCCACCAGAAACAGCAACAGCACGCCGCTGCTCAGCGGCGGCAGCGCCAGCGGAAGCTGCACGACGAAACCTAGCGCCGCCATGGCCCGCCCCGGCACGCGCGCCAGCAGATAACCGAGCGGCACCCCACCCAACGCTATCAGCAGCGTCGCGACGCTGGCGCTCGCGATCGACACGGCGCAGGCGCTGAACAAGGCGCCGGCATCGACCGAGCTCCAATCGGCCAACACCACTTGCTCCGCACCGGCGAGCAGCGGAGCCAGCAGATACAGCGACAGGAGCCCGGCCAGCCACGGCAGCGGCGCAGGAAGCCGACGCGTCACTTGACCAGCGAGCGGACCATCGCAGGCGCCCCGCTACCGGACAGCGTCGGCTTACGCAGCTCCATCCCATGCTCCTTCATCATGCTCATCCCGACCGGGCCAAGCAGGAACGAGACAAAATCCTCCGCTCCCTTGGCATTCGGCGCATCGCGCAGGATGGTGATAGTATAGACGGCCATTGGCGTCATGGCCGGCGGCAGTTGCACTGCCGGAATCTTCGCATCCGACGTCTCGGTGGAATAGAAGAACCCGGCATCGAGCTGGCCCGACTGCAACTGCCCCACCAAAGTTTCCTCCGGCAGTACCTGCGCTGAATTCTCCGGCGCCCCCAGCACCTTTTGCTCCAGATCGGGAACCTTGTAGTAGGTGGCGGCTTTCTGCATCAGTTGCACCGTGAGCTTGCCCTTCGGATCCAGCTTCGGATCGGTGCGGCCAAGCTTGATCCCCGGTTCCTGCAACACCTGGTACCACGGCTTGCTCTTGAAATCCGCGGCGAACTTGCTGCCCGCATTATAGCCGATCACCAGCGGCGATTGCGCGAAGGTGACGTACCAGCTCACCCAGTCGCCGTTCTTCGGCCCCATGAGGGCGTCATTCACGCTGGGAACAGCGCTGATGAACACGTCGCCGCGGCGCAACTTGCCCTTCACCTGGTTGGCCAGCAACATCGAGCCGCCGGCAAAGCCCTGGAACGTGTTACCGGTTGTCTTGTTGAAGGCCGGGCCGATGCCATGCTCCATCAGGTTCACCAGCGAACCGGCATACAGCACGTTGACCGTTCCCGCAGCCAGGGCCGAGGGCACAGTGCCAAACCAGGCGGCAACACCCAGCGCCGAGCCAAGCATCGCCGTGAGTGCGGTCCTCCGCTGCATGACGAGTGCAAGTTCGCCGTCATGGCCGGACCATGATGGCATGGGTAGCTGCGTCATCGGCGCATGGGGTTTCCTGTTGGCCGGCATAGCGTTTCTCCATCGTTATATCGGATTGTCGTCGCTGACGCTGGGAGGACTGGACGGGGTTTGGGACAACGGGTTCGGCGGCACCGCTCACGGCGGCACGGTGCGAACGCCGGCAAGGGCCGCGCGCAACTGGGCTGCGGTCAGCACGCGGCCATAGACCACCGCATTGAACGTGGCCGCGAGGGTCATCGGATCTCGCCCGCTCAGCCATGCCACGCCGAGCAAGCGGTTGATCGACGGGGGCTCCTCGATCCAGCCGAACGGCAAGGCCGGCGCGACCAGCACGTGCCCAGCGTGCACGGCGCGCAGCGACTGCCACGGGGCGGACTGCGCCAATGTCACGCGCATCGCCGGATCCGAGAACACTAACACGTCGGGGTTCAGCGCGCGGATATCTTCCAGCGTGGCGGTGCGGAATGGACCTCGCCCGGCGGGCGCAACCACCTGCCAGCCGAGCCGCGTGAACACGCCCGCGACGTCGGTGCCAGGGGCGACCACGGTCAGGCCGTCGGGACCACGCGCACACAGCACGCGCGGGTGGTCTCCCGCCGGCAGCGGCAGGGCCAGCAGCGCGGCGGTGAAATCGGCCAGCACCGCGGCGCGCGCCTGGCGATGCAGGATGCCGCCGAGCGTGCGAAATGCCTGCGGGATCTGCGCCAGGGAACCGTCGAGCAAGATGGTGGGGATGCCGGTGCGCTGCTGGGTCGCTCGTGCCAGGTCAGCATAACGCGGCGAGACCGTGCCGTAATCGACAATCAGGTCGGGATGCAACGCCGCGACCGCGGCGCTGACATCGGCGCGACCGGTCAGGCGAGGCACCTCGGGCAACGCGGCGGCAGCGGGGGAAAGATCAGCCCGGGCTTCCGGCGACACCGGCATGGGCCAACCCAGCATCAGGTCGGGGGCCAAGGCCGCCAACAACACCGCGGCGGGCGGCCCCGCGGGCAAGACGCGCGCAATGTGGTCCGGCACCTGCACGTGCCGGCCGGTGGCATCGACAATATCCGCGGCACGCGCGGCGCCGGACAAGCACAGCACGAGCACGGCCAGGAACGCGCGGCGCAGCATCACCCCTCCTGCGGCAACGGTATAGGCGGATGGATATAGCGACAAGGGGTGAACCAGGATTCGGCGCGCGAGCCCCGCTGCGCCCGTCGGCGGGAAGGTGCCCGGGCTACGGCACCGGATTGGGCGTGCGCATCGCAAAAGCGCCGGTTCGTGCCGGGCTTTGCATCCAGGCCGAGGTCCTGCCTGGCAGACGCTCGCTAAGCCACCGCATGACCTGATCCGCGCGAACTTTATTGCGCCGTGCCTGCTGTTCCCCCACCAAGCTCTTCCAGCCGCGCTTTCAGCGCCATGCGGTCGAGCGAGGCAAAGGGCAAGCTGATGAAGATTTTGATCCGGCGTACCAGACTGCCATAGAGTTCGTTGAGCAAGAGAGCACGATCCCTCTCGCTGCCGTTGAACGTATTCGGATCGGGCAGCGGCCACAGGGCGGTGAGCGCTGTGTTCCCAAGCTCCGGAGGCGCTTTGTCTTCAGCGCTGTCCGACAGAGCGATGACGAAATCCATCTGTGACGTATCGGGCCCGCAGAACCGCTCCCAGGACTTGCTGGACAATTTGGAAGTGTCATGGCCGAAGCGTTGGAGCAATTCGATCACGCCGGGGGTAGTGTCCTAATTTGACCGGCACTTTGCGTGAAGCCGGAACATTGTCCTATACCTCATGCGGTCACCCGGTCCACCAGTTCTTCCAGCAACCATAGATGCCGGCTCACGCCAGCTTCCATGGCCGGCGAGCATTCGATGGTCGAGTGCAGACGCACGAAGTTGTAGTGCGCGAAGTGCAGCGCAACCGCCGCCTTGTGGTTTTCCAGCTTCTTCGAGAAGGCGTTGGTCAACCGCGTCAGGCGACGGATCGCCATACGCATGGTCAAGTTCTGCCTCTCGATCAGGCTGGTCGAAATATGGTCCTTGTCGGGACGCCCGGCGATGACGCTCTTCTCCGAGCGCACGACATGCGGCGGGCTGTAACGGCCAGGGCCGATTGGATCGGCTTCGTAAAATTTTACCGCCTGCCCGTAATCGACATCGGCGCCGAAGGCTTCCTCGGTCGCCTCGACGTAGGCCGCGAGGGCATCGGACGATAGCTGGACCCGGTTGGTCAGCCGTTCCGCCAGATCGCGCATGAAGGCGGTTGACGCCATCGGCTATTGCCGTTTATCAGGGAAGCAGACTTCGGCATCTCCGATGTGCAGGTAGCGTCGCAACCACTCAATGCCCAGATAATTGCCGCGATCCAGGATCCGCTGCCTTTGATCTATCAAGATGCACCAAATGCACCACCGAAGGTGGCAAAGGTAACATTCTCGCATACCGCGCAGAAGTCGCAATTACACATAGACCTGGACATGATGGAAGAGTCTGGCGGCACGCAAGTTCTGTTCCGAACCGGGGGGGCGTGGTTGAACGTCTTAAAGAACGGCGAAGTCTTATTAGTTGACGAGATTGATATTAGCCTTCATCCGCTACTTGTAAGGTTTCTGATCGATAGGTTCCATTCGCCGACTTACAATCGGCAGAATGCGCAACTCGTATTTACCACCCACAATACTTCGATATTGACGAAGGAGATGTTCCGGCGCGATCAGATATGGTTTGTTGAGAAGAGTTCGGACGGATCATCTAAGCTGTATCCGCTTTCGGACTTTAGCCCACGCAAAGAGGAAGACTTTCAGCGATGCTACATGCGAGGGCGATACGGTGCTCTTCCTATCCTTGAGGACTTGGATCAGTAATGTCGGGCTTTCAGAGAAGGCGTGGAACCGCCCTTGGCCGATCTTGTCCAGAATGGCCTCGGCCATGATCGAACGCGCCGAGTTCCGTGTGCACAGGAACAAGACGACCGGTTGATGCCCTGGCCGTTCATCCCAACCTCTGTCCCCACAGGCTGGCTGGGAGCGGTCGTGTTTGTCCTTGCGATGGCACTGAGCGCGTGGGCGTTCGCCACCATGACCCGGGCGGGCTCAAATGTGCCCACCAACCTTCCGACGACGACCATCGTCGACACCGGCCCCTACCGGTTCACGTGTAACCCTATCTACCTGGGAATGATGTTGGGTCTTGCCGGCGAAGCCATGGTTTTCAACAGTGTGTGGCCGTTGCTCACGCTGGTGCCCTTTGCCTTGGTCATCCACTACGGCGTCGTCGCTCGCGAAGAAGCATATCTCCAACGAAAGTTCGGCAATGACTATAGCCGCTACCGTGCGTACGTGCGGCGATGACTATAATCGGCGCCAATGAGGTGCCACGAATCCGATTTCGGTCATCAGAGCGGGCGTGGCGACCCGTGCCGATCCACCATGGATTCTGCATCCACAAATACCTGGTGCATTTTGTAGCCTGTTGACCTGACTTCACCCATGACGGCCGAGGGCCGCCAAGACGCCCGCGATGCACAACCGCACCCTGTGAGCTGTAGGTCCCTACCCCTGCGTAGGCAGCGGGTCCCCGTCCCCCCGCATCTCCTCCACCACCTCCGCCTCGATTGCGTCCAACAGCCGCGCCGGGAAATGCCGCGGCACGCGCTGCGCGATGAACACCAGCCGCGTGGAGCGATCCGCTGACGGCCAGCGGGGGAGAAAATCCGGCGGCGCAAATACGTGCTGCACGCCATGGATTACCGCCGGCTGCCCCGGCATCTCGGCCACATTCACCAAT